>Ga0102917_1000416_pt1 | contig 14056 bp, 13 predicted proteins | sample Colrivmet1562A02_FD_78201 | JGI IMG/M metagenome (GOLD analysis project Ga0102917, IMG submission 78201) | Estuarine microbial communities from the Columbia River estuary - metaG 1562A-02 | ecosystem: Environmental > Aquatic > Marine > Intertidal zone > Estuary | place: USA: Columbia River...
ATCGCAGAAGCAAGACAACACCCGATGAAAGCACTTAAAATAATTGATGACAAAATGGGGGCATCGAAATTAGTTAGTTATTTTAATGAATCTGGACGAGAAGTGACTCCAATAGCAAGGCAAAGTTATGCGAAAGCATATTTTCGATCAAATATTATTGCAAGTAGGATTGAAACTATTTATGAAACAAATTCACTTACCGGAGATTTGGTAAGATATCATATTATTCCACAAGAAAGAGCTATCGATATAGATAATATAATAGATTTTTCTATTGCTGAATTATTGCTTGAGAATAAACAAATAAAAAATAAATAAAGGATTATGGGCGATTTAATTACAGATGAAGTTTCGGGGATATTAAATTATGTTCCTATAGAGGAATTTAATAGAATAAAAAATCTTAAAATTTCAAATTATGAAAAAGCAATTATCTTCTCAAATTTATGTCGTATAAATACATTGTATATGATCGCTAAAGCTGGCTCAGGTCATATAGGTAGTAGCTTTAGTAGTATGGATATTTTAACTTGGTTATATTTATTTGAAATGAAGGGGGATATAAATATAATTAATGAAAATAGCAATGATATATTTTTTTCATCAAAAGGACATGATGCTCCTGCATTATATTCTGTTTTAATTGGTCTTGGAAAACTTGATTTCGAATTATTACACAAACTAAGAAAATTTAAGGGACTACCTGGACATCCTGATATCTCAACACCTAATATTATAACAAATACAGGCTCCTTAGGCATGGGGATTTCAAAAGCAAAAGGAATTGTTTTTGCAAATAGAAGAAATAAGAAAAGTAGTAGAGTTTTTGTATTAACCGGTGATGGAGAACTCCAAGAAGGACAAATTTGGGAGTCGCTTTTATCAGCAGCCAATAATAAACTGAGTGAAATTATTGTAATAGTTGACCATAATAAATTACAATCAGATACATTAGTTTCAAAAGTAAGTGATCTTGGATTATTAGAAGAAAAATTTTCTGCCTTCGGTTGGCATGTTAGCCGATGTAATGGAAATAATATAAATGAATTAGCAGAAACATTTAAAAATATTCGTGAAATAAATGATAAACCTAAAGTAATAATTGCAGATACAATTAAAGGAAAAGGTGTTTCTTTTATGGAACATACATCAATTGATTCAGATATTGAATTCTATAAATTTCATAGCGGAGCTCCTAGCAGTGATGCTTATTACAGAGCATCTCTTGAATTAGTTAATTTAGTAAATAATATGTTAATCGAAAAAGGGTTAGAATCAATTTTTTTGGAAAAAATCAGTCGACCTGTAATTGAGACTCAGAATGATCAAACAAGATTAATTCCTGCATATAGCGAGATATTAATTGAACAGGCAAGAAAAAATTCAAAAATAATTGCATTAGATGCAGACTTAATTTGTGACACAGGGCTTGTTTCTTTTAGGGAGGAGTTCCCTGAAAGATTCTTAGAATGCGGGATTGCGGAGCAAGATATGGTATCGCAAGCTGGTGGAATGGCTTTAATGGGCTTAATACCTGTCGTGCATTCTTTCTCATGCTTTTTAAGTAGTAGGCCAAATGAACAGATTTATAATAATTCGACAGAACTAACAAAAATTATTTACGTTGGCTCATTGGCCGGAATTCTTCCTGGCGGACCCGGTCATTCACATCAAGCAGTAAGAGATATATCTTCATTATCATCTATACCAAATTTATATATATTAGAACCATCTTGTGAAGAAGAAGTAAAATTGCTTTTTAATTGGTGTATAGATGAAAATACTACAAGTTCATATTTAAGGCTAGTTAGTATCCCATTTAGAAAAAGAGCATTTTTGAAAAACAGTTACAAGGTAATTAAAGGGCAAGGTGTTTCGATCAGGGAAGGTATGGATGCATTGATTATTACTTATGGACCAATCTTATTAGCAAATAGTGACGAAGCTGCAACTATTTTAGAAAGCAAATATGGATTAAAAATAAAAATTATTAATTTACCTTGGTTAAACTATATTGACAAGGACTGGCTAATCAGTGAAATTATAAATTTTAAATATATTTTTTCAATCGATAATCATTATCGAAATGGAGGACAAGGAGATCGGATTGCCGATATAATTTCAAATCAAAATAAAATTTCTAGCCAGCTCTTTAGATTATGTATAGAAGATAAACCTTCATTTGGAACCAATCATGAAGTTTTAAGTTTTCATGAACTAGATCCAGTGTCAATATCTAATCATATCGTAGAGATTATTAAAAATTAGAACTTAAATGGTAATTTTTTTTCATATAGATGAATTAAATCGGGATTCAATTGTGGCTAGTGCCTTGAGGGTAAAGTTTGCAAATAATGGGGACACGTTAATTTATGGAAATAGATTAGTTGCAAGATTACTTAAAATATTTCATAATTTTTTCGATATAATAATCGTCCCAAGACCACATTTTTTATATGATTTATGGGGGAATAGTTATCAGAATTGGGATTCTAAGATTATAATACTTTCAACGGAGAGTTTGGGGGTAATTTGTAAGGATTATAAAGTAATGGCTAGAACTTTACTCGAAAAAGGTTATTTTGAAAATGACAAATCTGTGGTAAATCGAATTGATGCATTTTGTATTTGGGGAACAAGACAGTTTGAGGCAATTAATAAATATGCACAAGAACAAATTTCTAAGTTTCATGTAGTTGGTCACCCTAGGCACGATAAACTTTGCGTAGAATTTCAAATAAATAAACAATCTAACACAAAAAAGAGAATTGGAATAGTAACACGTTCTGTTTCAATTAATGATTATCAAGGAAGGTCAACTTTAGATTCTTTCTCTACGTTATTAGATAATCATTTTCAATATGAATATTTCAATAAACAAACTGGCGATAATTTAAAATCTACAAGACCCGGAGCATATCCTGCTGAAAATGTTGCAGTTACTGCCCTTGATACAGCTGCATTAATTAAAATCATTTCAAGACTTAATGAAAATGATCATGAAATACACCTGAGGCCTCACCCTAAAGAAGACTTATCAGTATGGTATAAAATATTTAGTTCTAATAATATTAAATTAACAATTTCAGATCCTTTTGAGCCCATTACGCATTGGCTTAAAAGAGTTGATTTTTTAATTGGGCCTCCATCTACAAGTTTTTATGATGCAATCATGCTAGGTGTTTCCCCAATAAGTATAAATTTAATAGATACAAGAAGGAACGTTTTTATTGGTGAATTATGGGAAGATAATAATAGATTAATGTCAAGTATAACCCAACCGACTTCGATTGAAGAGCTGCTTGCTTTAATTAATAAAAATGAAATTTCTAAACCCTGTCCCGAAGCACTTAAAGTTATAAATGAGGAAGCAAGTTTCCCAAATTGCCAAAGTTCTTTAGATAAAGTTGTTAATGTATGTAATTCACTACCTATAAAAGAATATAAAAATTCAAATTTTATTTTTATATTCTTATTTTCAAGATATATTTTCCTTATAGCTTGGAAGGTTAGGAATTTAATATTTAATATAAAGCCTAATAGTTCATATTTTGCCTTAGACTTGAAAACTATTAATAAAATTAATCGGTTAGTTAAAAATATTAGATGAGTAATAAAATATTAATCACAGATTCTTATGGTTTTATAGGATCATATCTTACAGAAGCATTAGCAAAGAATGGTTATAATGTAAGAGTATTTGTTTGCTATAATTCATTCAATTAACAAAAAGGCAAAACTAGGATAGACTCTAAAGTATAATCTTGACGTATTACTAAAGGAAATAGTTAATAGCTATTAAAATAAATCAAAATTTAAAATGAATAAAAATGTATAAAGAAATTAGTAAGTGTAGAATTAGTAGTAGCACTAATTTAATAAACGTATTATCACTAGGAAATCAATATTTGACTGGGGTGTTTCCAAAAAGCAGAGACGAGAAAGTAACTATAGGACCAGTTGATTTAGTTTGGTGTCCTGATAGCGGACTATTGCAAATGAAACAATCTTACAGTTTAGATGAAATGTATGGGGATAATTATGGATATAGATCTGGATTAAATGCATCTATGGTAAAGCATTTACAAAAAAAAATAGATACTCTTGAAAAACTTGCAAAACCAACAGACCAAGATTTAATCATTGATATAGGAAGCAACGATGCTACATCATTAAAAGCTTATTCTGGAAAATTTAGAAAAGTAGGAATCGATCCAACTGGTAAAAAATTTAAAGAATATTATACAGAAGATCTTACTTTAATTCCAGATTTTTTTACTGCCCAAAAATTTAAAAATATTTTCCCAAATGAAAAAGCAAAAATTATAACGTCAATTGCGATGTTTTATGACCTTGAAGATCCAAAATCTTTTGTTTCAGACATAGAAAAGTGTTTGGCCGATGAAGGAATTTGGCATTTCGAACAAAGTTATATGCCATCAATGCTGAGAACAAACAGCTATGACACGATTTGTCACGAACATTTAGAGTTTTATTCATTAAAGGTTGTAAAGAATCTTTTAGAAGGAGAAGGACTAAGAATTATTGATGTCCAAATGAATGATATCAATGGAGGTAGTTTTGCGGTGACTGCTTGTAAAAAAGGAGCATTTTATAAATCCAATACACCAATTATAAACTGGCTGTTGAATCAAGAACTAGAAATGGGTCTTGATACGATTAAGCCGTATGAAGAATTTGCAAAAAGAACAATCTTCCACAAAAAGAATTTAACAGATTTAATTAAAGCACTAGTTGCTGATGGAAAGAAGGTATTTGGATATGGAGCAAGCACTAAGGGGAATGTATTGTTACAGTATTGTGGGTTTACTGAAAAAGAAATTCCTTTTATTGCAGAGGTAAATACAGAAAAATTTGGTTCATTTACACCGGGAACAAATATTCCAATAATATCTGAAAAAGAAGCAAAAGAAATGAAGCCGGATTATTTTCTTGTTTTGCCTTGGCACTTTAAAAATAGCATTATTTCTAGAGAAGAAGTATATATGTCAAATGGTGGAAAATTCATTTTTCCGTTACCTGAAATTGAAATAATATAATTTATTACATTTGAAAAAAGCTTTGATTTTTGGCGCAAATGGCCAAGATGGTTTTTATTTAAGCGAACTATTATTACTAAATAACTTTGATGTTATTTCTATTTCAAGAACTTCAGGTTCAATTTTGGGTGATGTTGCTGATTTTGAATTTGTGGAAAATATAATAAAAGTACAGCGTCCAAATTATGTATTTCACTTTGCAGCAAATTCTACTACGAAACATTCGGCACTCTTAGAAAACCATGCCTCTATATCTTCTGGCACATTAAATATTTTAGAATCCGTAAAAAAGCACTCTCCTGATGCAAAAGTTTTCATATCTGGAAGTGCGATGCAGTTTAAAAACGATGGATTGCCGATTAATGAAAACACTCCATTTCACGCTTCTAGTGCGTATTCGGCAGAAAGAATCTATTCAGTATACTTATCAAGATACTATAGAGAAAAATTTAATATAAAGACTTATGTAGGTTATTTGTTTAATCATGATAGCCCATTAAGAAGTGAAAATCATATTAATCAAAAAATTATAAAGTCCGCAATAAATATAGCAAATGGAAGTAAAGAAAAATTATTTGTTGGTGATTTCGATGTAAAAAAAGAATTTAATTACGCAGGGGATATAGTAAATGCAATTTGGAAGTTAGTTAGCCAAAATGATATAAGTGAAATTGTAATTGGCTCTGGAGAGGCATTTTCAATACAAACTTGGATCGAATACTGTTTTAAAATGGCAGGTCTTAAATGGGAGGAACATGTTGTTAAAGATGAAAATTTTATTGCTGATTATAATGTATTAGTTTCCGATCCAACATTGTTAAGATCAATTGGTTATATACCGTCTAAAGATATATTTCAGTTAGCTGATATAATGTTGAAATCAGCATACATTAAATAATATAGCAAATGAATAAAATATTAATTACAGGAGCCGATGGTTTTATAGGATCACACCTTACGGAAGAATTGGTTAATTATGGTTATAATGTAAGAGCATTTGTTTGCTATAATTCATTCAATTCTTATGGATGGCTTGATACACTATCAAATGAAATAAAAAATAAAATTGATTTTTTCCCAGGAGATATAAGAGATCCCAATGGTGTTAGAGAAGCAATGAAAGGAATAGATGTTGTTTTTCATCTAGCAGCATTGATTGCAATACCATTTAGCTATCACTCTCCAGATTCATATATAGACACTAATATTAAAGGAACTTTGAATATTATTCAAGCAGCTAGAGATAACAAAATAAAAAGACTGCTTGTGACTTCAACTTCGGAAGTATATGGAACTGCACAATTTGTACCAATTACCGAATTGCATCCAAAACAACCTCAATCTCCTTATTCTGCATCCAAAATTGGAGCCGATGCAATAGCTGATTCATTTTATAGATCTTTTGACTTGCCAATAACAATTGTAAGACCTTTTAATACATTTGGGCCTAGGCAATCTGCTAGAGCAGTTATACCTACAATTATTTCACAATTATTAAATGGTGCACAGGAAATTAAACTTGGAGATATTACTCCTACAAGGGACTTGCTTTTTGTAAAAGATACTGTGAATGGATTTCTAAAAATTGCACAATGTGATGCACTCATTGGCCATGAAGTTAACATTGCAACACAAAGTGAAATTTCAGTTGGAGATTTGGCACAACAATTAATTAATCAAATTAATCCAAGTGCAAAAATTATAACTGATAATATAAGATTACGACCAGAAAAATCAGAAGTATTTAGACTTTTTGGTTCAAATGAAAAACTTAAATCATTCACAGATTGGAGTCAAGAATATACATTAGCAGATGGTTTAATTGAAACTATAGAATGGTTTTCTAAAAAAGAAAATCTACAACAATACAAATCTGACATTTACAATGTCTAATTATACAGAAATAATTGAATTTATAAGGAATCAATTTCCTTCAAAAGATTTTATACCATTACACGAGCCAAACTTTAATGGTAATGAAAAGTCATATGTGCTGGAGACGATTAATTCTACATTTGTTTCATCGGTAGGTGCTTATGTTGACAAGTTTGAATTAATGATGGCCGAACTGACTAAAACTCAAAAAGCAGTAGCCGTAGTAAATGGCACTTCTGCATTGCAAGTTGCTTTGAGGTTATCTGGTGTAGGTAGTGGTGACGAAGTGTTGACCCAAGCACTAACATTTATAGCTACAATTAACGCAATAATTTATAATGGAGCATCACCTGTTTTTCTAGATGTTGATTTAGACACAATGGGCTTGTCTCCAAATGCAGTAAATTCTTTCCTTGAAGATAATGGAGAAATGAGGGAGGGTGTGTGTTATAATAAGAAAACAAATAAAAAAATTGCAGCTTGTATGCCAATGCATACATTTGGTTTTCCGGTACATTTAGATGAGTTAATTGCAGTTTGTAATAAATGGAATATTCCAATAGTAGAAGATGCTGCTGAATCTATTGGCAGTGAGTATAAAGGATTGCCCACAGGGAGTATAGGGAAACTAGGTGTTTTCTCATTCAATGGCAATAAGATTGTAACAAGTGGCGGTGGCGGCGCAATAGTTACTAATGATCTAAACTTAGGAATTAAAGCCAAGCATTTAACTACTACAGCTAAAGTTCCACATCCGTATGAATATGTTCACGACGAGATTGGGTATAATTTTAGAATGCCAAATTTGAATGCAGCTTTAGCTTGTGCACAATTAGAACAATTAAATCCATTTATTCAAAACAAAAGAAAACTTGCAATAGCGTATGGTGAGTTTTTCGAAACAAAGGGATTTAAGTTTAGAAAAGAGCTGCAAAATACCAAGGCTAATTATTGGCTAATGTGTTTAGAGTTGGAGAATAAAAAAGATCGGGATGCTTTTTTAAAAGAGACAAATGAAAATAAAGTGATGACAAGACCAATTTGGCAGCTAATCTTTAAATCTTCAATATATTCAAACTTTCAAAGAGATTCACAAGAAAATGCAATTTATTTAGAAGATAGAATAGTAAATATTCCAAGTAGTGTTAGATAATAAAAGTATAATAATTGGTTATAGTGGACATGCTTATGTTGTTGGAGATGCATATACTTCCAAGGGAAATGAGATTGATTATTATACAAATTTAATTGAAGTATCATATAACCCATTTAATTTGAAATATTTGGGATGTGAAACTGATACAAATTTTAAGGGTTGGGACATGGGATTAAACTTTATTTTAGGAATAGGCGATAATAATTTACGATACAAGGCTGCGCAATTAATTTTAAGTAAGTTTAAAAATATTGAAAATGTAATTGATAGTAATGCTATAATATCAAAGACTGTTAAAATTGGGATTGGTGTCTTTGCATCAAAAGGTGTGCTTATCAATGCATTTTCTAAAGTCCATGATTTTGCGATTTTAAATACAGGTTGCATTATTGAACATCAATGTGAGATAGGCACTGCGGCTCACATAGCTCCTGGAGCAGTTCTTGCCGGGAATGTAAAAATTGGAAAAAGAACATTTATTGGCGCAAATTCAGTAATTAAGCAAGGAGTTGAAATTGGTGATGATGTGATAATTGGCGCAGGTTCAGTAATTATTAAAAATGTAAGTAATAATTCTAAAATTGTAGGAAATCCTGGAAGAGTTATAAAATGATAAATAAAGTATTAATAATAGGCGAGGCCGGTGTTAATCATAATTGTAGTCTTGAAAATGCTAAAAAATTAATCTTAGCTGGAGCTGAAGCTGGTGTTGATTATGTTAAGTTTCAAACTTTTAAAGCTAATAAGCTAGTCTCTAAAGATGCAAAAAAAGCAGACTATCAAAAAATAAACACAAAAGACGAAAATACTTCTCAATTTGAGATGTTAAAAAAACTAGAGATGCCAGAATCTTGGCATCATGAATTAATCAAGTATGCCGAATTACTTAACGTTAAATTTTTATCAACCGGATTTGATGAAGAAAGTATAGATTTTTTAGATTCAATAAATATTGATTTATTTAAAATACCATCCGGGGAAATTACAAATAAACCTTTTTTAGAACATATTGCAAAAAAGAAAAAGCAAATCATTGTCTCAACCGGAATGGCGAATTTAGAAGAAGTTCGTGCTGCAATTGAGGTATTGCAAAACAATGGAATTCAAAAGAACTATATAACAATTTTACATTGCAATACAGAATATCCAACTCCAATGGTAGATGTAAATCTTAAAGCAATGTTATCTTTAAAAGAAGAATTTCAAGTTAATATTGGATATTCCGATCATACACTTGGAATTGAAGTTCCGATAGCTGCAGCTGCAATGGGGGCTACTGTAATAGAAAAGCATTTTACACTTGACAAAAACATGGAAGGACCTGACCACAAAGCCTCATTAGATCCATTGGAGTTAAAACAAATGGTTAATTCTATTCGTAATATCGAAATGGCATTATCAGGAAGTGGAATTAAAGAACCATCTCCCTCGGAATTAAAAAATATTCAGATTGCTAGAAAAAGTATTCATACAAACAAATCCTTAAAAAAGGGGAGTTTATTAAAAAGAGAAGATTTAATTATGATGAGACCTGGTGATGGAGTATCACCCATGGATATAGACTTATTTATAAATAAACAGTTATCAACTAATTTGCCTGAGGGGCATAAAATCTCAAAAAGTGATTTTATATTATGAGAATTGGATTATTAACAAGTTCTAGAGCAGATTTTGGTATATATCGGCCACTTATAAAAGAAATTTTAGGGAACAAAAAATTTGAACTAAAAATTATCGCATTTGGGACTCATTTGTCAGTATTTCATGGTCATACGATAGACGAAATTCGTAACGAAGGTTTTGAAATAAAATACACAATTGATACTATGTTGGTTTCCGATTCAAGCGAATCAATATCAACATCAATTGGATTAACAATAATTAAATTTTCTTCATTCTGGAAAGATTATAATGATCAATTTGACATTGTACTATGCTTGGGAGATAGGTATGAGATGTTTGCTGCTGTAATGTCTGGAATATCATTCGGAGTTAAATTTGCTCATATCCATGGAGGGGAAAAGACATTAGGCGCAATTGATAATATATTTAGGCATTCTATTACTCACGCGTCATTTATTCACTTTGCTTCAACTGAGGAGTACAGAAATAGAATTATTCAAATACTTGATGATCCAAATAGGGTTTATTATTCAGGGGCATTAAGTTTGGATAATTTAAACTCAATTAATCTTTTAAATTTAGATCAGTTTAAATTGAAATGGGGCATAGATCTTATTCAGCCTTCAATACTATTTACATTCCATCCGGAAACAATAAATTCCAATTTAAATTTAGCTTATACTGATGAGATTATAGAGGCAATATTGTCTATAGAAAACTTTCAGTTTATAATAACAATGCCTAATGCTGATACATGTGGAAATAGGGTTAGAAAGCAATTTGAAACCAGATTAGAAGGACGTAAAAACATTTTTTTAGTAGAGAACCTCGGGACTCAAAGTTATTTTACGGCAATGAAATATTGTCAATTATTAGTTGGTAATACATCAAGCGGCATTATAGAAGCGGCTTCTTTTCAAAAATTTGTAGTAAATCTAGGAAATAGACAGGCTGGAAGAGCAATGAGCCAGAATATAATAAACATAGAAATTAAAAAAAATATAATAATCGATGCTATAAATCAAACGGCATTATTAGGACATTATGAAGGCGAAAACATATATCTCAATAAAAATCAAAGTGCATCATCCATAATCATCCAAGCATTAAATAATAATGAAATATATATTTGACGAACATTTAGTTAATCTTGATGCACCAATAAAAAGTTGTCTGCAAAAGCTTAATAAACTAGCTGCAGATGCAATTTTGTTTGTAATTGACGATAATAAAAGACTTATAGGTTCCTTAACAGATGGTGATGTAAGACGTGGAATACTTAATGGGTTAAGCTTGGAAGACGAGGTTCGAATGTTTATTCAACCTAATCCAAAATCAATACAAAGAGGTAATTATAATATTCATGAAATTATTCATTTTAGAAATGAAGGCTATAAAATTATACCTGTTATAGATCACGAAGGGAGAATTGTTAAAGCAGTTAATTTCAGATTTTTAAAATCCTATTTGCCTATTGATGTAGTTATTATGGCAGGAGGAAGAGGTGAGCGACTAAGACCATTAACAGATTCAACTCCAAAGCCCTTATTGCCAGTTGGTGGAAAATCTATAATCCAACACAATATTGATAGGCTATTAAGTTATGGGATTGATGATTTTTGGATTAGTATTAGATATTTGGGGGAACAAATTAAAGAGAAAATTGGAGATGGATCTATTGATAATGTCAAAATTAATTACATAGATGAAGATCTTCCTTTAGGCACTATTGGCTCGGTTTCAAAAATATCACAATTTGAACACGATTATGTACTTGTTACGAATTCTGACATTTTAACTAATCTTGATTACGAACAATTTTTTCTTGATTTTATAGACTCTAATGCAGATTTTTCAGTAGCCACAATTCCATATAATGTAAATGTCCCATATGCAATTTTAGAGACAGCAAATAAAGCAATTACTAGTTTTAAAGAAAAACCAACTTATACATATTTTGCAAATGCCGGTATTTATTTGATGAAAAAGAAAGTAATCAAAGAGATTCCGTTAAATCAACAATATAATGCAACTGACTTATTAGATTATTTAATAAAAAATAATTTTAACGTAAGATCATTTCCGCTCAGGGGATATTGGTTAGATATAGGAAAGCATGATGATTACAATAAAGCACAAGAAGATATTAATTATATAAAATTCTAAAAGAGATCATGATGAAATATTTTTTAGTTATAGGATTAGGTTCAATGGGAAAGAGAAGAATTAGAAATTTAAAATCTTTGGGTTTTAAACATATTCTTGGATTTGACAAAAGAGCTGATAGAAGACAAGAGGTAAAAGATGCATATTCAATTGATACCTATGATGATATAAATGTGGTTCTAGGAAATTTTAAAATTGATGCACTAATCATTTCGGTTCCACCAGATGTCCATCACATTTATATGAAATTAGCCTTGAATCTAAAGATACCTGCATTTATTGAGGCTAGCGTAGTGGATACTGATTTGGATCAAATAATTTCAGAGTCAAGACAAAAGGATATTTTACTTGCACCTTCATGTACATTATCATTTCACCCTGCAATAAAAAAAATCAGAGAAATAGTTGAATCAAAAGAATTAGGTAGAGTTTCAAATTATTTATATCACTCTGGTCAATACTTGCCAGACTGGCATAATTATGAAAATGTTTCGGATTATTATGTTTCAGTAAAAGAAACCGGAGGTGGAAGAGAAATAGTTCCATTTGAGTTAACTTGGATAACATTATTTCTTGGTATTCCTAAAAGAGTAGTTGGTTTTTATAAAAAAACAATTGAAATTGAAGGAGCATCTAACATAGATGATACATATAATCTTTTGATGGATTATGAAAATAATATTTTTAATTTATCTGTTGATGTTGTTTCTAGACACGCTACAAGAAGGCTTGTGATTAATGGGGATAAGAAACAACTTTATTGGAATTGGGATGAAAATGTAATTAAAATTTTTGACCCAGAAAAAGCTGAATGGGAATCTTTAAGCTATGAAACTGCAGCTGCAGAAAACGGTTATAATAAAAATATAACAGAGCAAATGTATATAGATGAAATTGGGTCATTTGTATCTGCAATTAACAAAGAAAGTATTTTTCCAAATAATCTAGAGCATGACAAATCCGTTTTAAACTTGCTATACGCTGTTGAAAAATCAGATTTGAATAATAAAATTATTTCTTTATAATGGTAGGAATTTTTATTACTGCAAGATTAGGATCTACAAGATTAAGCCAAAAACATTTAATAGAAATTGAAGGCAAACCAATGATTAAATGGCTAGTAGATAGATTTGACTTTGGATTTAAAAATGAAATACTAGAAAAAAAAATAAAAATATTTATTACGACATCTGACAAAGAGGAAAATAGATTATTCGAAACGGTTTTTGAAAATAGTAATGTGAAAATATTTTATGGTTCAAATTCAAATATTCCGCTAAGGCATCTTCAATGTGCAAAAGCACACAACATTGACTATATTCTTTCTGTTGATGGCGACGATATTTTATGTTCGATTGAAGCTTCTAAAATAGTTATAAAAAAATTATTAGAAACAGGTAATCTAGTTAAAACTATTGGTTTGCCATTGGGAATGAATGTAATGGGCTATTCTACTTTGTTTCTCGAACGATCATTAGATCAAAATAAAATTGAAAAACTAGAAACCGGTTGGGGAAAAATATTTGAGGAAAAAGATATAATTACAATAGAAATTGAAAATAATTTGAATTGTGAAAAAATTAGAGTGACTTTAGATTATAATGAAGATGTATTGTTTTTTAATAGTGTAATTACTGGTATAGGTAATGAAATTAATACAATTTCAGATAAGGATTTAGTTGAAAATATTATTATCAATAATTGGAGCATAGCAAATGAGAATTTAATTTATACATATTGGGAAAATTTTAATAAACAAAAAAAAGCAGAAAAATAGTTTTATACATGAAAGACGAATATTCAAAGAAATTACACAATTTAATTCCAGGAGGTGCGCACACTTATTCAAGAGGAGATGATCAATTTCCATCAAACACGCCTTCGATCTTTGTAAGAGGAGAAGGTGCATATATTTTTGATTTAAAAGATGATGCGTATTTAGATTATGGAATGGGATTGCGTTCAGTTAATATTGGCTATGGTAATCGTGAAATTGCTGATGCAGCCTATAATGAAATTATTAATGGTAACAATTTAACTAGGGCTTCGGTAACAGAATTAAAGGCTGCGGAATTATTTGTAGACATAATTCCTTCAGCTGAAATGGTAAAATTCGCTAAACATGGCTCAACTGTAACTACTGCTGCGATTAAACTTGCAAGAGCCTATACTGGAA
>Ga0102917_1000423_pt1 | contig 13944 bp, 31 predicted proteins | sample Colrivmet1562A02_FD_78201 | JGI IMG/M metagenome (GOLD analysis project Ga0102917, IMG submission 78201) | Estuarine microbial communities from the Columbia River estuary - metaG 1562A-02 | ecosystem: Environmental > Aquatic > Marine > Intertidal zone > Estuary | place: USA: Columbia River...
AAGAACATCTGGAAACAGTATAGTGTCGAGCACTTCAACTATATTTTTTGTTTTCCATGCAGAAGCTGGCAATGCCGATGCTCCGCCTACTGCAATACTGGTTACGCCGTCACCTATTAGTGTGTTGTAGGTTGTCTTGATTGAACTAGTTGGTACATCTATATTTATCCCAGCATTTGCTACTGGAGATAGTCCAGCAGCAATAGATGGAGTATTAGTAAGGTCAGCATAGTCCCCACTCGTAGCTACTGTAGCTAAGGTTGGTTTATTTAATATTTCGGCTGATCCGGTTGTCGCGGTCCAGTCGCTATTTACCTGTGCGGCTGGAATAGTTGGAGTGTTAGCTAGATCAGTGTAGTCACCGCTTGTAGCAACTGCAGCTAAGGTGGGTTTATTTAGTATTTCAGCTAATCCAGTCGTTGCTACCCAGTCACTATTTACTTGAGACGGGGGGACCGATGGAGTATTAACTAGGTCATTGTAATCTCCGCTTGTTGCAACTGTAGCTAGGGACGGTAAATTAGTTAAATCGGTGTAGTCCCCGCTTGTGGCTACTGCAGCTAAAGCAGGTTTATTTAAGATTTCTGTTACACCAGCTGTTGAACTCCAGTCGCTATTAACTTGAGCTAAGCTAGCTAAAGAAACTGATTTTTCTTTGAATGAGCCATCTGACTGCTCCTCTAATACTATAATGTCTCCTGATGCCATGTGTTACCAGTCTCCTATTAGGGTTCTTTTCCACTTGTTTGATGAAACGCATATATATAAATAATTATTTGCGTAAGCTATTTGTCCAGCGGTCCCGTTTGAGCTAATTGAGGTTGGTGCAATTGTCCACTCTAGTTTTAAGGGAATGCCTAGAGATGTTTTAAAGATTGCGGTATTATTAGATGTAAAAAATGAAGTAGTGACGGCATCGTTGCCGTCTAATGTGTACTTGGCTGTTGTCGCATTCTGTGAATACGCACAAGAAATCAAAAATAACCAGGTGATTAATAAATATTTTGTCATAATTGCTTTTTGACCTATTTTCAATTATAGACCAAGAAAGCTAACTATATCAATAGATAAATACTCAGTAGCTAAAAAAAAAGAAATATATAGAAAAATTAAAAAATCTTTTTGAGCTCTTCATTGTGTAATGAGTCATCTGGGGAATTTTCAATAACGTATAACACAGCTTTTTTAAATTCTTCCATTTGATCAGAAAGCTCAGATATTTTTGAAACATCCACGAAGGCTTCACTGCGTCCACCTATACCATTTATATATATGGGATCTGGTTGATGTTCTTTGTTAGTTTTTTTTTGCATATATATTATATATATTTGTGGCGTCCTTGACTGGGATTGAACCAGTAACCTACGCTTTAGAAGAGCGTTGCTCTATCCAATTGAGCTACAAGGACGTTTTGTATAAATTTTACTGCTCTACTTTTGAGTCCTCAATTTGAGAAATGACTTCAGCGCCTTTTTCAAGCGATTCTTTTGTGGGTGCATTATATTCGTTTGCTGCAATTTGTATTGCCTCCATGAACTTTATTTCATCTTTATCTGATGGATGAAAAAGAATTGGCTTTCCGGTGCTATCTGTCATTGTATATCCATAGGGTGCTCTAGCTGGAATCCCAGGTATATTTTCATTTTCTTTGTATAACTCAGTATAAATTATGTTTTTTTGCTTACCTTCATCAAAGCTTACGGTCATTTCAAAAACATTTTGAAATGTGGTTTCTTTTTTGTTTGAATCTATTGATACTTGTATTTCCATATTATTCTACTTGTTGTGCTTGTTTCGCTTCGTATGGGGGTGATTTTAAATAAGAAGCGGCTAGTGTGTGAAAATATTTAATTGAGTCATTCCTGACATTATCTGCTACTACAAAATCCCTAATTGGCTTAAGCATTTTTTCGTAAAAAAATATTTGTTTTTTTTGTTTATTTAACTCTTTTTTTAAAGAAGTTGTCTCTTTTTTCAATAGGGATACCTCTTTTTTTAAAGTATCTATTACTGAGTCTTTATCGATTGTCGCCATTTCCTGATATAGTATTGTTCTCTAGTCTTTTGTTTAACTTTGCAATGTTTTGCTCAGCTACGTTATTTAATGTTACTCCAAGGTCAGTAGCACAAGCAGAAATATACCATAAAACATCTCCTAGTTCTTTTACCATTTCTTCCCTTGACTCTGCATCAACTTGGCCCTCTTTGTCTCTAATAATTTTTTTAACTTTATTAGAGAACTCTCCAGATTCACCAGTTAACCCAAGGGTAGGGTAAATTAACTTAGCAGTGTAAATAGCTGTTCTCTCTGCCAGTTTTTGATACTCATTAAATGTGTATTTGTTTTCTTCCATATTTGTTTTTGTTGAGTGATTGTTTATACAGTAGCGTTTTTATTTTGCAAATGTTTTTTACCTTTTTGTTGATTCAATAAAATCCTGCCATATCTTTTAATACATTGTTTAGCGTATTCATCTAGTTTCTCAAGGCACCCATGTGCACATAAGCCGCTTTCGTAAAAAGCATATTCTTCCATTTCTTCCTGGTTCATATTATTTATATGCTAGACCCCTTTTCGTCTTTTTCTTTCCAGTATGCTTCGGTTGATTCTTTACAAGCTACGTAACCATCTTTTCTAGCTTGTTCATAACATAGTGTTCTATACCAGCCACCTTTTTTACAGGGCTCACCATGCTCTCCTGTTACTTCACAAGTATATGCAGACTTTGCTTCTGCTTTGTCGATCATGTCGTCAATAATATCGTGTTGAATATTATCCCCACCATAAACACTCGTATAGAATGACAGGGTTCCGTATTTTTCTTTAATTTGGTTTGCAACAACTTGAACTTCTTCTCCGTCTTTAGAGCAGAGGTCGCAAAAATATTGTAGTTTTGCCATGCATTCATCAAGAAGCTTGAACCATCCATCGTCATGTTCAATCCCCCATGTCATGCAAGTCTGCGTCATGTCTCCTTTGTAGTCCTTAAGGATTTTAGGATATTTTTTAACTAATTGTTGTTCTAGTTCGCTTTTCATAAATAATTATCTAATTAAATGTAATGCCCTGATTGGATCTCCTGATTCATCTTCTTCGTGATGTTTATAATCACCATAGTACCAAGGCACATTCTTGTGTGGACCTGTTACATGTATTTGTTCTGCGCCTTTTGGCTCGCAATAGTCTCCTTCATAACCATCAACAACTATAAGTGTTTCTGGGTCTAACTTTTGCAATATTTTTATTAGTTCTTTTGCTTTCATTTTGTTGTGTTATTGGTCTTTGTGTAAAAATATAAGAAATAAAATAACTAAAATAAAAAACGTATAAAGTGCAAATAACTTAATAAAAAGAATATATGACATTTTGTTTTTTATTAATACAAATTAACATCGTTATCTTTGACTAACTCGTGTAGCAGGTCTCTGATCTTCTGATAACATTTATGCTCATCTGGAGTGTGAGAGTCCTGCTCGTGTTTTAAAATACTCCTAAGTCTGTTATCGAGGCCCGTAATTACGGATTTAAACCTCCATGCATTGTTTGCTACGTCAAATTCTTCTTGCTCTTCTGGCAAACTAAACTCAAGTATACCCTTCATATTAAAAATACCTGATTATAAACATTTGAATACCAGAAAAAAGTTGAGAAATCTTATAACATAAATTTGAAACTTTCCTCCAAAACTTTCTCCATCCAAAATAATTTAAAAATTTCTTAGTTCTATACCAAAACTTTTTTTCTTCTAGCCTTCTAGTCTCTTCCCAGTTTTTCATATTTAAGTGCCTTGATGGTCCTCTGCTGAAGTCAGATAGAATAATTTTGTCTAAATTGCCGTAAACAAAATACGCTTTAAACTCCACCCAGAACGTCTCTTCTTCTGTGGCGTCCACGCCACTGTAAAAGTCTATTGTACCGTGATAATTAATGGCTTTCAGCTCTTCGCTTTTTTGGATTACATCTTTCCATATATTCCATGGCTTGTGATTCTTTTGTTTTTTTTCTTCCTCTGTGTATGGAATATATTCTCTTTCTATTACTTTTTCGAGCAATAGGCCTTCTTCTGATATAATGTATTCCACTAAGCAATTTTCTAAATCTTTAGTCTGGAACTCTATTTTGCCCCAGTCTATTGATAGTTGCTTTAATTCTTCGTTTAAAGGTAAATCCTTTTTTATGTATATTGAGTCAAACATTCCCATGGTGTATTGTTTTTTTGTTTTTAATTTTTAGGTATATCCAGCAAATACTCAATTAAGTCAATAGAGTTTTGCTTTTGTTCGCAACTTTCCCAGTCTCTAAAGTCAACTGATTCGCAATATTCTTTTTCTTGCTTATCTAGTTCTTTCTTAAGTGATGATTTATAATCAGCAGACGCTTTAAGTTTAATGCAGTTCAATAAATACTCCGATTCTTCATCCGATAGATGCAATGATATTTGTGAGCCATCGTACTTGGATCCATAATTGAATTCAATTTTAATTTCAACTGGGCTACCCCATTCACCGAAACACTTTCCAGAAAGGTCTGAATAATATACAGATTGTTCTTTTTCTAGCGGTTTTATTGTTTTTTTCATTTTAGTGAATATAGTATGAGTTTTTACTGAATATGTATTATTGAAGTTGTTAATTATTTATTTTGTTGAATATCTTGATCAAATTTAATACGGTCAATGAACATAGGTGTTGCCTCTCCTACGTAAGCTTGTTGTACATTAAATTCAAAGTACTCAATAGCTTCTTCGTGAGACATATCTCTGGTTAATATCTCTATACACTTCTCTCTATCGTATATAGCGCATGGGGCGTTTGTGTATTGGCTACCTACACCTATTATTGCTTCCTCGAATCCATCAGCCAAAATAACTGTTTCATCTGATCCAATAATATCGCATATTCTATCGTTTACTTCTTGTTTAGATATTTTCATTTTCGTTTTTGTATTGTTTAATTTCTGTCTCAAGCAAATGCTTTAGTCTCTCTAGAGCTAATTCATACTTTGCCCATGTTTCATTTATCTCCGACAAAATATAACCATAGTGTGATATATGATATTGTGGGGGCTGTCCATAGCTCCATTTTGTTTCTATATACCAATGACAGTCTCGGTCCTTGTGGTGGTCTGGGCCTATAAGTGTATACCATTCTTTTGTTAATTTGGTGATATCATTAATTAATTCATTCATGGTTTAATTCTAATTAATCCAATAAGGGAAATAAAAATACATAAAATAAATATTATTAAAAGCGCTGTTATCCACACTGCGCAAAAAATAAACTGTTTTAGTTTAGTTAGCAAGACTTTGTGGGTTTGATAGGTTTTGTTACAATCACATAATACGTGCCACTCACTTCTTGTATTCTTGCTGACGACCCCCTTGGAAGGGGTTTATTTTTAAAACACTTATCAACTATTTCCCATGCTTTATTGTGTTGTTGAGCTTTAATTGCTTCTGATATTTTGTTTTGAGAGCGTTGAGGAATTCTAAAGGCTTTTTCCGGCTTCCAGTATCCATGTACTTTGTCTAGTATTTTCGGCTCTGGAATCTTGGAGATATTTAATACTCCATCTCCGTCAACTCCCATATCTCTATACCCATCATTTCTCTCGTAATGCAAATACTCTTGAATTGCTTTTTTTATCTCCCAGGCAACAGTACCACCCTTCATTGCTTCGCATCCAACCCCCAAGTATGCATTTCTATTTTTTATTAGTAGTTCTTCTTTGCGGAAGACAATAGTTCTAACAAAACTCTCAAGAACCTGCCCGTCTTCATATGTTAATTCCTTGTCTTCAAATGCAGAATCCATTGCAACTTTAATTTGGCCGGACCTTAGCCGACTATAAACCTCTAGTGCAGTTGTAAGCACTGATAAATGTTTTCTATCAAACTCAATAGATATTCTATCGGGTTTGTTTTTTAATGTTTTCATATTTTTTTTTGTTTTTGGCTATGTCCAAAACATTTCCCTGCGTTTCACTAGTTGAGTTAATAATTCTGTGTCTTTTTCTTCTATTAATTTTTCTAGTCTTATTACTTCTGCATATTTAACTTCATACGGTATCCCGTCATCTTTAAATACAAGTAGTTCTCTGCCATTACTATCTGTTACCTCATCAAAGCAATCAAAAAAAACAGAGCCAGTATCGGGATACGAATCGTCTTTTAATTTTTCTAGATCTGGTCTTTCTTCTACAATATATAGATATGCGCTCTTCAGCCATTGTGAAAATTCCTTGTGTTTTTCGGTAAATTCCCAATCCACAAATCCACCCGTAAATTCTTCTTCGTAGAATGACTTAACGAATTCAAAATTTACATTAGTTATTAAAGAGGTTATGTCGCACCAAGTTTTAGGTATAGCTTTTCTGAGTCTAGAGTGTTGCGGCTTAAATATGGTTCTTACGTGATCATAATACCATGATTTAAGTCTGTATTTAATTGAGTATAACATATTTTGTTGTGTCTTTTTGTATAATCTTTTTAGGATCTTTTTGTTTTTTTTGATGATTAATTATTATTGAAAATATAGTTAATATAACTATCGTAAATATGACTATTGCTCCAAATATTAATTGTTTTTGTATTTTCTCAGAAATGCTATACATATGTTTATTCATATTTTAAGTAAAGCCAATTTGTATATTTGGGCATAATCTGAACCCTAACACCGACCTCTTGTGATTTGTTGATGATGTCGTCAAGAACTTTAGAACCATACATATGCATTCCGTAGTTATTATTAAAACCTTTATATATAGAGCCAGAAAATCCTTCAAACAGCCAAGAATCCTCTCCCTTTGATACCTTTCTAATTCCGCTATTCAGTTTCCAAGTATTAGAACCAAGATAACCACCAAACCAACAGCCGAACACTTTGTAGGTCAATGCAAATTCTTTTCCTTCAATCTTAACAACTACCCATTTGTCTGGAATGTGCTCATTCATAATTTAATTAACTGTTTAAAATATTTAACTGTTTACTAAGTTTTGACTTAAGTTGGTCGTCCCCCATCTGAGCTATTTTTAACGAATCTATTTGATCGTCTACAAACGATTCACTTAATTTACAGCTATATGAATCTTTAATATAGTTGTTTGTGTTTAACTCATTAATGTCTGGAAAACTTTCCTTAAACCAACAAAAATCGATTGGGTAAGGGTAAAACCCAGGACCAGCCAATTTAATGTGTTCATCTGAAATTTCTTCTATTGCTCCTACGTCAATAATGTTGAATAGCTTTAAGTATATTTGCTTAAAGTAATAGGCAGTAGGGTGCGAATGGTTGTGGCATAAAAGTTCTTTTTTGTATTTTAGCAATATATCTAAAATACTTATAAAATTTTTATACTCAATTTTCTCTACATTTTCTCTTTTTTTTATTTTCTCGATTGAGTCTTCAGAGTTTTGTCCTATTAATAAAGAAATATTTGGGTGTGACTCATTTTTTAACCAATAAAATATTTGTTTGTTTGTAAGCCCTTTTTCCATTAGCCACAGGAAAATATAAGGGATTACTAGTTCATGGTCTGGGCGACCAACCTGATCAGTTAAATAACCAGAAAAATGCAAAGTCGGAAGGCAAATCATTTGTTTGTTTGCGCTTTGTTTTTCATATATGTACTCGGTTGTTAATTCATCTGGTCTATTTATTTTTTTTTCAATTTTTTGAAATATTATTATGTCAGCATCTTCTGTGATTTTTTCAGTATTTTTAATTATTTTACGAGTGTCTTTCACAGTACCTAGGTTTATCTTCCAGTTTGCAACAGTCCCAACTTCAGGAATCCATATGTATGGCAAATCATAGTCTAAAGCTTTTAATACTTCATATTTTTCATTGAATTTTTGTGTATTTGTTTGTAGCATGTTACTCAAAATAGCCGACTGACAATTCCCATAAAATAGAATTTTTTTCTTCATTTTAGTAAAATGCCAAGCCAATCTGTTTCATGTGGAAGAATGGTTACTTCAACTCCTGCTTCATTGGACTTTCTGATGATATTCAGAAGTACCATTGCTCCGTAGTTTGTCATGCCATATGCATTTTTGTGGCACTTGTAGATAGACCCAGAGAAACCCTTAAACTTATAGTGCATTTTAAGTTTTGTGACTTTTTGAATACCACTGTTCAACTTCCATGAGCCTCCAGAATCCATATAGCTTCCGTGCCAGCTTGCAAACACTTTGTATGTAAGTGGTATTTCTCCACCCTTTATTTTAACTACTACCCATCTGTCTGGTGCGTATTCATTCATAAGTGTTCAAACCACATAAGTTCATACCCAAGGTCTCCAGTCTCCTGTAATATGACTTCGGTAGAGGAGGATGCCACGTTAATCTTTTTAACAGTAAAAACATCTCCTGGTTTTAAAGTTTTACCATTATCTTCTCTGTTTTTAAAAAAATGTCGCCCCGCTTCAACAAATTTAATTTTATCTCCTACTTTTGTGTTTTTGTAGTCGGCTCTCATTCGCTTGTTTTATATACAGTAGTACACTGTGGTACTTTTACGTCAAATTTATTGGCAATAGCTTTAGCGAGGTCATAGATAGATGCATAGTCTGGCAATAAAAACTCATACCTACATAATCCAGCATCTACTCCGTCATCTATTGTTACAATAAACTTGTGCTGTCTTTCTTCTTCGTAACCATCTAGATCATTTGATTTCATATTTTAATTTTTCTTAATCGAATTTATTTTCTCTTATCCAGAAAATACCTATATATTTAACTCCCTTTGTTACTGGCAATCCTGCATGCAGGCTTGCTTCAATTATTTTTTTATTTGTATTTAAATTTCTCCATATCAATAATTTATTTTTTTTAGGGATTGCTCTAAAATTTATTTTAGGAAAATCTGTTTCACCTCCATCAAAGTCGTCATTTAAATAAAAAAGAGCTGAATAAACTCGCTGGCCCTCTTTTGTGATGTGTTTTTCGTCCTTAAAATAGTCATGGTGAGCTTTATACTCTCCGCCAACTTCATACTTAACAATATGTAGTTGTTCAAAGTTGTCTGGCGAAGTGTTAACAAGTTTTGAGATTTTATGCTTAACGGATATCGCTGCATTACTGACATGATCAGGGATCCATGTTCCATTAGCTACCCTATGGTGAGTGGGTTTATTTTCTCCTAAGACTAACATAGGCTTAAGACTATTATTCGCTATAGATAACATTTCTTCGGCCTCTTCGCTTCCTATAAAGTTTTCGATTTCGCAAAAAATAACATCACATTTATCAATATTCATTTTTTTTTATTTTTTGATCGTTAGTGGTCCATATGTCTTTGGCACAATATATAAAATAAATACACCACAAAAAACAAATCAATATTGCTGCTATCATGTTATTTTTCCCATGCCGCTATAGTTTCCTTGAAGGGGGAGCCATCAATCCCTTTAACTAAATCTAGCATCTCTTGTGCAATACACTGAATTTCTTTTTGTGCGTGTTCGCTGTTTCTCAGTTTAATGAAGTTAGCAAAACTTCTCATGTTAAACATAACATCAGACTGAATTTGAGAGTTATATGTTTTAAAAAATCTGGCTGACTCTTTAGCTCTCTTTCTTCCGAGCAGCGGGGTTAATTTACTGATGCAATGATGATAGTAAACATTTCCAACGTCAGTATATTCTCTAAGCTTGTCTTGCCACTCTTTAGGCCAGTCTTGAGGGATATATGTCTTATCTTCTTTTAGTTCTTTGTACCTAGCTGACTCAGCATTTATACTAGCTATTCTGTGCTTCAGTAAATGAATGTGAGTGGCTATGTCGCAGTCTATCAAAAAATGTACAGTTGCCTTTTCGAATGGGGTCTCGTGCCCATTTTTCCAAAGATCTTTAATTAATTTACCTACTCTTGTTTTTTTATCTTCTGTTAGGTTTCTGGATGTTGATGTCCATGCGGAGCAGGCAATCACCTCATCTGATCCATAATGCCCAAGTAATTCTACTGTGTTTTTCATAATTGCATCTTTCAAAATTTGTAACCAAAATCGGAAATGCTGTCCGCCCCCATTTTAGCTACAACTGAAATCAATTCGCTATTTAGGTAGTATTCTTTGTATCCTCCTCCATTTGGCCGCACATTTGCATTAAGGGGTTTTGCAGTTGAGGCGTCTAGTCCATATTTTTTTGCAGCAGCATGCAATCCTTCTGTGTAGTTCTCATGTCGTATGATTAAGTCTGGCTTAGCCCCAGTCACACTAAATATAAATGGCCTAGTACTTAGAGCATTGAATCCCCCATTTTTTACTCTTTCGTAGTCATCTAATATAAATTCCTCAAACGAATAATTTTGTATTGCTCTCATTTTTTGCGGTATTTCTTTGCCGGGGTTATATCTTTTGAATTTTATTATGGGTTTTATCTTTGAGTGAAAATACCATGAAACTGCCCTATCCCATGGATTTCTTACGCATGAAAATATAAAGTAATTTAATGTGTCCTCGCCAATTAAACGTAACTCATTTAGGTGCTCATCTAGAGATGCGTGTTTCCATTTATTAAAGTACTCAATGTATTTTGGCCTATCAGTGCCTTTATACTTGGGCGGATTCCAGCCGAATAACCCCTCAATAGTTGTTCCTGCGCACTTTTGCGGGTGAGTAAAAATAATCTTTCGAGATAAGTCAAACATACTTAAATCAATGTTGCTCGTCAGGAAGAACCCAGTCCCATCCAATACTTTTTTCTATGTCTGAGACATAACGCTCTACTGGGATCATTTTATTGTGGGTCCTGCATTCATACTCATATGAATCACTTAAGTGCTTCATTATGGCTTTTTTAACGTCTGGACTTGCGGCGTAATAATATTTAGTTAGCTTAAACACCATCCTAATTATATGTCTAGCTAGTCTTAATGTATTTTGATGGTCTAGCTCATCACTTAATTTAGCTACCATTATTTTAAACTACTAAATTGTTTTTAGTTGTTGTGCTCTATATATTCCACGTTGTTGTAGATACTGTATCTCCGCATTGTTCACATGGATCTTCGTCATACTTGAGCTCATCGTGTTGAAATAAAGACACAATATCCCTAAAACGAACTTCGTGGTTTTCTAATCCTTCTTTAATTTTTACAAAAAGATAATCAATCATTTGATTGTATTCCTCTTCGGACATATCCCCAACCTGTTTGTCGTTTACGCTAAAATCAAAAGCAGTACAGCCATCTACTTCTACGAATTTGTATCTTGTTTGCATTTTAAGTTGTTTTTTACCTCTTCCCATAGTGAGGGAATATCATAACATATCTCGTTGCCATCTTTATCTGTAGCCAGGTTTACTTTGTTTGTAAAGCCGACTCTCTCGTAAAGATACCAATCAATCCAGTCTTTACCTTCTTCATCGAATACGGTTAAAAGTAAGTTGGTGATTATATTATGGTATATGTCTTCATATTCCATCAAATCTATACCCAATTGGTGCATAGAATGCGACCTTTCCCTAACCTTTTCCAGGTTTTCTATTACTTTTCTAAATTTTTCGTAATCCATTTTTATTCGGCAATTTTCCAGCCCCACTTCAAATCAAACCAAGCGTACTCTTTCTGTAGTGCTTGTTTGTTGAATTTGAGATCTTTTTTGCCCTCGGCCATAAACCATTTTTTAAATTCTTCGGATTGCTCCTGTGTCCACGTTTTTTTAGTGTACCAATTATCTTGTTCCGTGAACTCCCTGTCAAACGAATCAAACCCAACACACTTAAACATTTTATCTAAAGCTTTTATTAAAAATTTATCAAATTTTGTGTTCATATTTATTTATATAATTCTGACTCTAGTAATTTTTCGTATTCATCTATGGATACTACGATCTCGTGCTTTAAACTTGGTCCTATTACTGCTACAGAAGATGTACAAGATATTGAATGGAGATGCAAGACAGAAGAATAAAGTTTTTTAGCAATTTCCTTCCATTCGTGTTTTTTTGTGAGAGACTCGTCTATTAGCACGGATTGATTCGATAATATAGAGTATAGAGAAGTTATCTGGCCTTTGTCTTCGCAGAAGTCTTCTAGTTCTTTAACTGTTTGTTTAAGTTCTTCTATCTCTTTTTCGGCTGCCAATAGCTTGCTGCTACAATTTATAAAGTAACTATCAGCAGCCCTCAAATCATTTTGAAGTTGCCTTATATCTCTAGAATATTTTTCGTTTTGTGTCCTGATGTAGAAGTCGTCCATTTATCGTCTTATTTAATGTTGATTGAAATTTTAGATAAAATTTTTCCATATTCTTTTATCATTAGTTTTAAAGTTTTACTTAATTTCTTAAACTCATTATTTGATGATAAACCGCTTTTGTATAAAGCGTAATCTTCCATGTCCTCTTTTGTGTATGCTTCCTTTTTCACAAAACTAATTATTAAAATTTTTTATTTTGATTCATACCAACTACAAAAACAATTTTTGACTCCTTTTAATGGCCTAGATCCATGAACGTAATTTTCTGTAGAAGGGAATATTACGAGCTTGTTTCTTTCGGGCTTTATTTCCGCTTCGAGCGCTGGAAACACTAAATTGCCGTTTGTGAAGTCATCATTCAAAAAAAGTATGCATGAATACTTTAAGTGCTCGAATCCCTTTCTAATTTTCCACTCTTTTACGTCGTTTAAATTTTTTGCACACGAAAACCCATGCTCAGCGGGATATCCCAAGGAAATTATTTTGTTTTGTGAATCAACTGGATAACAATTATCTGCATAATATGGGGTAGCAACGCTAGAAGAAAAAATTCCACAATTTCTTACATATAACCCTTTGTGTTCTGAATTACTTATTACGTGCTCCAATAAAATATTCTTTATTTTAATGTCTAAGTATTCCAATATTTTAAAATCTCTATTTTTGAGAGCTTTATTGTGTTCTTTGAAGAGCGGCATCCATTTGTAAAATGTACCATCTTCATTGTTTCGACTATTTTTATTTAACGGATTCCACTCGCCTGCATCTAATATTTCTTCCGCGTTCCTGATTTCAGTTAATGACAGAAAATTTGTTACCACAAAAACTCCATTAAAAGAATTAATTTCTTGTTGTGTATTTATATATTCCATATTTGTTGTTGTGGGGTCTTTGATCATGCCTCGCAGGATTTGCAAGTCAATAGATTTCTAGCGAGTTTTTGACTTGGATTTACCGACCTTTGATAGTAAAAAGCTTTAATACCAAGTTCCCATCCCATAAGAATAATTTTATTTACGTCTTTAGGTTTTGCATCTGCTGGGATCATTAAGTTTAGGCTTTGTCCTTGGTCTATGTATTTTTGCCTTTGTGATGCCTGTATTACTATTTCCATTTGAGATGTCTCCTCAAATGTTTTGAAGACGTTTTTTTCGTCTTCTGTTAAGAAATCTAAGTGCTGCACTGATCCTCCGTTAACTAGAATAGATTTCCATGTTTTTTCAGTGTTATTGTCTTTTTCTTTTAGTAATTTTTCTAAATACGGATTGCGACAAGAAAACTTACCCTTTGCCAGATCTTTCACAAAGTAATTACTACTAAGAGGCTCAATAGATGGAGAAACTTGACCAAGAATAAACGAGCTAGACGTAGTAGGTGCTACAGCTAGTGTCGTGACGTTTCTGCGCTTTATATTCGTTCCACTGTATATTGGAGCTGGGCCATAAATTTCTGCGAGGTTTTCTGTGGCTGCGTCTGTCTTCTCTCTAATCGATTTCCATATTAGATTGTTGTGTGACTTAGCGTCCATGCTTTCAAATGGAATCATCTTAGATTGTAAATATGAGTGCCAACCTAGTACACCAATGCCTAATGCGCGCTGATTGATTGCAAAGTTCCTTGGGGCATCCATGTATTTAATACCACTTGTTTTATCAATGAACTCTGTCATTACGGCATCAAGAAAATATACCATAGTTTCTATTGCATCCGTTTGTATTAACTCATCCCATTTTTCTAGATTC
>Ga0102917_1000427_pt1 | contig 13918 bp, 6 predicted proteins | sample Colrivmet1562A02_FD_78201 | JGI IMG/M metagenome (GOLD analysis project Ga0102917, IMG submission 78201) | Estuarine microbial communities from the Columbia River estuary - metaG 1562A-02 | ecosystem: Environmental > Aquatic > Marine > Intertidal zone > Estuary | place: USA: Columbia River...
CTATGCGTTCTACCCGCGCATCGATCAACGCTTTTTGATCCTCGCCTTTGTAGATGGGCACGATCACGACCTGCGTGGGTGCGATTCGTGGTGGCAATACCAATCCTTGATCATCGCTGTGCGCCATCACCAACGCCCCGATCAGTCGGGTACTAACCCCCCAACTGGTGGCCCAGACGTAATCCAATTTGTTTTCTTTGTCGGAGAACTTTACCTCAAAAGCCTTGGCAAAATTTTGTCCCAGAAAATGCGAAGTCCCGGCTTGCAGAGCTTTGCCATCCTGCATCAATGCCTCGATGCAATAGGTATCCTCGGCACCTGCAAACCGTTCATTGGGAGTCTTGACCCCTTTGATGACCGGTACGGCCATCCAATTTTCGACGAAGTCGGCATATACGTCGAGCATTTTCACGGTCTCTTCGATGGCCTCCGCCTTCGTGGCATGCGCCGTATGTCCTTCCTGCCACAGAAACTCGGCCGTGCGAAGGAAAAGGCGGGTTCTCATTTCCCAACGCACCACATTGGCCCATTGATTAACCAGGATGGGTAGATCGCGGTAAGACTGAATCCATCCCTTATACGTACTCCAAATGATCGCCTCACTGGTTGGGCGGACGACTAACTCCTCCTCCAATTTTGCCTCGGGATCCACAATCAACTTGCCTTTGTTGTTCGGATCCGACTTGAGTCGATAGTGGGTAACAATGGCGCATTCTTTGGCAAACCCCTCGGCATTCTTCTCTTCAGCTTCAAAAAGACTTTTTGGCACAAACAGGGGAAAATAAGCATTCACATGCCCGGTATCCTTGAACATCCGATCAAGTGCATCGCGCATATTTTCCCAGAGAGCGTAGCCGTAGGGCTTGATTACCATGCAACCGCGCACGGCTGAATAATCGGCCAGTTCGCCACGCAATACCAGGTCATTATACCATTGAGAATAATCGGTTGCCCGAGGAGTGATAGATTTGCTCATGAAAAAAATGATTTAACCCTTTCCCATTTGGGTTTTATTTAACAGCACCCCAAGCCACAACCAGCCAGGACATCGAATCTTTGCTATTAGAAAAACCACCCGCAAAAGGTGCCCAAAATTAGCGAGTTCACCCGTCTAAAACGAATCATATGAAAAACACATTGTTGTTGTCGATGATCGCCCTTATATCCTTGAGTAGTTGTCGGACCGCCTTCCCCGAGGCGCAGACCCCCGATGACGTGTATTATTCGCCCGAAGGAATGCACTACAGCGAGGAACGCACCCAAACCGATGAGGACCGCTATTTGCGCATGAAAGTGCGCAACCGACACGATTGGTCTGATTTAAACGATTGGTATACCTATGAGCGTTGGAGCTATGGCTTGAACTATGCCTACGGTACGCCCTATCACCCCTATTACAATTGGAACGTTGTACACAATCCCTATTGGCAGATCACGAGCGGCCCGCGTACAGTGAATCGCCCACGCATCTCCAACCTGAATACGTATCAGACCACCGGAACCGTGACGAATCCAAAGACAAATCCGGTAAACCCAAAACTGATCGGCTACGGAACAACCCCTTCCACCAACAATGGCTACAACACAGGTGCTCAAACCGTCGGTGGCGGACTTCGAGATATTTTCAGCAGTGGAACGCGTAATTCAGGCAGCTCTTCGCCTGCGCCCACTTCCAACAACCAATCCTCTACCCCCTCACAGGCTGCCCCTGTTCGTAAATTCTAACCTTAATCGCATGATCCGAATTCTACTCAACACTTCGACTGGCTTACGCATTGTGATTCTGGGTTTAATCCTTCAAAGCAATGCCATCGCCCAAGACCCCACCGACGCCTTGCGTTGGAGTTGGACCCTTCCGGCCGGTACCGCTCGTCAACAGGCGATTGGAGGTGCCATGGGTTCATTGGGTGGAGATCTGTCAGCCACATTTGTAAATCCGGCTGGTTTGGCTTTTTTTAGAACCGGCGATCTAGTACTGTCTCCTGCCTTTCAACAAATCAACCAGCGATCGAATTATTTAAATCGAGCGGAATCGGCCAAACGCGGGCAATTGAGTTTTGGCAGTAGCGGACTGATCCTGGCGGGCACAGAAAAAAATCGAAAAGGACAAAATCAAGTTTCGGTCTTGTCGCTAGCCGTTAATCGTTCTGCTCACTTCAGAAACGATCTGCTGTATCGCGGACAAAACAATCAAAATAGCTACTCCAATAAATTCCTAGAAGAGATCCAAGGCGTCCGCGATGCAAATGTGGTTTCAAATCAGTATCCCTACGGAGCCAGTTTGGCTTTCAATACTTATTGGATCGATACCATCGCTGGAGGCAGCAGTGGAAACTATCAATTCAAGACACGTGCACCGATAGCTAGCGGACTCTTACAGGAAAACTCCATTCAACAGACCGGTGGAATCACCGAGCTGGCCATCGCCTATGGCGGAACCACCGGAGAAAAAATCTATTATGGATTAACGCTCGGCATTCCTTTTCTGAATTACGAGCGAACTGGCAAATTCACGGAGGCGGATGCCACTGCCGCCATCAACAATTTTGATTTTGGCCGAGTGGAAGATTATTTGGAGACCAAAGGAATGGGCATCAATTTAAAATTAGGAGCGATCTATCGTCCCAATCTGTATTGGCGGATTGGACTGGCCTTCCATACACCAACCATGTACCAATTGGTAGATACGTATCGAACCGTGATCACCACCAACACCGAGACCTACAAAGGACAACTGGTTCAAAGCTCCGCCTTGTTCAACAACGGCGCTCCGGGTCGATTCCAATACATGATGAGCACGCCTTATCGAGCCATTTTCAGTGCTTCCTATGTACTGCGCTCGGTTAAAGACATTCGCAAACAGAAAGGATTCCTTACGGCAGATGTGGAATACGTCAATCACCGGGCCGTTCAATACAGTGTAGACCCTGAAGTGGAGAACAGTGAAACCACCCGTGCCTATCTAAAATCACTCAACCAGGCCATCGACCGCGCCTACCAAGGAGCCCTCAACGTTCGCTTAGGCGGTGAGTTGAAGTTCAACACCTGGATGGTACGTGGTGGAGCGGCTTTTTTGGGAAATCCATACGAAAACATTGCGGGCGAGCAGGGATCTCGCATGCAGCTTAGTGGTGGATTGGGTTATCGAGATCAGGGCATCTATGTTGATCTTACTTATGTACACTTGAGTGGAACGGATGTACATGCCCCTTACCGATTGGCCAATGGAAATTTCCCCATGGCGAAGATCAATCAGCAAGGTGCTCAGGTTGTACTGACTTTTGGAGTCAAGATCGGCAGCTGATCAATCTTTGTAGATTGCCACTTGTCTGGTGGATGAGGATCCCGCATCCTTTTTCTTAACATACCCGCGATACATGCCTTCGGTACAAAAAGGCAAAATGAATTCGCCGGTACGATCCACCGCAATCAGTCCCCCATCCCCACCCAACTTGGGTAGTTCAACCTGGATCAAATCATGACCGGCTTGAGCTAAAGTCTGATTTCCGAAACGGATCCGATCAGCCAGTGATTTAGCCATGACCATTCGAATGAAGTATTCACCCCAACCTGTGCAGCTCACGGCTACCAATGCATCGGCATAGGTGCCTGCTCCGATCAGCGGCGCATCACCGATGCGGCCATATCGCTTATTGGTCATACCACCCGTACTGGTAGCGGCGGCTAAATGCCCAAATTGATCCAGTGCCACAGCCCCAACGGTTCCGTACTTCCAATCGGATTTGATCGGCTTAAAGGAAGCCGTTGGCTCTTGCTTCTTTTTTTGTTCTTGCTCGGCTTCTGCCTGTTTGGCCCGCTCCAATCCGTTTTTCCGGCTGGTTGTGGTGAAGTAAGAATTCTTCGACATTTCCAGCCCTTGTTGACGGGCGAATTCATCCGCTCCACTACCGCTGAGCATTACGTGCTCCGTATTTTCCATCACCCGTCGGGCGGCCGTGATGGGATTTTTTATGTGCTTCACACCCGCCACGGAACCGGCTTTCAAGTCCTGGCCATTCATGATGGCGGCATCCAACTCATGCTCGCCGGCGTTGGTGAGTACAGCCCCTTTTCCGGCGTTGAAGAGAGAATCATCCTCCAGAAGTCGGACAACGGCCTCTACTACGTCCAGGGCCGGCTTTCCGTCAGCCAACATTTTCTCACCCAGGTCTAGGGCCTGATTTAGAGAGCGGAGGTAGGCCTGCTCCAAAGGCGGACTCATCTGTTTACGCAGTATGGTACCGGCTCCACCATGAATAACCAATGTGTAGCCGGATTTGTGCTGCGCAGTTGATGACGGGGCAAAGAGGTTGACAAAAATCAGGCAAAGGCCCAATCGACGAAAAAGCGGATAAATGGGAAGGTTCATCATGTAGTCAATGTACATCAATCCCAACAAATCCTTACCGATTCGAATTGGCGGCGGCAGGGTCATGACGTAATTTTACCCAAATCGCTGTCTGAAAAAAGTAGTTCGCATAGTACGTTGGGTGATCCTGGGATTGCTGCTGCTCGTTCTATCGATCTATCTCTTTTTGCTTACGCCGTTTGGACAGAACTGGCTTACCCAACGAGTGTTGCATTATTTGTCTGGTCAATGGCAGACTCGGATCGAATTGAAAAATGCCCGCTTCTCCCTCTTCGATAAGATCCAATTGGAATCACTTACGGTGTACGATTCCCAATCAGACACCTTATTGCATGCGGGGCAACTAGAAGTTAGGATCAGCAATTGGTTTTTCCTGCGCAAGAAAAATGAGCTGGGTCCCATCTATCTCAAACACGCCCTGGTGCAAATTCAACGGGATGATTCTACTTGGCAGCATGCAGCTTTATTCAGCCAATTTGCCGGTTCGGGCGGTTCTACTTCGGGCGGTGGCTCGGAGTTCAATCTGCGCGAACTACATTTTGAGGATGTGACGTTTCGCATGCGGGATGCATGGCTGGGCAGTGATTTGCAGGCAAAGATCAACTCCCTCGAGCTGAAAGCAAACCGGCTAAATCCATCCGATTCTACTTTTGACATCGAGCGCCTCTTGGTTGACCAGCCAAGTATTGAGCTCTTCGATTACCCGGGACGGAGACCCGCGGTGAAACAAAAACCACCCATTGACCCGTTCAAGATCACCGAATGGCCGATCCCTCCACAACTGACATTAGCGGAATTTAAATTGACCGGCGGTCGCTTGCGTCGGACCCAAAAAGGCCAGGCTCCAAGAGTGGGTCGTTTCGATCCATCCAATATGCAATGGACCGATTTGCAAGTCTCCCTCAATGAGGTTAATCACAAAGGCGGAACCTTACAAATTCCACTTCGTGGGTCAGGCAAAGAATTTAGCGGATTGAGTGTGGACTCATTATCTGCTACCCTGAATTGGTCATCCCATGGCTTACGGATTGAACAGCTCAAAATAAAAACGCCCCGTTCCCTGGTCAATCAAACCATTGATTGGGCTTCACAAGGAAATGGATCGGCCTTTAGGGTCTTGTTGGAGGAGAACCGAATCGACCCGGCCGATGTCAATCTTTTTCTAGACAAACCGCTTCCTCTGGGCGAACTGCTCCTCTTGCGTGGGCAGATCGACATCAACGGCAATCAAGTATTGGCCAAACAAGTTTGGGCGCAATGGGGCGCGGGTGCCCGGATCAGCGGAGACCTGAAAGCGACCGAATGGCGTGATGCCAAAAACTGGCAAGTAGAATTTACCAGATCGGAAGCTTTTGTTCGATCGGACTTTTTGGTTCGATTTGTCAAGCTCTCTTCCAGCGAAAAAGCGTGGATCGATCGGATTGGCTATGCGCAGATCCGAGGAAAAGGCAGCATCAGTGGACAAAAGGCAACCTGGGATGGAACACTCCGCACACAGGGAGGTTCATTGCAATCGATTGGCGAAATCCTGTATGCAGAAAAAAATGATCCGACTTATCAAGTTCGACTGAATGGCCAATTGGACGGATTGCAAGTTTTACTTCCAGGATCCGGTGTCCGGTCTGCTCAACTGCAAATGCAGGTAAAAGGAACGGGCATGAAGTCGTTGTTTGCAGAAGGGACCATCAAAGAGCTGGCAACGAATACCTATAGATTTGAGCCCATTCGATTTAAACTAAATGGCTCCGATCCAACCTGGGACCTTCAATTGGAAACACGCGATCCGAACTTAACCGGCAACATCGAGTTTTCGGGCGAACCCTTTCAGGCTACACCCGTTTGGGGTTTGAATGCCCGGCTGGAGAAAATGAACCTGACCCAATTGGGGTGGAATTCGGATGGATTGGAATTGAAAGGTTCGTTGCAGGGACGATTCACCGGAAAAGACATTTCAGACCTGCAGGGAGAACTACAAGGACATTCGCTGGAACTTACCCGCAATGACGTTCCGTTGAGCCTGCAAGAGTTCGACCTGAAACTTCAACAACAAGCCGGTTATCATGACCTGCGCTTCCGTTCGAACGAATTGGATGCAGATGTACAAGGACGCTTTGAGTGGAATTCCCTACCCAACCTGGCCATGCAATTGGGCAATCGCTATTTCCCTTCTTGGATCCCGCCCACGAGTCTTGCTGAAAAAACGGATAGCATTCATTTTCGTGTTCGCACTTACAACATAGAAGATTACCTGGAACTCTTGCATGCGCCCGTACGCGGACTGAGCAATGCTCAACTTAAAGGCGATTATCAATCGTTGACCGGCGTTTCGTCTTTCCATGCGTCCATTCCCAAATTACAGATCGGTACGTACTTGTTTCATCAGACGGAATTGAACGCGTTGGGCAATCCGGATTCGTTGCATATGGATGCTCGGGTGAAGCGCATCCAATGGAATGACAGCATCAGCATCCCGGAGGCACAAATAAAATTGGATGCAAGCCGCGATACCGCCAACATCCGCCTGATGGCGGGATTCAGTGGGGCCGTTGACAAAGCCGATATACAAAGTCGTCTGATCGCTTATCGCGATGGGCTTCAATTAGACCTATCTCCCTCTACCTTCCTCATTCAAGGAAAACTATGGCACATCGATGAAGATGGACAACTGGTTATTCGACGAAATCAACCCACGTATGGAAAGTTAAGCTTACGGGAAGGCGATCAGCGAATCGACGTACGCAGCATTCCGGATGAAGCCGGGGATAAAAATGACATTGAGGTCCGCATTCAGTCCCTGAACTTACACGACATCGCTCCTTTCTTCCTCCCTGCGAATGAGCTGGAGGGCTTGTTATCGGGACGCATCCGCATACAGGACCCGACCGGTAACCTTCGGATCAAAGCAGATACGCTGCAGACCCGCCTACTCCGGTTCGACAATGATTCAATCGGTGAGCTGGGTGCCAGTTTGGTCTATGACCATGCAAGCAAGCGCTTGACGGGTGCCGGACAAACTTTGGGCAGCCAGGATAAATTGAAATTTGATGCCCGCATTGATCTGGCGGGTGCGGTTGATAGCAATCGAATTCAATTGCAGGCCCAGTCCTATCCAATTAAAATATTGGAACGTTTTCTGGGGCATTTATTCAGTGACATAAGAGGCAAGCTAACAGGTGATGTGGAACTCAGTGGAGACCTGAACAATCCGGCTCTTTATGGCAGTGGGCGGATCACCGATGCCGGATTGCGGGTGAATTACACCAATTGTTTTTATTCCATTCAAGATGCAGAGATTGAAGTCACACCCAATTTGATCGATCTGGATGGATGGGTATTGCGCGATTCAGTCACCGGCAATCCCATCTACGTGAATGGTGGTATTGCCCATGAATCATTTAGCGACATGTATTTCGATCTGTCGCTTACGACCCGTTCACGAACCACGAATGTAGACCGGCCTGTACTGTTGCTTAATACAGATAAAAGTCAGGATGAAGTGTATTATGGTGTGGCCCGAGGAACGGCCAATATGCAACTGCGGGGGCCACAATCCGATCTGGTGTTGAGCATGCAGGCCAAGGCATCGGAACGAGACAGCAGCTACATCACCTTGCTTTCGGATGAAGGACGGGAGTCGGGCAGTGCAGATTTTTTGATCGAGCGGGTATACGGCCGAGAAATGACCAGTGACGACAGCCGAGGAGAAACGGATAATTTTTTGGTAGACATGGAGCTCACCGCCACCCCCCTGGTCAATGCCCGTGTGGTATTGGATGAACTGACCGGCGACGTCATTCGCGGACGTGGCAACGGAATCTTGAAACTTCGGTCGGGCAGCAACGAACCGCTTAGTTTGCGTGGACGCTACAACATCGAGGAAGGCAATTATCTGTTCACGTTCCAATCCTTTTTCAAAAAACCTTTTGAGATTAGGAAAGGCGGACAGCATTATGTCGAGTGGAGCGGAGACCCCTATGACGCCAATGTACATTTGGAGGCGATCTACAAAGCAGAGAAGGTCAGTTTCGCGCCCTTAGGTAGTTCGCTCAATTTGGGTTCCTCGTTAAAAAATGCACGGGGCGATGTGTTCGTCGTCGCTGAATTATCTGACAAACTTTTCAAGCCTGAGATTCGGTTCTCCTTGACCTTCCCCCCCAACAGCATTGTAGACCGTGATCAGGAGTTATCCCTGCTCATTAATCAACTGCAAAAAAATCCGAACGAATTGAACAGGCAGGTCACCTACCTGATCGTATTCAACAGTTTTGCTCCCAGTGAGCTGGCCGGCGACCCAACCGGCACCGGTATCGGTGTTTCAACAATTTCGGGCGTACTCCTCAATGTACTCAGCGACCAAATCAACAAGCTTTTGGGAAATCTGCTTAAAAGCGACAAGTACACCATTAATCTAAACACATCCTTGTATAACCGCGATTGGATGAGCGCCGGAAACAATGCATTGAATTTAGGGAGTAACATCAATTTCTCCATTGGAAGATCCTTTTTCAACAACCGGTTCATCATTTCGGGTGGTCTTGGTTTTGATGCCCCCATCGGACAATCCAGTACAAGCACCAACTTGTCGCAGAGCATACAACTACTGCCTGATGTCACGATGGAGTGGTTGCTAAACCCCAGTGGCAGTCTACGGGTGGGGTTCTTTTACCGCAAAAGCAACGACTTCCTGTCAAACAATGCCGGGTCGATCACCGCTCGTCGGGCGGGGGGCAGCCTCTCCTACCAAAAAGAATACGATCGGCTGGGGGATCTTTTCAAGGGACTATTCCGTTCGAAGAAAAAAGAGCGCCCCGAAACGGAACAACGCTGACCGAAAACAGCGGAACCATTTTCGATCCAGAAATCTGACTTTCAATCGATTAGCCGGTATGCTGCCGGGGGATTCATCTTTTTTATATTCCGAACCGGTTTCCCCATCCATCTGTGGAGAACTTGACCCTCGTAAAACGTTATTTTTCAGGCCTAAATCTTGATATTTGTCTATATTTACCTTGGAATTTTCCGTTTCTTTGCAACCGAAAACCAAAACAACTATGCTTAAGAGAATCCTCTTTCTGTTCGCGCTCGTTTTTGTGGCCGGCCAGATCTTCGCCCAGATCACTACTTCGGCGATCAATGGGGTCGTGAAAAGTGGTGCCGATGAATCCCTGGTGGGGGCTACCATTACGGCCATCCATCAGCCTTCCGGAACCAAATACACGACCATTTCCCGTGCCGGCGGACAGTTCTCCATTCAAAACATGCGCGTAGGGGGTCCCTACCTGATCGAGGTGAGTTATGTCGGTCACAATGCAGAGAAATACGAGAACATCTTCCTGCAATTGGCTGAGTCGTTCTTGTTGAATGCATCCCTGCAGAAGACAACGACCACCATGACTGGTGTTACCCTCACAACAGGCCGCAGAAGTGCGATCCTGAATGCTGGTCGTACCGGTGCCCTGACCAACATCGGTGTTCGTCAGATCAACCAATTGCCCACCATCAGCCGTAGCTTGAACGACATTACCCGTGTAACACCGCAAGCCAATGGTGCTTCCATCGGTGGTGGTAACTACCGTCAAAACAACTTCACCGTTGATGGCTCCGACTTCAACAACAGTTTCGGTATCGGTTCGAACCTCCCTGCCGGTGGTTCTCCGATCTCCCTGGATGCCGTTGAGGAGATCTCTGTTAACATCACTCCTTATGACATCCGCCAAACCGGATTCATCGGTAGTGCCATCAACGCCGTAACCCGCTCCGGTACCAACACCTTTAGCGGTTCGGTATATACCTATTTCCGCAACGAGAAACAACGCGGTCGCCGGGTAGAGAAGACCTACTTCACCCCTGCTGCCGAAGAGTTCAAGCAATACGGTTTCCGCATCGGAGGTCCGATCATCAAGAACAAATTGTTCTTCTTCTTCAACTACGAAACTGAAACTTCTCCCAAGCAATTGCAGACCAACGTAGCGGCTACCGCTTCTGCCGCATTTGGCAGCAGCCCCAACATCTCTCGCCCTACAGCTGACTCCCTGAATTTCATCCGCCAGTATCTGATGACCAACTACGAATATGAAACAGGCCCTTACGACAATTATACACCCAATATCGAGCGTACCAAATACTTGGCCCGCATCGACTGGAATATCAACGATCATCATCGTTTCAACATTCGTTACAGCCAAGTAGAGGGTGGTGAGCCTTTCACACCGAGTAGTTCAACATCCGGTGCCGGCTTCAACTACGCGAGTGGTCTGGGCCGAACCAACAACAACTCGCTCTGGTTCAAGAATTCCAACTATTTCCAAGGCGCTAACCTGTATTCCATCGCCGGTGAGTTGAACTCCAACTGGGGTAAGACTTCAAACACCCTGCGTGCCACGTTCACATACCAAAACGATTCTCGTTCAACCGAAAGCCAGACTTTCCCGTTTGTGGACATTCTCAGCACAACCGGTGTGGCTTCTTCGGCTCCTTACACTTCATTTGGATATGAGCCCTTCAGCTTTGGCAACCTGCGTCAGGTGAAGACTTACTCCCTGATTGACAATTTCAGCTGGACCAAGAATAACCACAACTGGACCATCGGTGGTCAGATCGACTACAGCCAAACCATCAATGGTTTCCAACGCTTCGCCACCAGTTACTATGTATTCAACACTTGGTCTGATTTCGCCAGTGCCTTGAACCCCAACCCGGCCCTGCGCGTCAAACCTCGTGAATTCGCTTTGACCTACTCTTTGTCACCCAATTTTGCGCCGGCCTTCTCTGCCTTCCGTTTTGCTCAGTACTCGGTTTACGGACAAGACGAAATTGCAGTTAATAAGAACCTGCGCGTAACGCTGGGCTTGCGTTTGGATCTGCCTACTTATCCATTCGCTCCACAGGTCATCACACACCCCTTGGTGGCGGCTGCTACTTTTGCCAACGGCGAAAAGATCAATACCGGAAACCTGCCCGGCAAGAAGATTATGTGGTCTCCTCGTATGGGCTTCAACTGGGATCTATACGGAGATCGTTCGCTGCAGATCCGTGGTGGAACCGGTGTGTTCACCGGTCGTGTACCTTTCGTGTGGATCGTGAGCCAATCGGGTGACAACGGAATGTTGCAGATCACGCAATCATTCAACGGCCAAGCCAACACGCCTGGTCCATTTAACCCGAACCCAGCTGCTTATCGTCCAGCAACCGTGCCTCAGGCCGGTACCATCATCCCTGGATCAATCACGGCTCTCTCGCCTGATTTTCAAAACCCACAGTCTTGGAAATCGAGCTTAGCTATGGACGCCAAAATGCCCGGTGGTATCATCGCAACCGTTGAAGCTATTTTCAATAAGGACTTGGTTACCGCTTTCTTCCGCAACGCCAACATCGTAGCTCCGGTTGCTTTGAACGTTGCTGGATATCCAGATAGTCGCCCGATGTACGGTGCAACGGTTCCAACCCGTTACATCAACACATTGACCTCTGCGGGTGTCTTCGCTGCCGGTGCGTCCAGTCAATTCAACCCAATTGTTTTGGACAACGCTTCCCGCGGATATTATTTCTCACTTACCACCAAATTGGAGAAAACCTTCAGCAAAGGACTCTCTGCCTCGGTTGCCTATACCAAATCCATGGCAGGCAATTTGTTTGATGGTGGTGGCGACCAGCCGCTCTCGGCTTGGCAAGGAACGGCTTCCATCGCCGGTTCAAACTATCAGAATCTTTCTTATGCCGACTACGTAATCCCTGATCGTGTTGTGGCTGTATTGGCTTACCGCAAAGAGTATTTCAAGCACCTGGCAACTTCGGTCTCGTTATATTACAATGGTGGTATTAATGGACGTTTCTCCTACACCTATAACGGCGACTTCAACCGCGATGGTGTGAACGGAAACGACCTGATCTACATCCCCTCTGTAGCCGAATTGCAGCAAATGCAATTTGTTAGCCATACGCAGAACGGTGTTACGTACGATCAAACCGCACAACGTAATTTGTTTGAGTCTTACATCCAACAAGACAAATACTTGCGTGCTCACCGCGGTCAATACGCTGAGCGCAATGGCGCCCAAATTCCTTGGCTGAACCGTGTTGACGTGAAATTCGCTCAAGATGTATTCACCACTATGGGTAAGACCAAGAACACCCTGCAATTCACCCTGGATATCTTCAACTTCGGAAACCTGTTGAATCCAAGCTGGGGTAAATTGAAGTCGATCAACAACAGCTCCATCCTTATCCCGCAGAATCAGAATTCGCTGATCCCGGGTGGTGCCGTGGTGCCTACCTTCAAGTTGGCTACCGCCCAGAACGAGATGATCACGCGCACCTTCCGCGACAACGTGAGCATCTTCTCGACTTACTCGATGCAGTTCGGTTTGCGTTATCTGTTCAACTAAGATCAACGAACTCGATACTAAAAACCCCGACAATTGTCGGGGTTTTTTATTTACCATAATTCCATCGTAAGAAGAATGGCCAGGCTCTACCCCAACTCGCCACATCATGCTTGCCATCGGCCAGTTCTAAATAATAAATATGCGAGGCCCGCGGAACTCCTTTGCGGACCAATTCTTCGATGAGATCCAACGTGTCATCAATTGAATCAATGATGCCATTCCGATTGCGGTCCTTCTCTTCATCCAGGGCACCACATTGAAAGAAAAAACGTTGTCCTGGGTTGTGCTGCCCCTGCCGGACCCGCTGATGCATGATTCGGTGTTTGTCGTCGGAATAGAGCGGATTTTCCTGATCGAGGCTTCGCCACCAGAGGGAACCTGAGAATACGCCGACGGAACAAAATTGTTCCGGATTATTCCAGGTAAGATCGAGTGCGCTCAGTCCGCCCAGCGAAAACCCCGCCATACTGATTGGCGCTTCCTGAGTATTGGGAAATCGGGCATGAATGAAAGGGATCAGCTCTTGTATGATAAATTCCTGATAGTTTGCAGCACGCGCACCCCGGCCCAGATAGTCGGGCTCGCCAGCTGTTCCATATTCCATTCGACGTTCTTTTCCTGCATGAATGCCCACGGCCAGAAAAGGCTGTATGCCCCCCTCTTCGTAAAGCCCCTGAAGGATCGTTTCAAAAGCTAGGGCCCGAAGGTCCTGCCCGTCATTAATCAACAAAATGGAACAGGAATCCCCCGATGTGTTGCTCACAGGCTGGTAGAAGTCGATCTCCACCACTCGGCCCAAGACTGCCGACCGATAATCAGTTGAAACACGATTGACCAAATTGGTTGGACCACCCATAGACATCGGGTAAAAATAATGATTCAGCCCGAGGCATCCCGCTGATTTCTTTCGCGGGTTTGCGCTTGAAAAAATACATTTGGTAACCATGAAAAAGATCGGCATACTCCACGGCAAAGAAAGAAGCTTTCCGGAAGCATTTGTAGCTCGGATAAACAGTAAAAACATTGCCGGCATACAGGCGGAGTCGGTTTCGCTGAACAAAGCCATGCAAGGTGAACCATGCGGGTACGCGGTGATCATTGATCGGATCTCACAAGACGTCCCCTTCTACCGAACCTGGCTGAAAAACGCAGCGGTGACAGGCAC
>Ga0102917_1000434_pt1 | contig 13853 bp, 11 predicted proteins | sample Colrivmet1562A02_FD_78201 | JGI IMG/M metagenome (GOLD analysis project Ga0102917, IMG submission 78201) | Estuarine microbial communities from the Columbia River estuary - metaG 1562A-02 | ecosystem: Environmental > Aquatic > Marine > Intertidal zone > Estuary | place: USA: Columbia River...
ATTTTTTACGTAACTTACGCACAGCACTAGCAAAGCTAGTACGAGCGTCATGGTGGTGATTTGTGTGTTCATAGTGAACACATTTGGCGCAACATACTCGGCCTGAAATGGCTGTCTCGCACGTCTTAACTCCGTGCGCTTTCCTACAATAAGGATCCTCAACCTGGCAGACGGGTTAGCGTTTGTGGAGGTAGTCAGCTAGACATGTCCAGCAATGGGCCTGTCCATAAGTCGACAATCCTTCTGGATGCGTCACCGAGCGGACCAACGACTACCTCGACCAACGAACGGTCTGGCGGCCGCACTGAGTCGACAAGGGAGATAACTTCAGTTGCTGACTGAGCGTGTGCAGACATGGCTGCTGATTGTCGTTCAGTAAACACGGAGGCAAGTGCTTCATTAGGGGAGAGCGCGATGACTGGTACGCCGACTGCAGCAGCTAGCACGTGCGCTGAGCCTGGGTACCCGATAACTACCTGCGCAGACGACGCTGCCTCTACCTGCGTCTCGCCGTTAATGACGTCAAAGGCGTCCCAAGGTGTTCTATCTTCTCGTGGATGTGTGCGGACTCTCACGTCCCAGCCATGCCGGCGTAACAAAACGGCTGCGGCAAGCAATTGGAGGCTCGGATCGCGGCGCGTCATCTCGGACATCGAAAGCAGCAGTGCTTGTTTGGGAACAGGGTTCCACGCTGGCAGTTCATCGAGAGCAGGTGTGCCAGTTACAGAAACGTCCGACATCTGAAGATAACGCGATACGGCATCCACGCCGTCCATCGAGAGCGCCGTTGCTAGAGCTGTAGAGACGCGAGGTGCGACTGGTGAAGTGTTTGTGACGTTGGCGAGCTGTGTGTATATGACTGGCTTTCCGAGAGTCGAAGCGTATCGACAAACGAGCTCTGTCCAAGCCGAGAGCGTCCCGCCAGTTACCACCACACGATCGCAGTCTTTGATGACTGAAAGCTGCGAAGTCACATCCATGATTGCTTCACCTTGTACTGGTTCTGGGTAAGGCACCAGATGTACGAATGTGTTCTGGCTTTCCTTCAAAGCTTTCGCAAGTGGTAGTAGGTGGTAGGCGGCACGGGGTTCAGCAGTAGCGATAACGATGTGCATAACACGCACCATCGGCGCTGCTAGTTTCAGGACTAATGCAGAGCAGAGTCGCTGAAGTCCCCGTCCAGCGCTTATGTGCCGACCAGAACAGAGGTAGCGGCCTTAAAGCGGCGCTATTGGTGATAAACCTTGTCAGATGGTCCTTTTACGACACCGTCGGTTAAATGAAGCGTGCCTCAATTCTCGTCATCTCCGGACTAATTGCGTTCGTCCCGACAGGCGTAGCAGAAGCCAGGTCGGACGAGGCGACGCAGGCAATCGCAGCTGAACGCAAGGCAGAGGCTACGCCTCTTGGGGGCTGCGATAAAAAGCTTGATGAGAAGTCTGACGATGTCGAGCGGCCTACGGGTTTTGCTGCACGTGCTATCTGGGGCACCGTCAGCGAAGAGTGGGTTACGTGTCACATTGACGCTGGCGAAGTGACTGAGCTTACGTTCCTTGAAAGGACTGGCTCAGGTATCGCCGTGCTCACCGATGGTCGCAGGGTTGAGTTTTCCGTGAATCCAACACGTGGTGCGTGGTTTGCAGCGCGCGCTGCAGAAGCTGGTGTTTCGATGCACGCAAGCGAGACGCCAAAGCTTCCAGAACAACAAAGCAGTTCTTCGTCGTCAAAACGCGCGATGCTTGGACCTCTCATCACAATCTCTCTTGTTTTGTTGTTCGCAGGATGGATGGCGTTCAGATATCTACGTGAGCGTCGAAAGGTGACAGTCTCACCGGGCTCTTCTATTCTCAAACGACGCGGGAACAACGGCGGTGACGAAGTGCCCGATACGCGCTTCACAGACGTCGCGGGTTGTGCAGAAGCGATCGAAGATCTGCGTGAGATCGTCGAGGTCCTTCGCGCGCCCGAACGGTTCGAAGCACTTGGTGCTGTAGCTCCAAAGGGAGCTCTTCTTGTTGGTCCTCCTGGGACAGGTAAGACATTGTTGGCTCGTGCGGTTGCAGGTGAGGCCGGCGTTCCGTTCTTTGCGGCAGCTGGTAGTGACTTTGTTGAGATGTACGTGGGCGTTGGAGCTAAGCGTGTCCGGTCGCTCTTTGAGCGAGCCAGGAAAGCTGGCGGCGGGATCGTGTTCATCGACGAAGTCGACGCTGTTGGGCGCAAGCGTTCTGAAGGACAGGTCTCTGGTGGTGAGCAGGAGTCAGAAAACACACTGATCGCACTCTTGAATGAACTTGATGGTTTCCGTCAAGCAAACATCGTTGTACTTGCAGCTACTAACCGTCCTGATGTTCTTGACGCGGCGCTAGTTCGTCCCGGTCGTCTTGATCGTCGAATACATGTAGGTCTTCCCGATGAGCGCGAACGTGAAGCTATCCTCGGTGTGCATCTTCGTGGTAAGCCTCTCGCGGAAGGCGTGTCTATTCAACGCATCGCAAAGCGTACCGCGCAGATGTCCGGCGCTCAGCTCGCACAAGTGTGCAACGAGGCAGCACTTCTTGCTGCACGTGAAGGTGCTGTTGAACTCTCTGAAGCGCACCTGGCGGGAGCTGTTGAGTACACCGCGATGGGGCGAGCAAGAAAGAGCGCGAAGGTGCACGAACAAGATCGGTTGGTGACAGCCTGGCATGAAGCAGGACACACCGTATGCGCACTGTTGCAACCTGAAGCCGAGAAACCAGTTGCTGTGTCCATCGTGCCGCGAGGAGAAGCGGGCGGCGTTACATGGATGGCAAGCCCAGACATGCAGCTCTTGAGTCGCGCCAAACTCCGCGCACGACTAGTAGTGGCGCTTGGCGGACGAGCCGCTGAAGAGATCTTGATGCATGGCGAGCACACCGCAGGAGCATCAAGTGACTTACAACAAGCCACTGATATCGCGCGTGCGATGGTGGACCGCTTTGGCATGACTGGTCGAGGGCTAGCAGTACGCGTAGGAGGATCTGACAGCTCTGAAGACCTAGTTAATGAGATGCTTCAAACCGCGATGGATGAAGCACGATCAGTGCTTCAATCCTCACGGACGCTACTTGACGAGATCGTTGCTGCGCTTCTTGCTAACGACGATCTTGACGAAGCCGCGATCGACGAGCTCGTGTCAACAAATGCTAGCGTCGCTGTTGTTTAACTGAAGTCGGACGCGGCGCTAATAGAGATCCGTGGGTGTGTATCTGATGACTTTCTAAGTTTACATCACTAAGCTCCCGGTTCACCAGCTTCAAAGTGGTACGAAAAACCCTTAGCGTCTGGGCGGCTGACCGCACTTGTTGAGGAGTGTGGCGACCAGTCGCAGGCGTAGTACCCGCTATACGCATTGGGATCCGGGTTCTGGTCTAGTCTCACAAACAGAGAGTGAACCCTTATGGTGCGCATGGCGAAAGACTTTCACGGCAACCTCGAAGAACTCGTCGACGCGACGCGGGTACTTCGCTAGATGCTAGTGCTAGCGAGACCTGTCAGCCGAAAAGCAAGTCGATCATGCACATCATGAACCAGATAGTGCCCACTGAGCCACCAACGAAGCCGGCTACGACGCAGAACAATTCGCGGCGGGTGATTCGTACGCGAGTGGCCTTCCAGCATGCTCCCATTGCCAGCGGACCGGAGAGCGTGACGATCAGTGAGAGCCAACCCACAAAGATGCTTAGCACGATAGTCAGAACAGGGGAGACCAGACCCACAGATCCCAGGACGAGAGCCCGAACCGGCCAAGTCGATACACCCGACGGCTTGACACCGGCAGCAGCGGTGCGTGATGGGAGCAGGCGGTTAGAGATGGCAACAGCGCCTACCAGCATTGGTAGAACGAGTAACGGTCCCAATAAGAGGACGAAACCAGCGCCGATGTTCGCGTCGGCGGTGTGTGCTGTGACCACCCTGAGGCCTGCTCCGATAGCCGCACCGGTAATGAACGGTAGAACCAAATATGGAAGCACTGACCGCCCAGCTGCACGAGTGATACGAAATAGTGCAGTCAAAGAGAACACAACAATAGCCAAGCCGAGAGCACCGCTGAACATCGTGATGTAAGCGGTTGACTTCGGGGCGTCGTAGTACTGGTCATCACTGAGATCACCGACAGCTCCGAACACCAGAGCGGCGAAACCGAACAATGCGAGAAGCGTGGCCGCAACCGGATTCTTGATCAGTGTCGCCTTAGTTGCCGCCGGCGGGGCAGAGGCTTGCGGAGATGGGGTCATCGGACGGGTGTCGGCAGTCCAATTAGTACCAGACCAGTAGCGTTCAAAACCTGGTGTATCAGGGGACTGGTACCAGCCGGCAAGTGGGTTAGACACGAACAACTCCTATACGTACGAAACACACGATTTCGTCAAGGAGCACCGTGCGTGCCCTGCAGTACAGCGCAATAGTCTCTAGGCGAGTGGTGTCGCGAGGTCCTGGCGGCGCTTACTGCTTCTAACTAAGCAGCATCCTGCTTTTGCTGTCTACGTCGTAATAAGAAATGCAGTACTCATTACGTGCTTCTTTGGGCGCGATACTAAACTTATGTTCACTCGGGAATGCGTGCGGTGCGAGGACTGAGAATGTTCCCTGGGTCCCACGCTTTGCGCAGTTGTTCTATCGCGACGAGCTCTGACGGCGTACGAGACAAACTAAGCCACGGCGCTTTAGCTATACCGATACCGTGCTCTGCGGAGATGGTGCCACCAAAAGACGTGGCTAACCGCCATATAGCGTCGTCGGCTTCTGGTTGAGGTGCGCAGCGATCACGACGAAGAATATTGACATGCACATTGCCGTCAGCGATATGTCCAAAACGTATCGGGTAAAGCTCTGGATCTATCGCAGCTAGCGCGCTTGGAACTGCGTCATGAAATGCGGCCCAGTGTCGCAGCGGGACAGCTACATCACACTTAGCTGGGATACCTGCGGTGGCAATGGCTTCGGTGTGTCGGTCGCGCCACGCCCACAACTCGCGGCCTGATGGTCCATCAGCGATCACAGCGTCACTCGCATCGAGCGCTGCGGCTAACGCGAGCAGAGCAGCGAGCGGATCTTCTGTGGAAGATTCGACAATAACCGCAGGTCCGTTAGTTGGTGGAGTGCGTCCTGTGAGTGCAGAGACGAGCGAGACGCCATCTGGGTGTACATATTCGATAGCAGATGTACGCGCCTGACGTCGTGCTGTTGAAGCCACTACAACTGCTGCTGCAGCGTCCGCTACAGGAAACCACGCCCAGGCAACAGCTTGCGGTATCGGTACGAGACGTACCACGGCTCTACATATAACGCCAAGAGTTCCTTCGCTTCCAGGAAAAAGCTGATGCCATCTCAGTCCGACATTATCTTTTGTGAGACCACGCATATGCGCGAGGGTTTCACCGTGACCGTTTACTATTTCTATACCGAGAAGTTGAGCGGCTGTATCTCCCCAGCGCAGCATCCTTAACCCGCCAGCGTTTGTTGCGATCATGCCGCCGATAGTGGCTGAATCTCTCGAGCCGATGTCGACAGCAAACCTTAAACCGTGCAATGACGCAGCGTTGTTCAGTTCAACAAGTGTGACGCCAGCACCAACAACAGCAGTACCAGCTACAGGATCTATCTCAATCTCACGCATGCGAGAGGTACAGACCATCACATCTGTAGATTCAGACGAAGGAACTGCGCCACCGACTAAACCAGTACCACCACCGCGCGGGATAAGTACCACCCCGTGTCGCAGCGCGAGACGCACTAAAGCGGAAGCATCTGCGGCGTTACGCGGGCGCACTACAGCACGTGCTGACCCAGACCATCGTCCTGTCCAGTCCTGCTCGTACGCAACAATCGTGTCTCCAGTAAGCACCGAGTCTGCTCCAAACATTGCTATGGCAGCAACTACGAAGTTGCGAGGTGAGCGGTGTTCGTGAGTAGCAGGCACTTTATATACGGTGCGCTCAACAACTCTCAGGGGCGCGCATTTAGCTTAAAGACTTACACGAGCGCCCTGCAGGCGCTGATCAGCGGACGTTTGTCGTCTGACGTAAAAGCCCTGGTCTTTTGTAACTAGTTGACCGAAGGGCCAGGAGGCTCGGCTGTGCGTTGACGCTTTGCGGACACTAATTGCTTGGCCATTTCCGATGCAACTGCTGCATCGCGGCAATACGCATCGGCACCAACTGCGGTCGCAAACTCTTCGTTGAGCGGAGCACCGCCTACCAAGATTATGTACTTGTCGCGAAGACCTTTTTCTTTCATAGTGTCAACAACGACTTTCATATAAGGCATCGTGGTGGTGAGCAGTGCTGACATACCAAGGATATCTGGCTGATGCAATTCTAGTGCTGCCAAGAACTTGTCTGCGTCAGTATTAATACCGAGGTCGATTACTTCAAATCCCGCTCCTTCAAGCATCATGGCAACCAAGTTTTTACCAATGTCGTGAATGTCTCCTTTGACAGTGCCTACTACCACTTTACCAACCGACTCTGCACCTGTTTCTGCAAGCAGTGGTCGCAAGATGTGCATACCAGCCTTCATCGCGTTTGCAGCAAGCAGTACTTCTGGTACAAACAAAATTCCGTCGCGGAAGTCGACTCCGACGATCCGCATGCCTTCAACAAGTGCTTGCTGCAGCACCTTGTCGGGCGTCCACTTGCGGTCGAGCAAAATTGTAGTGCCTTCAACAATTTCTTCACCGAGACCGTCGTAGAGATCATCGTGCATCTGCTTGATCAAGTCTTCGTCTGGCAGCACTGCTAGATCGATGTCGTCGAAATCACTCATAGGTCTCTCCCTCTCGTAAAACGGTCAAAATCGATGTAATTCTCAAAATGAATACTGCTTGGTAGATATATCACCAACAATGTGGATTAGTAGGGCTTAGGTCCCGACATGGTGAGCACCTAGACGTGTACGGTCACTTGCCGCAGCTCGTCCCGGTGCGCCAGATCTTTAACGACTTCCCTGGCGATTTCACCAGTGTCCGGGTTGACGGCAACAAATAACTTGTCTATACAGTACAAGTGTCGGCCCTAGACAAGTGATAGTCTAAGTCCTACGCGCATTGCACCGACACTGCATGCATGTCTCAAAACTTTAAGTACCAGTTGGTTGGCTTGGCTACCGCTGTCAGTGCCATCGTAGCAAAAGTTGATAACGACATCGTTGTCGACGGAGCGGTCCCTGGCAATGTTCGTGCGGGGCGGGGCGGTATGGTCTGCAACACGCTCGCTGTCGCTGCGGCGCTTGGAGCTCGTGTCGGAGGCGTGATCGCTACTGGCAGCGACGTTACAGGTAGAGCACTCCGCGAGGTTGTGACAGCTGAAGGTGTCGACGCTGCGTTCGTCACTACCACACGCACGCCGATCACAGTCACGTTGGCTGCCGGCGGGACCCGCTCGTCGATCATGGGGGTTGACGGTGAGCGTGAGCAGCACCTGGACCCGACCGACGTGACTACAGCATGGCAGAAACTTGGCGCTAGTACAGTTTGGGTGCTGTTAACCCTGCCTGCTCTCGACTCTCCTGCAGGTGTTTCGTTCTTGGAACTTGCTCGGGCAACCGGGGCGTCAATTGCTGTCACGCTCTCAAGCGCTGGACACGTGTCTGAACGTGCGGCCCGCCTTGGTGCGCTGCTTACTGGTGTCGACCTCGTATTCGGAAATGCTGACGAAATAGCAGCAATGGGTCACGCTGGTGTTGAGCCTGGTCTGGTGCTGGCCACCTACGGAGCAGATGGCGCGGTAGTCATCCGCCGTGGCGCCCGAACAATCAAGGTGGATATACCAGGTCCGTTGGAGGTCGTTGATGTAACAGGAGCAGGAGACTCCTTCGCGGCAGGCGTGTTGTCTCTATTAAACCCAGAGCACTGTTCCGACGAAAAAATCAGTGCAGCCATACTCCTTGGACATCAAGCCGCCGGTGTGGTGATCTCCCGACTCGGAGCACAACCTGGGGTTGATGGCGCTCAAATACTTCGAGAGATCGGTAGAGCAAACGGTCTGTAACTTCTCACCACACTTCACTGGGAGTGCGCTGCGGCACCCGCCGCACTTGTCGATGAGAGATGCGGGTGAGAGTTTGCCACCACGAGTTTTGTGGCGGCCCATCCCAAAGACTTTGCCACACGAATAGCTTCAGACTCAGTTTCCACCACGACAAAGACCCGGTCGGCGAGCCACTTTGCGCCGATGCTTGCAGATAGCTTGGTCGCAACAGGGCAGACCACGGCGTGTAATCGAGCGGTGTACGAATCTTGCCCGATCCACACCGGCCGGCCGTAACCCGTAGTGTCGTCACCCACGGTGTCCCACAGCCCGAAGGCTAGCTCATCGCACGACAGACGCATCGCGCCCACCCACACCTGGGCTGGAGAGTACTTACTGCACAAATAGTCAAGCACCCTGCTTGTGACTCGCTCTTGTCTGGCTTCCAACTCTATCAAGTTGCTCTTGTGTGGAGTACTTCGGCCAAACTTCGCGGCTCCCCCGTCAGCTTCGTCATCGTTGGCGTTGTCTTCTTTTTGTGCGATGTTCCAGTCTTGAATCATTTCGACAGGTGCGAACACCGTTGCGTCGTGCGAGTACATCCTGCTCGTGCTGTTTCCGCGATTGAGCGCGGGAACTACTAAGGGTTGCAACTGGCCGGCAAGCCAAGCACTCACCAGCGTCGAGAACGATCCGTCGACCACGGTCCACCTACAGGCGCGTTTCTCGTTGTAGTGGGCGACACCATCAGGAACGGTCACTGTTCCTGCGTCGATTCGTATCGAGATCGAGGGGATCTTGTACAGCCAGTGGGGGTCTTTATCAGTCACCCACACCACAGCGATTTTATCAGCAGCGTAACGCGCGGTACGCGCTTGACCATCTTCAAGCGTCATTGATGCTAGCTGCACCTCGAACGCGGTTCTGGTTCCGTCGGGTCCAATAGCTAAGACATCAGCACGCCACCCACCTTGGTCGCCCGGTTCTGGTGTTGCCTCGATGATGGCAGTACCTCCGGCCGTACGGATGAGGTCGGAGATGAGGGCTTTGAGCTCACGGTGCCGCTGGGTCTCTCCGTTGGAAGGGCAGTGCGGGGATTTTGAGTCGTGGGCGAAGAACGTTGCACCAGCTTTTGACACTTTCGCGTGCATCTTATTGTTACACCCGCGACAAGACATGTCGGCTCGAGGGGTGACTTTGTACACCGAAGCCCATTGCTGCGCAGTGCAGCTAGTGGCGTCCAAGACGCTGTTGTTCGGCAGCCGGGCAGTCAGCGGCATGTCGGGTAGTTTTCTTGGTGAGCAGTTTTCATAAACATGCTCGTCATCGTGCTTGTATCGCCACTGGGTGCACACACATTGGACACACTGTGCTCCCGGAACCGCCGACGATATCTAACAGCACTCTCAAGGGAGTGCGCACCTACACTCGTAGAGATTACTGAGAGACGCGGATATCAGGGTCGTACTCCACGTGATCAGCGAGAAAGAGGACGCGCTGAGTACTGCCGTACTTCTCGTAAGTACCTTCGATGAGCTAACTACGAGGTACGACTTTTTACTATATTGCGATAACTTCACGGATGCGTGTAACTGCTAAGCGTTTTGTAATTTTCTCTGTGTTGTTTGCGCCGGTTGCGTCTGACGATCCCTCGTTGGCAACAACTGTTACGCCTTTAGTTGCCGATGTGTTTAGTTAATGATGCAGCAAATAGCCATGTGCCGACTCTGTGTGTATGGATTGGAGAACTACAGCTGCCCTCGGCGCTGTAGTAGCCGTGGTTGGATCGGCGCTACTTGGTCTGAGGATGCGAAACGGTCGGGCTTTAATGCTGATGTGTTCTGCTGGCGCAGCAGCCCTCTTAGTGCTCTCTATGGCCGGCGCTGATATTACCACTGCCGTGAATGGCGCGCCGTCTTTACTGTTGGTGGTGGGCTACTCGGCTGTAGCGTGCGTCGTTGCTGACACGGGGCAGCTTGACGTACTGGCCAGACGAGTGCCCTTGCGGCCCCTCACGGTTTTTATAGCTGCTGCGGTACTGACGGTCTTTACATCGAACGATGTCGTCATCGTCGTGTTAGCGCCTCTTGTTATTTCTGGACTGAACCCATGGAGGCGCACTGCTGCTCTGTATGCTGGAGCTAACGTGACTGGGTTGCTGTTACCGCAGGGATCACCGACGAACGTGATGATCCAGAACGCAGCGGACCTTGACTGGTGGGGCTATGTGCGTGAATCAGGTGCAACCACCGCTGTGCTATTTATAGCTGCAGCTGCGACTGTCGCTCTCATACTCAACAGACGCAGCCGAGACGAGCACACACTGAAAGCAACAGAGTCTATTCGCGCGGCTCTCTCGACTCTCGCAGTAGCAGCAGCGACACTTGCGTTGCAACCGCTGTGGGCTATTGCCAAATGGCCTACTTGGACACTCGGGGTGTTCTTGCTCTGCGGTGCGATTGCTATTGCTGCACGAAGGCAGTCAGGCAGGGCTGTTCTACTGCGCTCTGCGTGGATTGTCATCCCAGCTGCTACGGCTATGTCTGCTGCTGGAACGGTGTTTGTCCAAGCGATGCCTCACATCAGCGGAGACGCGGCTGCCTGGTCTGTTTTTGGTCTGTCAGGCGTCGTGACAGACCTTGCCGCTGCGGGCTTTGCGTCAGGCCTTGTACAAGAGAACCTCATCGAACCAAGCCTGGCGCTGGCGTCTGTCTCTGCGGGTGCCTTTTTGTCTCCTGTCGCGTCGTTATCTGGCGTGCTGTTACTGCGCGAATGCGCGCGAGCTGGACTACGACCGCCAGCGCGCATGTTTGCGTGGTGTGCGGTGATCTCGATTGCTGCAATGGCTTCAGTTACCATCGTGCTGTGATATTACTCTTACGTGGCGACCCAGCCGTGCATCACAGACAGTGACGTTACTAGACTAGCGCTACACATATCTGTCAGACAGCAGCGCGCAAAGGACAGGCGCGTACGGCACAACCCATGGCAGAGCGTCTCTCACTAGGTACTCACGCGGTTCTCGGTGCAAGTGGAGCTGCTGTCTTTAAGCCGCGCCGCGAAAACGTTGATACGTCCTTCTGGCCTTTCTGTAGTCCGCATCTTGAGCAACACTACGGTTTAGTCCGGCTACATACCGAGGCTAACAAGCACCACAGCCGTAGAGACTACTGAGAGACGCGGGTATCAGGGTCGTATACTATGTGGTCGGCGAGAAAGAGGACGCGCTGAGTACTGCCGTACTTCTCGTATGTACCTTCGATGAGCTCCCCACCAGGTACGTCTGTTGAGTCTATGACGATGACTTCACGGTTGTCGTACATGATTGTACGAGGCGAGGTTGAGTATCTTACAGGCTCTGACGACTCTCCTAGGCTTACGCCAAACGCGAGATCACGGTACGAGGTGGAGGCCTGTAGGTTGTATGCAGATCGCGCGTACTCTAGTGTCGCAGCTCGATCTTCGGGCAGGGCTAGCCCCACACCAGCACGTTCAGCTACCGACGAAGCTTTCTGCCACGCAGCTTCAGCTATCTCTTCAGAAGCTAGGAAGCGCACAGGGCCGCGGGATCTCATGGGCTCGACGAGGCCGCGGATATGGCCAAACTCTATGCGTCCTGCATCACCTGGCTGGAGTTCAATGACATTCGGGTGGTCGTAGCTCTCAACGCGGCCAGCACTAAACACGACGTCACGGTCAGAGACCGCAGTTGAGCCGTCATGGTGAGACCGTCCTCTATGGTCTATAATGATCGCACCAGGCTCTCTACCGCGAGCGAGAGTTCCAGCGTCGCCGCGCGGGTTATACTTAGCGACGTACGCCTCCCTAGTTGAGAGCTTCTCACGCGCAGGTTCACTGGTACGCTCTTGCCAAGCTTTCCGTTGAGCTTCAATTTTCTGAGTCTCTAGCCAGCTTTTATTACTAACTTCATAAAAAACACTGGCAGCTATTTCGGAGATAGCTTTTGAGAAAACTTCGTCATTCAAGATAGGTGCATCACTGAGAGCCCTAGCAAGGGCTCCAGCACCAGAACTGTAGGAGAGGCGAGACCCGAACAGAGGAGAGTCTTCTGGTAATGCCCGACATGCTGCACTAAGAGCAGCCTGGCGCGACTGGTACGTTGCGTTGCTAAAGACGAGGGAGCTGATCTCATCTTCTGTGAGCTCGGCGACATGAGAAACAACGTCTACTTGAAGCGCCGTACCAGGATACTTACCTGAGGCCCACACACGCTCTATAGTACCGTCGGTTTGAACCCGCACAGTAGCGGACATGCCGAACAATGCTGCGTCTATCTCGGCAGGGCTTTCTTTAAAAAACGCAACGATAGAGCTTTTTGACCCGCCAAGCGCGTGCTCTCCAGTACGCCACTCGACGTACGTTGCACCAAACTGTGCAGCAATTCTAGCGTTATGTGCCCTGGTTGCAGGGTCGTTGTTCTCGTTAGGCAAGATGGCGTTCGAGTTGAGATCCTCTTTAGAGTTAACGCCTAGCAGCGATGACGTAAGCGAAGGAGCAGCCACTTTCGGGTTATCTCCTGTCGGTTTTTGCAATGACTTCGTCTGTCTTGCGTGCTTGCTACCTGGTGACTTTATAAGCAATCGGGTGCCACCGTTTTTACCCTCCGATAAGGTGTAAGAAGATCCTCCCACAGCTGCAGATAGCAGACGCGGGCCGTTTAGTGTCTCAGGACTAGCTAATTTCGGGAACTCCCACCTTGGAGCGTTGGTTGTGGCAGTAACCATTCCTGAAGCAACTAACATGTCAGCTGCGGCGGAGGCGTGACCTGCCTTGTATAGCGCTGTAACGACGTTGAGCTGTTCTTTGTTAAGTCTCCCAAGCTGCAGAGTACCGGGAGCTCTTTGCTCTAGTTCTTGCAAAGCTTCCTGTCTCGCTGCAAAGCGGTTAGAAAGCAGCGCTTGCGAGAGAGCGTCAATAGATATCTCTGAGAGGTTAGCTGTCTCAAGAGCACTGATCGCGCCGGACCTTGTCGCAGTCTGCGCGTTGTACTCCTCGATTGAACCGTCCTTGAGAATAACTGTTACGTCACCTGAAGTCCCTACTAGGAGTGAGCGCACACCCTCAGAAGAGATCGCAGTGTTCGGTACTGCTCCGGTCCGATCTGGGTTTACACCTGCAATGTCATCGTACGCCACACGGCGCCCTGACTTTAAATATACATATGTATCACTACAGCGGACTCTGCTCATGCTTACACTCTTAGTGGCTGGGTAGCTTTTCGAAACTTTTCGTGCGGTCAGATGCCCCTATTGTGTTAACTATCGGATTGCTTAAGTCGGGTCCACTGTGTCTAGCTGCCACGCAGTTAGACACAGTGGGATTCCCGCTCCGTTCTCAACAGAGTTTAAGAGAGTGTCAGGTTAACTTGATGCTTTCTAAGGACGACCTCACTCCGACAGCATTAGCTGCATCGGCGTGATACACTCGGATACGTTAATCGTAATTCGAGGGACTGTTACAAGGTTAAAGGCATAAAAAAGCTTTAATCTTGGTTATTCGTTTCAGTAACCGACGACAATTACCTGTGCGGACGGTGGCCAGCACTCTCAGTCTTGAGATTGCAAGCCGTTGAAGACAAGATTTCAATGGAGAGCGCTCACCTACACTTGTAGCTGTACGGCATCTACATCTGTAGAAAAAGCCACGATATGACCGCCCAGTCCGTTTATTGCAGATACCGAGTGCGTTCAGTCAAGAATGCGGCACAGTAAGGTCTATGGAAGAAAACGCCACGTCACGCGACAACGAACTCAACTCTGGTCCTACCGGGTGGCTGACGCTGTTGCGTCAGCTTGACGCCAAACTCCAAGAACGCTGGCCTGACTACACCATCGCGCAGATCAA
>Ga0102917_1000444_pt1 | contig 13740 bp, 8 predicted proteins | sample Colrivmet1562A02_FD_78201 | JGI IMG/M metagenome (GOLD analysis project Ga0102917, IMG submission 78201) | Estuarine microbial communities from the Columbia River estuary - metaG 1562A-02 | ecosystem: Environmental > Aquatic > Marine > Intertidal zone > Estuary | place: USA: Columbia River...
CGTCCTGGCGCCGTTGTGCTAATTGTGTCCCGTAACCAGAAATCCTCCAATAAGAACCTGTCTCAGGCTCGTTTGGCGTATCAGTTCCTTCCACAGTGGATGAAGGAACGTGCCCCGGAACTTATAGCTGACTCTACTGACGGTATGGTGTTCCGTTTCTCTGATGGTATGGAATCTAGAATGAAAGCAGCTCCAGCTACTGAAGGTGTGTTCGCTGGTGAAACCGCAACACTGGTGGTTTGGGACGAAGCGGGACTGGTTGAACCTGCATCTCGACAGGAGGACGTGTTAAGAACGCTGTTACCTACTACTGACGCTGGTGGTAGCATGCTTATCATCTCTACGTCTAGAGGTGGATATAATCGTTTCGCTAAAACTTACAGGTCGGCGCGACGAGGAGAGTCACAGTTCGTGTCCTTCTTTAAGCCTTGGATGGTTTCACCCTTCATGTTGTGTAACGCCGACTGCGGATGGTGCAGCGGAGAGAAAAACACTAGAGTTCCCTGCAACACCAAGTATGATATGAAACGTAGAGAGTTCTCAGATGAACCGTGGAGGTTTTTGGCTGAGTACCCGTCAGATGACGAGGAGGCTTTCCGTGAATCGGGACGTCCCCGTTTCGTAAGCTTACTGCATGAGGATAACTTTGAGGACCTACCGTTCCGTGGTCGTCTAGTTTGGCGTAACGATGACGAGATGGTGTTTGAACATGACGAGAACGGACCTCTTCGTCTCGCTACTCTAGAACCGGACCCTGCGGGTTTCTATGTTATCGGTGGTGACCCTGCCTCTGGTACGGGACAGGACTACTCTACAGCTCATGTTATGCATTTAGATGAGGATGGAAAACCTGAGATTGTAGCATACTATCATGATAACCACACTCCTCCTACAGAATGGGCAGCAGACCTAGATATCCTAGGTAGGTTCTTTGCTGGTAGGCAGTGGGCTGCTCTTATGGCTATAGAGAACCAAGGTAGCCAGGGTTCGCTACCTATTAACGAACTACATAAGCATTTAGATTACCCTAATCCGTACCTACATCAGACTTCAGGTAGTAAAAACCGTCAGCGTACCCGTATGTTTGAGTTCCCAATGACGGTAGATAGACGCCGTGCCGTGATCGATAGACTAGCTAAATACTTAACTGTGACTGATGGTGAGATGAACATAGGCAATATTTACCCGTTGCTCCGTACAGAACTTGGACAGTTCGTAGCTCAGCAGACTGCCAACGGAAACGTGCGGTATGCCGCTGATGTAGGCTGCCATGACGACCTTGTAATGTCTCTAGCTATTTCACTATGGGTTTTAGTAGAAGAAGTAGGTGAAGATTCCCCAATTCCGGCTACTACTGAGGATACTACCTGGCGTCCCACGAACCGTTTCAGCATCAAAAATATTAGGGAAGCCCGCGAACAGGCTATCCTAGCGATGGAGGAACAGGAACGGGATTACTGGAACTCCTTTTCGATGAACGGCACGTCGTGGTAAAGAGGAACTAATGGAAAAAGAGTATAAAGAAGGTTACAGCCTTAAGGATAAGCAGGCTCTGATTAGCGATGCTACACGTCGCATGGAGCCTCTGCACACTCACTGGCGTATGCTAGAGTCACTTTACCGTACCGGTGCGCAGAGAGAACTGACGATGCTGGATTTGAACCGTATTCTTCCGTTCCCGGTTCCTGGTTCGTTCCTTCGTACGATTAACATGGTGTTGCCGCACCTTACCATGATTATAAACACGGTTTCCTCCCGTGACCCTAAGTTTGTTGTTACTCCTGTAGCTGGTGACGTTAGCGTTATTGAACGTAATGCTCAGATAGCTAAGACTGTTTTGGAGTATTTCTGGAAACGTGCCGATGCTACATCTACATTGCGTGACATGACACAAGACATGGTCATTCTTGGTAATGGTTTCGCTAAGATCGGCTGGTCATACAGTGAAACTACTGTTAATAGAACACCAGAGGATTACGATAACGAGCTTAATGAGGCATTGTACATGGCTCAGGAGCAGGCCTCTGTTATGGGTATCGAACTTGACGAGACCACTATTGAAGAGATTGCTAACTCTGTATCGTTAAACCAGCAGCTAGTAGAGGAAGATGAACCATATGTAGAGTATGTGTCACCGTACGACATACTTCTACCTGCTAACGCACGTCGCATGAACACAGCTAGATGGGTAGCTCACCGTGTCAGACTACCTCTAGATGAAGTTAAAAATAACGAACTGTTTGACAAAAAGGCTATAGAGGACCTAACACCAGACACTGGTTACATTGACTCGCAGACACTGGTTCAGTACGAGCAGCAGGACCAGGGACTACCGGAATGTTTCACACATGTTACTCTAATTGAGTTCTACGATATGCGTGACCACACAATGTGTGTGTTCCAGATGGGTGCCGACAAGTACCTGTACCACGGTGAGAACCCGCATGCACACCGCTACCCGCCGTTTGTACATATGCGTAACTACTCTGACGGTGGTATGAACTGCTGGTCATTCGGTGACTTGGAAAACATTGCTGGTATCCAGCTGATGATTAACGAGATCATGGTTGCTGAGCTAAACGACCTCAAGCGTGTCGGTAACAAGTACTTCATCAACAAGAAAGTAATGACACCAGAGCTAGCTAAAGCTTTACAGGACAACAAACCAGACCAGGTTATCCCTCTTGACCTACCGGCCAACATCGGTATTAACGAGGTTCTAGTTCCTGTAGTACGTCAAGCTACACCTGCTGACAACTACATGATGGAAGACAAGCTACAGGGTTACATGCAACGTATCTTGGGTGTGACTGACTTTCAGGTGGGTAACATCAGTGCCGCTAACCGTACTCCAGCTACTGCCGCTGCTGCTGTTGAGGGTGCCGCAACTACCCGTGCTACTGACAAGATGGCTAACGTAGAGAAGGCATCACGTGAGATAGCTATCCGTATGCTTGCTTTGTGCCAGCAGTTCCTAGATGCTGCCCGTGCTGTCCGTATCGCCGGACCAAACGCCCCAACCTGGCTGCAGGTTTCAGAGGATGACATTGAGGGTGAGTTCTTCATTGATGTTGAGGGTGGCTCTACACAAGCTATCAACCCTGCTACAAGATACAACCAGGGTCAGCAGATGATCACACAGATTGTACCGATGATAGCACAGATGGGTTATGACCCGGAGCCTGCTCTTCGTTCCGCTTTACAGTACATGGGTTTCAACCCTGACCATGTTCTCATTAAAGCTCCACCACCACCAGCCCCGATGATGCCTGAACAGGGTATGATGCCCGGTATGCCCGCCGAGCAACCAGGTATGGTTCCCGGTTCAGAGATGATGCAGCAGCTGTCAGACATGGGTGGAGCACCTATTCCTGGTGCAGAAGCCGGTGGAACACTGTATTAATACGTTGCCAATAGTGGAAGATGAAAGATAGTTCATTTCATGTTTTTCACGGCAACTTGTTTTTAAAGTTTGTCCTGATACTGTAAAGGTTTTACAGGTTTGTAACGCGTATAAGTGGCTTACAAATAATGAGACTACCCTATAAGAATATAAAGTATATTTAAGTGGGGAATTTTTCTCCCCACTGACTGCTTAGTATAGGGAGTGCAATCCGGCCCCCTACGAACAAGTCTGTTCCCAGAACCCCAGCGCGGATAATCTGGTCAGGACACTCGACAAGGAGTACATATGTCACAAGAACTGCGAGACCTTATTTCAGGCGCCATGACTGAACTGGACCCAGAGATGGATAACCAGAACCAGATGGAAGAGGAAGTACAGGAAGATTTCGACAGTGAAGAAGTCACGGACGTCGATGATGAGTCCGAGGTAGAAGACGAGTCTGAGGAGATAGAAGACGAGGAAGATACCGAGGAGCAGGAAGACGAGGGTGACGTAGAGACCCACTCTGTTAAGGTAAATGGTGAGGTTCTAGAGGTTTCTCTGAAAGAACTTAAAGCCGGATACCAACGCCAGTCTGATTACACACGTGAGAAGCAGGCGTTAAAGCGTGAGGTTGAAGAATTCCAGCAGGTGCGGGAAACTCTAGTAGATGCTTACGAAGGTGTTAAATCACTTGAGCAGGCATGGGAAGAGAACCCTGTAACTGTATTGGCAGAATTCACCTCTAACACAGAGAACCCTACGTTAGCTGTAGCCATGTTGATTAAGGAACTCGCTTCAGAGAACCTTCTCGACAGAGATTTTCTGGACATGTTCGGTGTAACACCGGATATCCAGAGACAATGGGCTATGGAAACTCGTTCTACCCGTCAGCAACTGAGCCAGAATAGAGAGGCTTCGTCTAGAGAGCAACAGCTTTCAGAGGCGCAGTACGAACTAGAAGTTCAGAAAGCAATGTCTGAGTATGAAGCTCAGATAGACGACATCCTAGAGTCTGAGGGACTAAACTTCAACACGAAGCAACGTACCGCTTTCCGTCAGGAACTAGCTAAGTACGCCGCAGAAAACGAACTGACAAACCTAAAGGCTGCCTATAAAGCCTTCAAGTATGAGGAGACTCAGAAGAAAAAGGCAGCGGCAGCTAAAACTGCTCAGAAGGTAAAGCAAAAAAAGGCCGCGTCGGTTGTCGCGCGGTCCGGGTCCGGAGCCGAAGGTTCCAGTCCTGTAGAAGACAACTCTGATCTAAACTCGATTATTCGGGCAGCGATGAAGGACACCCAGGGAAAACTTGGGTGACCGATTCCTCCCGTAATCTAGAATAGTTCGGACCACAAATCCGCGCATAAACCTAGTACTGGGAGGTACATATCATGAGCGCACTCGGTGATGCATTTTTCGTGCAAACCTTTACAACCACACTCCAGCGTTACGAGAAGCAGTTAGTAGATAACGTTCTCCAGGAGCACCCCGCCCTTGAACTCTTCAAGGGTCTAGCCAAGTCCATTACGGGCCGTGGCGTTGTCATTCCGCTTCGTGCGGCTACACTCGGAGCCACCGGTTACACCGACGCTTCCGGTTCCCACTCAACAGCTGTTTCGACAGACATCATGGGTTCCGCCGTCTATAACTGGGCAAACGAGATCGTGACACCGTTCCGTCTCCGTCACCGTGACATCCTTCAGAACTCTGGCCCCGAGCAAATCGTCTCGTTGGTCGAGGAGTACGTCAAGGGCGCACAGGCTGACCACCAAGACTTCATCGTTTCTGAGCTGCACAAGCTCGGTTCCGACTGGTCTGCTGGCGCAGTCTTCTCGCTCGACATGATCGTCTCCAACGCCGCTTACGACGCGACGCTTGGCGCTTCAATCTGGGGTGGCATCGGCGGAATCAACCCGAACGACGCTGACAAGGACTACTGGCAGGCCACCCGTTTGGACATCCCAACAGGTGACATGGACATCGTTGCTGCAATGCGTAAAGTTGCTAACGAAGTCTATCGCGCTTCACGCAAGCGTCCAACTGACGTTATCGCCGGTTTCGACTGCTTCGAGGAGCTTGAGGCCTTCCTGCAGACCAAGGGTCAATACACCAACCCACAGGGCACCGCTAACACCCGTTTCACGGAAATCAAGTTTGGTGACCTCACGGTTCGTCTCGACCCAGATTGCCAGGATGACCGCATGTACTTCCTGAACCGTTCGACACTACGCTTCGCGTACTGTGCCGGTGAGTTCATGAAGTCATACCCGGCTCAGCCGCTTGAAGGCACACTCGACACCGTAGTGCCCATCGCTTCGACCATCCTTTTCGGTGTGTCTGAGCGTCGTGCAAACGGTCTCCTAATCCGTTCCTGATAACGGGACAGGCATCTAGCCTGACAAACAAATAATCCAGGCATATCGCCTGAAAATGGGAAGGCCCTCGGTTCGTGACAACCGGGGGTTCTTCCTTTTATTCCCCAATGTCGGCTCATAATGAGTACTCCGGAGGTTTCATGAGCTACACATTAGCTACACTAAGAGATTATGTTCGTGATTTAACAGGTGTTTATAGCACCGATATTGTCAGCAACACTCTTTTAAATCGTTGGATAAACGAGGCATATACAGAGGTGGCTCTGTCACGTAACTGGACATGGCGTGCTACTTGGAACGCTAACACTACTCTTGACAGCGACGGAGAAAGCCCTGTCTTTAGCGAGTTCTACCATCCTCTGCTAGCCTACAGAGCTGCTATGAAGGTTCTTGGTTTCGAGGCTGATGACTCTCCACGTTCCACAATGTATCAGAACGAGTATCAGGCTCTATATACTCAGATGGTTACAGAGGACGTAGCCTACGTATCTGCTAACTATTCCGGTGTTACTAACCGTGCAGAGATGCGCAGCATGGTACGCACACTTCTAGGTGAAATAGGTAGAGACCTTGATGACCAGCTTATAAACATGTGGTTAAGAGAAGACTACAATATGCTGTCAGCTGAAAGAAACTGGGAGTGGCTACGCGAAGAAACTTCTGTCACTCTGACATCTGGTAGCTACAGCTTTACACTTCCTACCTCACACAGCAGAGTATCTGAAGTGTTTATCGTAAAACCTCAAACAGGTTCATCGTCTGTCACTGATAGCGTCCTAGACTATGAGGTAGTAGATCATGTGCCTCACGTTTTAGACATGGAGTACGCTAACCCTAAACACCGTTATGCTGTATCCTACAATGGTGTAGTTACAATATCTCCAGAGTCTCAGGAAGATATAACTGTACGTGTTCGCTACTACAAGAAACCTACTGAACTAACAACTGATGCATCTACCACAGACATAGACTTGAAGTTCCGTTCTATCGTCCCTTACATGACAGCTACTAAAGCTGCCCTACATATAGGTAATAAAGAAAGAGCTTCGTATCTTTCAGGTTTAGTTAATATGGTTAGAGACAGCATGTACAACGAGTACCAGGTGTCACACAACATGGAACCGATACAGATAGGTGGCCGTGGCCTTGAGACTAGGAAATACCTGCCGTGGTTTAGGAGCGCCTAACCATGAAAAAAATAAGCATCACAGACTTTTCTGGTGGTATCCAGGAGGCATACTCACCGGACGACTTTACACAACGTCAGTCATCAGTTCTAAAGGGTTTCATTCCTAAAGACGTAAATACATTTCAATCACAGTGGCCTTGTCAATCCCTGTCTAACGTAGAAGAACAACCAGCAATGAATGGTTTGTTTCCATTAGAATCATCTGTCGGTACATTCCTTGTAGGTATCAGTACAGACGGAAGACTGTACTTTACTAAAGTACCACCAACTAATGCTGTTAGAAGTTCTTTTAACTGCACATGGACAGAGATAACAGACTCGGAAACATACGGTTATTCCTCTACAGGAGCACAGGTTCAGGATACAGCCAAACCTCACTCCGATTACAGGTTCCTAACCGGTTTATCTTTAGAGGTGTATAAGTATGTTAAGGAGCCTTTGAGTGGTTCCCGCCAGGTGGATTTTACACAGGACCAAGTACCTAGTAACCTGGATTCTTCAGGAAGTCCTCAGGAAACTTTTCTCTCAAGAGCTAAACTTCCTGCTGTTCTTATAAGTGCAAGAAGACAACTTAGAGGAAATACCTTTGAGATGTGGGAATCAGGATTAAATGTACCTTTAATAACTGGTACTAGAGTGATGGTTGCTTTTGTTGATCCTAGAGGAACATGCCCAGACTATGACGGTGTTGGAACATCCACTGGTGCAGTAAGAATGATTACATTCCCTCACATTAGACGTTGGCCTACATACACTAGAAACTATAGCGCAACTAACGCTGATGGAACACCTATAGAAACATGGCCTCAGGTTGTGATAGGCGGAGAGACTTACGGTGCGGAGGAAAGAGCATTTGCTATTAAACCTGTTGTTCCTACTAAAGCTCAACCTACAGGTGATACAACGACAGGATTTGTTACAGATTTTTATACTAACAGTGATAATAAGTATCCAGACTTTACACAGTGGTTCCACCCATACACATATAAGGATATAGCTAGCGCTCTATTACCTGGTTCAGGTATCATACCTAGAGGTAACGTAGGATGTATGTGGGGTGAGCAGCTTATCATAGGTGATATCGAGTGGCGTTCAGACCGTGCCATAGACGCAACAAGTAGTAAGAAAGTAAATACACCACAGAACTCTGCATTGCTGTACCTAAATGACGGAAACACAGAATACCACAGAGGTTCGATATATTACTCTGAAGATGACATCGACAAGTTTGACCCACGTCACGTTATAGCAGTATCTACTGGTGAGGCACGCGTAGCTGGCATGCACATGCTAGACAATAGAATGATATGTGTAACATCAGCTGCTGGACCGTTCGATGGTGTTGTTGCTCTATCTGGAAACCTTGGACAACTTCTACCGTACTCAGGAACACCTAACCCATATGCTGTCAGAAGACAACTTATACGTGGTGGTGTTGGCGTAGCAGACCGTGACGAGTTTGACCAGGGACACAGGACACAAACTTGTCTCTGGAGCGAAACAGGAAGCGTTGTATTTGTTGATATTACTGGCGCTATCTACTACACTGATGGTGTGATGCTAGACAGACTAGACCGTTACGGACCTAGACAGCCTGCAGGATCAACTATGTATGACCATGTGGCGTCTGTAGGAAAACACCTTATAGCCTACCGTGACGACCGTCTTCTATGTTTAACTGTGTTAGAGTCTAACGGTGGTGTAGCCTCTGGATGCTGGACAGAACTGGTACGTCCTAACCCGTCATCAGGTGCTGGTTCTATCCGGTCTATGGTTGGTTCCGGTAATCAGCTGTTTTTGTTAGTGGATAACATTGTTTTCCGTTACGTTATTGACGGTCCTGTTGCTGAGTATGGTTGTGTTGATGGTGACCCTAGAGATTTAACGTTTGCCTCTGCAACATTGGGTGACCCTAACGGTCATGTTAAAACTAACTGGCATCGTGTTGGTTTGTCTTTCTTCACACCTAACACAGCTACTATTAAAACATGCACTGTTAAAGCTGAGGCTGAACTTCTTCCCACGTCTCCAACTCCATCACCTAATGCTAACCCTGTACCTACATACACTAAAACTCTTGACGACACATACAGCAATGGACACTACAATGTGGTTGTTCCTGCAGGTATCGGGCCACAAACTGTTGCCTCTGTTAAGTTTGTTATGAGAGGAAACGTTATCCTTCAGGGATTATCTCTATGGGTATCTGGTGGATTTGCAGAACGTGGTGAGAAACCATGAGTCCTAGAAACATTCAAGACCGAAACAACATTAATGTAGGACCAGCACGTCTCAAAGTAGAGGACGAGATCTATCAGGCTGCAGACCAGGGTATCACCGGTTCCACAACGGTGGAGCAGGTTGTACCAGAGGAACCGACGACACCGGTTATTCCTGGTGGTGACCTGATATCTCCCCCGGTTTTACAGGGTGACTATCCGGTTTATGAGGATAATCTTCTATCACACAGTACATCTATAAGACCTCTTTTATTAGAGTATCCTTTATCTGCACAGGGATACTATGAACGCTCTTTAATAGTATCTGACTCTCTTATAGTTAATATGGACAACCAACTTCAGTACTCTGCTTTACCTTCTGCTGATGCTAAAAGCCCTGAGGCTACTGGAACTGGAGGACAGACTGCTAAATACCTTCCTCTTGCTATAAGGGACAATAATATTTGGATGGGTCATTGGTACTTAAGTGGTGGCGTTAGAACTATGGCTTCTTTGTCTATGGTGCATCCTACTAGAGGTACTATCACAACTACTGACGCTAGAATGCGCGCCGCATGGTCAGCCGTGTATTCTGATGGTGATTTCTTTTACTTGTGTGCTCCGTTTGGAAGCGGACAAAACTTGTGTTTGTTTAAGGTTCCTGTGTCAGGTTCGTGGCAGATGACACACATCTGCGACGTGTCTGGAACTACTACGGCACAGCTTTCTACATGTGCTGGAATACAAGGAAATATTGCATGGATATGGTGGAATAACTCTGGTGCAGACAGAATACAGAATCTTACTAAAGTAAATACTACAACTGGTGTAGGAACAAACGTAGCTTTCCCTATCGCTTTTGACGGAACCCAAGAGTTTCCACACTTATGCTCCTGGGTTACACAAGACGGCGACCTATGTTTTCTAAAAACTGTCATTCAACCACCACTGACATTCTTTACTACTGATGTTACAGCTTTAGGTATAGTGGATAAAGATACCATGTCTATATCGTATCAACCTTTGTTTGCTCCCTCTGACCTACACCCTGGTGGGCAGACATATATGAACTACGCTGCTATGTTTCCATGCAAACCACCTGGAACTGGGACTATGCTTCTAACACCATTTAGCTCATCAGGTTTGATCTATGAGTTTGATATCAACGGTTATAGGGACCCTGGTTTCCCTGGAGGGTACAGTGACCCGGAATACCCGTCATATCATAGTGGAATACATCTAGACCACGCTAACTCTACCACTACCAGCATTACGTTCTACTGGACCTCTCAGGCGTTGTCTGATGCTTTTGGCGGTGACCCGGCCTATACCAGTCTCCCGTATTCTGGTAGAAGATGGTGGAGAGCCTACGTTCAGAACTAACCGGGGAATCCCCAGGTTCGGCTTTATTTGAGGAGTTTTATTATGGGTAACCCATTTAGCTGGATATACGACAAGTCAGGTGCGGACAGCGCCCTAGGTTTTGTTGGCAATGTAGGCTCAGGACAATTCAGTAAGGCCGCAAAACAACTGGGTAGAGGCGGTTCATCACTGTGGAAAGCTACTCCAGGTAATGAAATATTTAACACATTTAGTGATGTTGGTAGAGGTATAACCGGAGAGAAGTCTTGGGGAGATGTGTTGAAAACCGCAAAGGGCCAATCAGGATCATTTGCATGGGATACTATCGGCTTACTTCCTGGTGGTAAAGGAGTAGGTTTTGGTTTTAAAGCTCTACTTAGACAACCTAGTAAAAGACTATTTCGTAATACTTTAAGAAACATTGCTGGAACTGCTTTAATCGGAAATGCTCTTAATCTAGGTGACGCAGTAAACGCATCAGCAGCGACAACAAGACAACCATCTGCTGCTGATAAAAGAAAGTTTGAAGAATATTACAACTCTCGTATTGCTGCAAATCAAGCAGCTAACATACCACCGATTGTAACTAATCAGCCGCAAACACCAGGTGCTACCGCTGCCGCTGGTACTGCCGGTGCTGCCGGTGCTGCCCCTGGTGGCCTGGTTGGTTTATCCCCTGAAGATACCTATCAGTTTGCTATGCAGGAGAGAGCGCTACAGAAACAGTATGACGACCTCCTTAATGAGCTAGCCCTTCAAGAACAACAGGGTACTCTGGATACCGCTACTTCCCGTTACGGTATTCAGCGTGAGGCTGCTGGTGCCGGTCAGGATGTAGCTACACAGTTAGCTGCCGCTGGCCTGGACTTTTCCCCAGCCTCGGCTATTGGTGCAGAGCAACTTGTACAGGGTGCGCGTGCTCAACAGGAAGCTGCTGCTGCTAAAAACCTAGCTGACTTAATAGCTGAGATTCAGAAACAGAAAACTCAGGCTAAGGGTGGTCTAGATATTAGTAAGTTACTTCTTAAAGGAGATATCGGTAGGCAAAGAATAGCCAACACGATAGGTAACATTAATTCTTATTACGATATGTTCGGAGGTGCATGATGTCTGCAAAGGGAGAACTTGCTGAGGCAGGTGTTAAGGCTCTTGGAAAACTATTTGGACGTGGTGCAAGACTTGCTAATAAGTTTGATTTACCTGAAGCGATTCCTGCACGCGGTGCTAAGTATGTTGATAACGTGGCTGATGTTATTGGTGGAACAGTTAAATCACCACGTAATATTTTAGGTATAGCTAAAAAAGCAGGTAAATACGGTCTAGGCCTTACAGCTGGTGGTGCTTTAGTTAGTGCTCTTTTAGGAAAAGATAGCAAACCTGCTAAACTTCCTGTTGATTACGGAAAAATAAACTTTGGTGGTACAACAGCAGATAACACCTCAGCATTTGACAAGTACATAGCTAATGCTGCTGCTGCTATTAATAACGCTTATGCTAACATGCCGACATACAACGTTCCTGGTGCGTCAATGTATGACCCGATGAGTGGTATGGTTAATCAAGTAGGAGGAGCTAGCATTGCAGAAATGCAAAGACTAGCTAATGCTGCTGGACAAACTGGAGCAGGTATTCAGGCTGGTGGAGCACAGGGTGCCGGAGCTATTAACGATATATATGGTGATGTTTCTGGTCAGATGGCAGACCTTGCCTCGTATGGCGGTGAGTATGGTGCAATGACTCCTGTAGCTGGAGCTATGGCTACCGCTCCTATTGAGGCACAGATGCAGGGAAAGAACCTTGCAGACTTCCTGAAACAGAGCCAGATGATTACGTCACAGGACGCTGGTTTCTTGGCAGGCCTAGCTCCTATGCTCGGTAGTGGTTACGCTAATGAACTAGCTATGTTAGATTATGCTGCACGTCAGCAAGCTGCTCTTAGACAACAGCAGATGCAACAGGAAATGGCTAATGAAAGACAGCAGGCACAACAGAATGCTTTGCTAGAATTAGCACTTCAAGGTGAAAGTTTCCGTTTGGAAGATGCTCTTAAGGGACAGAAGAATCAAGGGTTTATAAATCCTGCTGATGTAGAATTCTATGCTACACAGTATGACGAACTAATAAAAAACGGAAACGAAGGAGTTCTACAAGCACAGGGAATAAACTCCGTAGAAGATTTCATTAATAGAATGATATCGTCTAGTACAGGAGCGTAAATTATGGCAGATATAGCTGCTTACCTTCGTTCTCAAAGGCTAGAACAAAACAAGGATATAGAAAACCTGTTACGGAACGTGTCCTCATACTCCGGTAATCAACAGGTTCTACAGGCTCTCGGGCAACAGGATAAGTCTGCACCGAAACGTGGTGTTCTTAGTTCAGTAATGAATGTACTAGGTATCCCTGGACGCCTGGCACAGGCCGGTATCCAGGCTGCTCTGGACATAGAGGGACGGGACCTACAGAAAGTTTCTGGTTTTCTTCCTACTGTAGCTGCCGCTGTCAAAGGTGACATTGATACTGGTTTTGGTCAGACCGAGGGTTTAAAGGTACGTAAGGATGATAGCTTCTTGGATCGTCTAGGTAAGATGACTGGAGCTTTTGCTCTTGACGTGGCTACTGACCCGTTATCTTATCTTGGTGCTCCAGCTTCTCTAAGCAGAAAACAGGCTGCTACACTATTGACGCGTAGTACTCTAAAACCAGAGTTTCTAGATGAAGTTATTAAAGTTTCTTCTAAGGGTGAAGGTCTTATTGACGACTTAGTAAGTAGGGCGCCTAAACAGAAGTTGGCGTCACTACAAGATAGCCTTAAAGTAGCAGCTGAACGAGGCACACCACTGGATATTGCAAATACACAGGGACGCCGAGCACTAGCACAGGAACAACTGGCTGACGAATTAACCACCACCTTCTATAATAGGGGCCGCCAGGCGCTGGTTAAAAAACTGGAAACACTTACTGGTTCCCGTAACTCCGCGTTATCTACTTTTAAAAGCCTACCTGATGATGTTCGTGGTGGTATTGTTTTAACTAGCGTCACTGGAAAACCTTTTGTCAATAGACAGGGACAGTATGTTCGTCTAACTCAGGGTACTGGTCTCGGTTTAGGTAAATTTGGTGAGAAAGTTAGCAGTGCTCGTCAGGCTCTTGGTGTTGCTGCTAACCCTATTACCAGAGCTTTTGGTGGTGAGGCCGGTGACATTCTAG
>Ga0102917_1000454_pt1 | contig 13581 bp, 10 predicted proteins | sample Colrivmet1562A02_FD_78201 | JGI IMG/M metagenome (GOLD analysis project Ga0102917, IMG submission 78201) | Estuarine microbial communities from the Columbia River estuary - metaG 1562A-02 | ecosystem: Environmental > Aquatic > Marine > Intertidal zone > Estuary | place: USA: Columbia River...
TGCAGATTCAAAATATCTATTTTCATCAAATACATCATAAGTTGGCAATAGCGTCTTGTGTATTTCTGCAATAATTTTTTGTTCGTACAAAAAGAATGCAGCATTGAATAAGTCCTTGCCTTTCTTTTCAGGATTTCTTGAAGGGCTTCCAATCAACACCCCAATTGTATCCGCTGCTTTTTTGATTTGCTCAATGCTTTGGTAACATTGTTCAATAAAATCATTGAATTCCACAAAGTCTCTTGCAGGATAACCACAAACACTCATTTCGCTAAATAAGATAATGTCTGCTCCTTGTTTCTTGGCTTCTTCAATAGCACGAAGTATCTTATTGGTATTTTCTTCAAAATTGCCAATATGATAGTTCTGTTGTGCGATACAAATCTTCATGCCACAAAGGTCGGGTTTTAACAGAAATAAACTCGCATTTTTTGTATTTTTGAGGATGCGCATCCAACCTTTTTGGCTAGCAGTATCCATCTGTTTCTTTTTTGCTTGTAGTACTAAGCAAAATGATCCTATAGAGGGCCAAATTATTCAGCCAATCACCGTTAAAAGGTTTGACACTGCATTTTTTGCAATGGATACGAATCATATAAGCAAGGGAATTACTGGTTTATTCAAGCGCTATCCGGAATTTAGTAGTGATTATTTTACCAGAATATTACAGGTGGATCCTATCCATGACACTCAAAAAATTAAAAAGTATTATAAAGAATTGTCTCCTATTTATAATGCTACTTTAGAGCTCAATGCATCTGATTCGATTAATCATCATCTGAATAAAGTACTTGCAAGATTTCATTTTTATTTCCCATCATATAAAATGCCTGAGACATTAATTTATTATATAAGTCCCTATTCCACTTATTTTAATGTACTGAATGAGCATTATCTTGGAATAGGTTTGCAAATTACTCAGCAACCAACTTATTTAGCAGAACAAATTCCCTTTTATTGTATCCAAAATTTGTTGGATGATCATTTAATGAATGACAAAAAGGAGGCTACTCTTTTATTTCAAATGATAGAAGCAGGAAAGCGTCAATATATACTTCAGAAAATTAATCTTCAAATTGCTGATACAGTATTGTGGAATTATTCCTCTATTCAATTAAAAGCAGTACAGGAACAAGAAGCAACGATTTGGCAATATTTAGTTGAACAAAAAATGTTAATGAGTAAAGAAAGAATTGATGCATTGAATATAATGAGTGATGCACCACAGAATAGTTTACTCGGCGCTTCATTGCCTGGTAATATTGGAAAATATATTGGCTATAAAATTGTGCTTGCTTATATGAATGGGCAAAGCAAAACTACTTATGATAATTTAGAAAAATTAGCAGCTACTTCTGCTTCAATAATTTATGCAGAAGCAGGGTATCATCCCTAGTTTAATTTTACTGGAGCAATCATCTTAAAAGGAGGAATATTTACATGTATCAACTCTTTGGTTTCTACATTTTCCATGGTATAGTAACCATGCATTTTACCCATCTCGCTTTTTAAATGGCAGCCACTTACATATTGATATTGCTTACCTGGCATGATTAAAGGTTGAACACCCACCACACCTTCGCCTTCAACTTCTCTGTGTTCGCTGTTGCTGTCGTGAATTTCCCAATATCTTCTTAATAATTTTACAGGAAAAGAATTGTGGTTTTCGATCGTGATTCTGTAAGCAAACATGAACTCATTTTGCAATGGGTTGCTATAGTCTTTTTGAAAAAATGTTTCAATGCTTACTTCAATGCCTTCTGATATTTTAGAGGTCATGATACAAAGTATAAAGCCAATTGCAGAGTATACTGCCTCACGAAATTAGGAAATTTTTCATCCTAAAAAATAAATTAATCCTCAAATTTTTATTTAACCCTTTAACTAATGTAAATTCGCAAAAAATGAGCTTTTTTAGCCATTCTTACACCTTCAAAATCAATTTACAATGAAGATCGCAGTCGCAAATGGAGATGGAATTGGTCCAGAAATAATGGAAGCGGTAATTAGTGTTTTTAAAGCGGCAAACCTGCCTTTAGAGTACCATTTTGTAGATATGGGAAAATGGGTATTTGATAAAGGTTTTAGTAATGGGATGACCCCAGAAGCAAAAGCTACAATTGAACAATTGGGTATTTTATTTAAAGGCCCAATGGAAACACCTAAGGGTAAGGGTGTAAAAAGTGTGAATGTTACAGCAAGAAAAACTTGGAATACCTATGCTAACGAAAGACATTTCCAAACATTAAGCGGAGTGGATACTGTTTTTAGTAAAGCAGGTATCAATATTGATTTGACCATTGTTCGTGAAAATATTGAAGACACTTATGGCGGAATTGAGCATATGTTAACACAAGATGTTGCCATAGCTAGAAGATTTATATCAAGAGGTGGAAGTGAGCAGGTGATTCGTTATGCATTTGAAATGGCTCGAAAAAAAGGTGCTAAAAGAATTACTTGTGGTCACAAGGCAAATATCATGAAATTAACAGATGGATTATTTCTTGAAGTATTTAATGAAATTGCAAAAGAGTATACTGACCTTAAGGCAGATGATGTAATTGTGGATGATTTATGTATGAAATTAGTTAGTCGTCCAGATTTATTTGACGTGATTGTATTAACTAATTTACAGGGTGATATTGTAAGTGATTTATGTGCTGGATTGGTTGGTGGGCTTGGCTTTGCGCCTTCATCCAATATAGGTGATCATATTTCAATTTTTGAGGCTGTGCATGGAACTGCTCCAGATATTGCGGGTAAAAATATTGCTAATCCAACTTCTCTTTTATTAAGTGGATTAAATATGTTGAGACATCTTGGAATGATGAGTAAAGCTGCAATGATTGAAAATGCTTTATTATACACTTTAGAATCTGGAATTCATACAGGTGATTTTGGAGATAAATCAACTCCATCTTTGAATACTACACAATTTACACAAGCTATCATTGATCATTTCGGGAAACAGCCTAAGATGAATTCAAGAGCTATTTTAAATGATTTTGAGTTTGCACCTAAGAATACAAATATTTCAGAAAATCCTATGTTATTAGGTACCAAAAAAGAGGAACATACAATTGTGGGTGCAGATATATTTATTGAAAGTGCTTTGCAGCCAAATGCAATTGCTCAAATAGTAAGTAAGCATGAAAAGCCTAACTTGAAATTACTCATCATCTCTAATAGAGGTACACAGGTTTGGCCTACAGGATCTGTTTATACCAATTTGGTTGATCAATTCCGTCTTCGCTTTGAAACAGAAGCTGGTGCAGGACTTTTACAAAGTGATATTGTTGAATTGTACAGTTCTTTATCAAAGGATCTACAAATTAGTTCTGTTGAAGTCCTAAGCATGTGGGGAGGTAAAAAAGCCTATAGTTTGGCTCAAGGTCAATAGTTTTGGGTTTTTAGCAATTTCTTCCATTTTTTTGCCCTCCATTTGGGATAAAATTGAGTTTTTGGGAGGGAAAAAATACATTTTTAGCGTAATTTCACATCTCAATTACAAACTAGCTTTTTACTATGGCAGAAGTTATATTAATGCCCCGTTTAAGTGATACTATGACTGAAGGTGTTATTGCAGCATGGCACAAAAATGTGGGTGATACCGTTAAGAAAGGAGATTTATTAGCAGAGATAGAAACAGATAAAGCTACCATGGAATTGGAAAGCTATCAGGATGGCGTTTTATTACATATTGGTACTCCACGTGGCGGTAAATTACAAGTAAATGATTTATTAGCCATTTTTGGTAAACAAGGTGAAGATATTAGCGCATTGATCGCACAAAATTCTGGTGGGGCTGCTCCAGCTTCAGTAGCACAAACTGCTCCAGCTGCACCTGCACCTGCTGCAAATGCCATGGATGTTTCAGCTATGGAAGAAGTGGTTTTGATGCCAAGATTAAGTGATACGATGACAGAAGGAGTCATTGCAGGATGGCATAAAAAAGTTGGCGATACTGTGAAGAAGGGGGAAGTGTTAGCGGATATTGAAACAGATAAAGCTACCATGGAATTAGAATCTTATAAGGACGGTATTTTATTATATCAAGGTGCAAAAGCTGGTGAAAAGATCATTGTGAATGAATTATTATGCATCATTGGAAAAGATGGTTTGGATGTAAATGCAATTGTTGCTGCAGTTAAGGGCGGTGCAAATGCTGCTCCGGCTGCATCTACAACTGCTTCAACGGCTCCTGCTGCTGCAGCTCCAGCTCAAGCATCAGCTCCTGCTGCGCCTGCAAGTACTGCAGTGGTGAATGATGGAAGAATTTTTGCATCTCCATTAGCAAAGAAAATTGCACAAGAAAGAGGAATCGATTTAAAATATGTGAAGGGAACAGGTGACAATGGAAGAATCACACGTGCTGATTTGGACAATTATACTCCTGGTTCAGCTACACCAGCTGCTTCCACTTCATCTGCAAGTACTGCGCCTACTTTTGTTCCTTCAGGTACGGTAAGCTTTGTGGATACTCCTGTATCTCAAATGCGTAAAGTAATTGCTAAGCGTTTAAGTGAAAGTTTATTTACTGCGCCGCATTTCTATTTAACCATGAAAATTAATATGGACGCTGCAATTAAAGCGCGTACCTTATTAAATGAAAATGCAACAACTAAGATTAGTTTTAACGACATGATTGTAAAAGCTACAGCATTGTCATTAAAGCAACATCCAAAAGTGAATAGCAGTTGGATGGGAGATTTTATTCGTGAAAATCATCATGTAAATATTGGTATTGCAGTTGCAGTAGATGAAGGATTATTGGTTCCTGTATTAAGATTTGCAGATGGCTTATCACTTTCTCAAATTAGCGGCACAGTGAAAGAATTTGCTAAGAAAGCAAAAGATAAAAAATTACAACCTGCAGATTGGGAAGGTAGCACTTTTACTATTTCTAATTTAGGTATGTTTGGTATAGATCAATTCACTGCAATTATCAATCCTCCTGATGCTTGTATTTTAGCTGTGGGCGGTATTGCGCAAGAGCCAGTTGTAAAGGATGGGCAAATTGTTCCAGGTAATGTGATGAACGTAACATTAAGTTGCGATCACCGTGTGGTGGATGGCGCAACAGGTGCAGCGTTCTTACAAACATTAAAGAGCTTACTAGAAGAGCCACTTCGTATGTTAGCGTAGGATAAAATTAATCGAGGGGCTCGTTTATGGGGCCCCTCGAAAAAATCATAAGACAAAAAACAAAAGGCCCCTTATATTTTTTTAAGGGGCCTTTTGTTTACTCAACATCGCAACCTATTGGTGCGCCTGGAGGAATCACTACTGCTTTTGGAAGTGTAATGGATCCTGGGTTTTTAATTCTTTCAATTGCAAATTGAAAATGTGCTTTATGTGTTGTTGCTGTTTTAGCAAGTAATTCTAAGCTAGTTTTAAGAGCTTGTAATTTACTATGACAAATAGCACGTACTTCATATGTAGCTTCTGTACTTTGGGTTAATCCCAATAACCAAGTTAATACTTGTTGTTGTGTTTGTTTATGAACAGATCCCGTTAATCCTGCAGGAATGCTTGCACTCCATGTTTGTTTCATAACTGCATCAATTACATCGTCTAATCCAATAGTGTTTGCTCTGGCTTTATTTTGAACCAATCTATTCGCTCTTTCAGTATTGAATAAGAATCCTAATTCATAATCTGCTAATGCTTCAGCTGCACTTAATGCGTCAAAACTCATTCCGGTTCTTTTTTCAAACAATTCACCAACACCATAATACATAGGAGGGCGTGGAGGAATTAATGCAATAATATTTTCAGGAATAGTTAATGTTGATGCAGAAAGACATGCAACAGCTGCATTTAATGCTTTTGTTTGAATGGCATTAGGAAGAATGGATGGTTTGATTTGATTAGCATCTCCTCTCACACTATAATTATAATTCATGCCACCTATTAATTTAGTTACCGCTTCATACTGATAGCGATGGTAATTATACAATGGCACCAATACATCCTCTAGTTTAGATAATGGTGTGCCATTTGGGATAGCGTTTTCGTTAAACTGCTCTAAAGCTTTTTTACGAACTGCAATGGTTTGTTCCAATCCAGCCATAGCATCTGCATTGTTATCCCATAAATGCGCGTAAGGATGAAATCCACTTGCAGCTCTTGCATCTGCATCAGCAATAAATAGGGTGCCATTTTTTGAATTTTCCTCCAATAAGGCATTTAATGCAGTAGTTTCATTCATGCCTTTAGGAAAATCTTGGTATCCATAAGTGATCGCTCTTTTGTCCCAGAACCCAATTTCGTCAGTATATACTTCTGAAAAATCCATTTCGCCTTTTGCATTCACAAATACATTAGGATGAGGATAGTCCATTACAGATGCTCTATTGTTATAACTAGATGCATAGTTGTGTTGTAGTCCTAGTGTATGACCTACTTCGTGTGCTGACAATTGTCTTAATCTATGTAATGCAGCTTTTCTCATCTGATCAGTTACTGGTTTACCATTAATATATGGAGATAACAATGAAGTAAATATTAAATAGTCTTGTCTAACTCTAAGGGAACCTAAAGTAACCTGACCTTTAATAATCTCGCCTGTTCGAGGGTCCGTAATGCTTGACCCATAACTCCAACCTCTGGTTGAACGATGTACCCAATTGATCATATTATAACGAATATCCATAGGGTCTGCAGAATCTGGTAGTATTTGTACTTGAAAAGCATCTTTGTATCCAGCAGCTGTATATGCTTGATTCCACCATCTTGCGCTTTCTAGTAATGCAGTTCTATTGGGCTCTGGAGTACCATTGTCTAAATAATATACAATAGGTTTTACAGGCTCACTCATTGAAGCGCTTGGATCTTTCTTTTGCAATCTATGTCTACTGATATACATTTTTTGAATGGGTTCACTTATATCTGAACTGTAATCAAAAAAACTAATTCCAAAATAACCACTTCTAATATCATATTTTCTTGGAGTATAATTTTCATCAGGAAGTTCTACAAAACTATGATGCATTCTTAAAGTCAAAGCTTCAGTAGATGGTGCAACAGCTTGTACAAATCTGCCTGCATCAGAGCCGCCAACAAAAGTTAAGGTTGCTTCAAACTCTGAATTCCTAGGAAAGTTTTTTGTATTCTGGATGTAGATGGCAGATCTTGCTTCATTCAAAGTGTAAGTACCTTGTCTCATTTTTCTAATTCTATCCGCAGCATTGTGTGCGTCTCTTAAAAAGAAAGAAGTAGCATCAACCAATATTTCATTACCAGCTTCAGCCTCTACAGTAAAACTTGCCAATATGGATTGAGCAAAAGATTCATTGACTGCTTTTTGTTCTCTTGAGTCAGTACTTAGCGCACGGTAATCGTAATTAGGTTGTATCATCAATATTTTCTTGCCCACTCTGTTAAAATAAACAATTCTAGTGTCACCTATTTGTCCTCTATCCAGCCCAATATCATTAGATCCTAGGCCTGCAGGCAATGAGTTAACATACAAGAAAGGGGTATTCAATTTATCAATGACTAAATAGATTTTTCCATTGGCATTATCCCAATAGTAATTGAAATAACCTTTTTTTAATTCCATTGATTTTGTTTTCTCAGTTATATTGTTTTGAGCAAAACAAAAGATAGGCATCATTAAAAAAAATAAAATTTTACGCATACATTTTAGTTTAAAATAAAAAATCCCGCTAAACTATTTCAGAATGGCGGGATTTAAATTAGGATGAGCTAGAATTAAGCTGTTGGATTGCTATCAGTTGTTGGCTCAGTGAAAAGTGTTTGAGGCACTGCTACTGGCGCAACTGCTGGAGCTGCTTTCTTTGCTGGAGCTTTCTTTTTCTTTGTAACTGCTTTTTTAGGAGCAGCTTTCTTTACTACTTTTTTTGCAGCTTTTTTAGGAGCAGCTTTTTTTGCTGTTTTTTTAGCAGCTACTTTTTTCTTTGGAGCTACTTTCTTAGTTGCTTTCTTTGCAGCTTTTTTAGGAGCAGCTTTCTTTACTACTTTCTTAGTAGTTTTTTTAGTTACTTTTTTTGCAGCTTTTTTAGGAGCAGCTTTTTTTGCTGTTTTTTTAGCGGCTACTTTTTTCTTTGGAGCTGCTTTTTTCACTGCTTTTTTTGGAGCAGCTTTTTTAGTTGCTTTCTTTGCCATAAGGGGTTATTTTAATTTATTTAGTAAGTTGATTTCGCATAAAAATACATTCTTTTATTGTAACATAATAAAATCAATTTATTTTTTTATTGTCTAACTTTGATACATGAAAACACCGGTAACATTAATAGTTGGAGCTTCCCCCAATCCAGAGCGATATAGTTTTATGGCAACACATTTATTAAAGTCATATGGACATAAAGTGTATGCTTATGGAATAAAAAAAGGAACTATCGAAGAGGAGCCGATACATTTGGATTGGCCTATTGCTGGAACCATTGACACGATCACATTATATATTGGTCCAGCTGCACAAATCCCCCTTTACGATACCATATTAGGTATTCAGCCAAGAAGAATTATATTTAATCCGGGTACAGAAAACCCTGAATTAGAGGCGCTTGCGCAACAAAAAGGGATTGAGACCTTAGAAGCCTGTACATTGGTAATGTTAAAAACTAATCAGTATTAGGGCTGGTATTTATCTTCGCCTACTCTTTCATTGCACCTATATTGAATAGCTTCGTAAACATGTTTTGACTCAATTTTATTTGATTGCTCTAAATCAGCAATGGTTCTTGCTACTTTCAAGATTCTGGTATAAGCTCTGGCACTCAAATGAAATGTATTCATTACTTTTTCTAATAGTTTTTCACTGGGGGCGTCTAACTGACAATAGGTTTTTAGATCAGAGGCACTCATTTGGGAATTAGTCCTAAACCCTCTTTCTTCTCCAAATCTTTTATATTGAACCTCCCTTGTGCATTCAATGTTTTCAATAAGATCCGAAAAAGCATCATAATCCTCTATACCTGGTTGTAAATCCAAAAATGAAACAGGCGAAACATTCATTTGCAAGTCAATTCTATCAAATAAAGGCCCTGAAATTTTATTGAAATAAGCTTTAATTCTTTCTTTACTACAAGTACACTCTTTATTGGGATCCGTGTGATAACCACATGGGCAAGGGTTCATTGCAGCAATCAACAAAAATTTTGAAGGAAATTGATAGCTGAATTGAGCTCTTGCAATATGCACATAGCCATCTTCTAAAGGTTGTCTAAGTACTTCAATAACTGATCTATTGAATTCTGGCAGTTCATCTAAGAATAGCACACCATTATGCGCCAATGATATTTCGCCTGGATGTACATTGAAGCCGCCGCCAATTAATGCAATATCCGTTATGGAGTGGTGTGGTGCTCTAAAGGGTCGTTCATAGATTAATCCTTTATTAAACTGATACTGCCTATTGTAGCTATGAATCTTCGTGGTTTCTATGGCTTCTTCCTTAGACATGGGAGGTAAAATGGATACAATACTTTTTGCTAACATGGATTTTCCTGCCCCTGGTGGGCCAATCAAAATCATATGATGATTCCCTGCACATGCAATAGTCAATGCTCTTTTGAGTAAAGCTTGCCCTTTTATATCCATGAATAAAGGATTTGCATCTATTTTTTTTTGATAAGCAGTCTGAGCTAAAGGTTTTTGATAGGTACTTTGATCTTCAAAAAATGCTAATAGTTGGCTTAGGGTTGAAAATCCGTATACTTGAATACCTTCTACTAAATTGGCTTCCTGAAAATTCTCCAATGGTAATATGATACCCTTGTACTTTTCCATTTTAGCTTCTTGTGCCATGGCTAAAGCTCCTTTTATTGGGTAGAGTTTTCCATCTAATCCCAATTCTCCCATAATGATATAGTCATTCAAATCGGTGGTATGCACTAATTGTTCCGAAGCAGCTAAAACACCAATGGTAATGGGGAGATCAAATGCCGCACCTGATTTTTTTATTTCAGCTGGGGAAAGATTGACTAGTAGTTTAGTTCTTGGCATAAATAAGCCATTAGATTTAATGGCACTTTCGGTTCTATGTAAGCTTTCTCTTACAGCATTATCTGGTAATCCAACCACAGTGTAACCTTGTCCCATACTAACATTCACTTCCACAGTAATGGTAATTGCATTCATGCCAACCAAGGCACTTCCTTTAATTTTTACAAGCATTTTTGCTTGAATATAGCAGTTAGGATTTTGAGAAAATAGCGTATGAATACTTTATAAACTATTCAACATTTTTACTACGCCTTCTCTTTCTAAAATTAAGTAACCAATCCGGTCTTGACTAACGCCTTCTTTTAATTGGTAATGAAATACAAGGTCTTTGTCTGTAACGGTGGTTTCAAAGTATTTGAATTGTATGTTTTCAAATTGGGTCAATGAACTACTTATTTCGTATAAATGAGAACTTAGAATGAATAAACAAGTTTTACTTTTTTGTAATCCTTCAATGACTGCTGTGCTACATTTCATTGCATCTTGGATATTGGTTCCTTTAAAAAGTTCATCAATTAATACAAAGTACTTTTTCCCATCTTTGATTTTTTCTACCGTGTTTTTGATTCTTTGAACCTCATTAAAAAAATAGCTTTCTCCTTTTACAATATTATCAGCAATCGTCAAATTGGTTATTAGCCCATCCATTACCGTTAGTTGGATGTTCTTGCCTGGTGCGCCCATACCTATATGTGCTAAGTAAATTACAATAGCAATGGTTTTAATAAAAGTGCTTTTGCCGGCCATATTTGCACCGGTGAGGAATAAAAAGTTTTGATGGCTCTCTAAATGTAAAGGGTTGCTTACAGCATTATCTACTAGCGGATGGGATGCTGCTTCAATATTGAAAATTGGCAATTCGGCTTCTAACCAAGTTGGGAATTCAAAACCATATTTTATATGAGCTATAGCTAAACTATTAAAAGCATCAATCTCGTAAAATATCTGAAGAAGGGTTTTGATTTGATTTTTATAATCATAGGTATAAAAGTGACTTAATTGTAAAGCAGTTGTTGCATTTAATATTTCATCTTTTTTTCTGACGAGTAATAGTTGCTCTGCTGATAATATTTTTTCAATTGCTGTGTACCATTTTTCGATAATTGGATTTCTTTTTTCTTTTTCAAATGCCATTAACCATTGATCGGCATCTTTAATCAATGTATTTAAATGCTCTACAGAATATTTGACTAAAGAATAATCTGCTTTATGAAATAGTCTATACCAGAACGTCTCCCAAATAGTTGGATGGGGGCTTGTTTTTTTGAATGCTGTCTCAAAAAATTTATCTATTACCAGCGTAGTACCATTGGTGGTTTTAAGCTTTTCAAAAAAAGACTGTTGCTGAATAAATATCTGAATAGTATGCTGTCTGGTCTCAATGGCATTTTTATTTGACAGTGGGTTGCTCAATAAGTTGGTAAAATAAAAAGTCCCACCATTTGTTTTACAAAAATTCAAATGTGTTGCAATGCCAGTATGTGCTTCGCTATCTAATAAGCCAATGTCTTTTAAAGTAATAGAATCTACTTGCATTAGCCTAAGTTAGGGATTATTGTCTGTCAAACTGAAGTCTTTGCCCTTTTTCAGACTCGTCAAATTGACCATCATTAAATACTCTATGACCATTTACAAAAGTACTATGTATCTGATAAGGGAATTGAGTTCCTTCCAATGGACTCCAAGCGCATTTATATAAAATATTATCCTTGGTAATGGTATAGGGTGCTTCTTTGATCAATACTAGATCTGCAAAATAACCTTCTCTAATATATCCTCGTTCTTTGATTTGAAAACAAGTAGCAACTGCATGACTCATTTTCTCTACCATTTTTTCCATGCTTATTTTACCTTCTTTAACATATTTCAACATCAACATTACAGAGTGTTGAACCAAAGGTAGGCCTGCGTGTGCATGGGCATAAGCTTCTTGTTTTTCTTCCCAAGTATGTGGGGCATGATCTGTAGCTATCACGTCTAGTCGATCATCTAATAATGCTTCCCATAAAGCTGCTTTATTATGTGGTGCTTTGATGGCAGGGTTGCATTTAATTAAATTACCTTTTTTAGCATAGTCATCTGCAGTAAAATGTAAATGATGTACACATACTTCTGCGGTGATTCTTTTATCTGCAAGTGGTCTTAGGTTAGAGAATAATTGTAATTCCTTGGCAGTACTAATATGTAGTATGTGTAATCTAGCATCAAATTTTTGTGCTAATTGAATGGCTTTCCAAGAAGATTCAAAACAAACCTCCTCGTCTCTAATAATTGGATGATCAGAGGGTTCCAATACTGGTTTAATTGACTCAAGTGCTGCTTTATTTCTTCTTATTAAACTCTCTTCTTCACAATGTGTGGCAATTAATAATTCTGTTCCGCTAAATACCTTTTCTAAAATCAATGGGTTGTCCACTAATAAATTTCCAGTGGATGAGCCCATGAATATTTTAACTCCACAAATCTCCTTTTTCTTTTTATTTATTTTTAATATCTCTTCTAAATTTTCATTAGAAGTGCCCATAAAAAAAGAATAATTAGCCAATGCATTTTGTGCAGCAATAGCGTATTTGTCTTCTAATAATTCAAGGGTAAAAGCGGGAGGATTGGTATTGGGCATTTCCATAAAGCTTGTTACACCACCGGCAGCAGCAGCTTTTGCTTCTGTGTAAATATTGGCTTTGTGTGTTAATCCTGGTTCTCTAAAATGAACCTGATCGTCAATAGCGCCCGGAATAAGGTACATTCCAGTAGCATCAATTTCTTCTATTTTGTAGGGAACACTAATTGTACTAGCAATTTTTTCTATTCTTCCGTTTTTAATGAGTAGGTCACTTGAAAATATTTTCCCTTCATTTACAATTTGTGCATTTTTAATTAAGTAGTTACTCATCTTTTTAGTTTTCTAGATGTATTGTAAAGGAAAAATAATTCAGATTCAAGTTATTAATACTGTTAAATAACTTACTCTGTAAATTAGGTTTTCGTATATCGTTTAAACTGTAACTAAACTTAATTTCAGGAGATATTGTTGCATAGCGTAAATAGAAGCTAACTCCCAATCCTAATTCGTATCCTAAATCAATATTTTTGAAATAACTTGGAAATCTAGTTGCTTCTGTTGGGGAAGATGTTTTAAAAACTTTTACTGCAGTATTAGTAAAATCAATATCTACTTTACCGCCACCAAAAATGTAATGCCTCATAAATTCTCTTTTATTAAAGGCTTCATATCTGTCTGATTGATAAATTAATGAAACAGGTATGTTCAATATTGCAGATCCAATTGATAGGCTATAATTAGTTGTATCATTTAATTTTTTAAAATTTGAAATTACTTTATCACCTACTAACATATTAAAGCCGCTTCTAACTTTTAAATTATTTTTTAACCTTATTTTTCCGTATAAACCAAGATTTATAAACAAACTCTGGCTTTGTTGTACCTTTGCGATTTGGTCTAATGAATTAAATTCAGATAGAAATGATTTATCTAAATTATAGTTTATAGAAAATCTAGAAATCCCGTAGCTAATTCCTAAATTAGTTTTTTTAAAATCATCTTCAGGTCTATAAACATCAATTCTCTGTGAAAACAAATCACAAGAA
>Ga0102917_1000456_pt1 | contig 13528 bp, 10 predicted proteins | sample Colrivmet1562A02_FD_78201 | JGI IMG/M metagenome (GOLD analysis project Ga0102917, IMG submission 78201) | Estuarine microbial communities from the Columbia River estuary - metaG 1562A-02 | ecosystem: Environmental > Aquatic > Marine > Intertidal zone > Estuary | place: USA: Columbia River...
AGCGGTTCGTGTTCAGCTACACCATCACCATCCGCAACGAGGGCACCCAAGCGGCGCAGCTCGTCTCGCGGCACTGGCTGATCACCGACAGCAACGGCAAGACTCAGGAAGTACGCGGTAAAGGCGTCGTCGGCGAGCAGCCGCATCTGCGACCCGGTCAGTCGTTCCGCTACTCGAGCGGCGCCATCATCGAAACGCCGGTCGGCACCATGCAGGGCAGTTACCAGATGCGCTCGGACGAGGGCCTGACATTCGATGCGCCGATCCCGGCGTTCCGTTTGGCGATGCCGGGTATCGTCCACTGACATGGCGCGCATCGCGATCGGCGACGTGCAGGGGTGCCTTACGGAACTGCGCGCGCTGCTCGATAGGGCGAGGTTTTCAGCGGACCGCGACGAATTGTGGTTCGTCGGGGATCTCGTCAATCGCGGCCCACAATCGCTCGGCGTGCTGCGCTTCGTCCGTGCCCTCGGTGCCAATGCTCGAGTAGTGCTCGGCAATCATGATCTGCACCTGCTCGCCGTGGCGTTCGGCAGCGGTCGGGAACTGCGCAAGGGCGACACGCTCGATGAGATCCTGCAGGCCAGCGATCGCGACAGGCTGCTCGAGTGGCTGCTCGGTTGTCCGCTCGCCGTATGCGCTGCGCAAGCGGCCCCAGAGGGTGCCGATGATCTGATGGTTCACGCGGGCGTCGTGCCCCAATGGTCCGTAGCCGAGGTATTGGCTCTGGCGAGCGAAGTGCAGCAGGTGCTGCGTGAGCGCCCCGCGGAACTCTTTGCCGGGATGTATGGCAACAAGCCCGATCGCTGGAGCGAGACCCTGCAGGGAATCGATCGCTGGCGGTTCGTGATCAATACGCTCACGCGCTTGCGCTACTGCCGCGCGGATGGGCAGATCGATTTGAAGATGAAGGGTGCGCCGGGCTCGCAGTCCCCGGGCTGGCAGCCCTGGTTCGAGGTCGATACGCGGCGCAGCCGCGACGCGCGGGTGATCTTCGGCCATTGGTCAACGCTCGGCCTGCGAACCGGCCCGCATCTTCTGGCGCTCGACACCGGTTGCGTCTGGGGCGGGGCCCTGACGGCTGTCTGCCTCGACTCCGGGCAACGCTGGCAGGAAGCCTGCGCCGGATATCGCGAGCCCGGCTAAAATGCCGGGATGAGCCTCATCAAGCAGCAAGACGTGATCGACAGCGTGGCCGACGCGCTGCAATACATCTCCTACTACCACCCGATCGATTACATCGAATCGCTCGGCCGAGCCTACGAGCTCGAGGAGTCACCCGCGGCCAAGGACGCCATCGCGCAAATCCTCACCAATTCGCGGATGTGCGCGGAAGGCCACAGACCGATCTGCCAGGACACCGGCATCGTGGTCGCCTTCGTCAAGGTCGGCATGAACGTGCGCTGGGACGCGACGCTGACGCTCACCGAGATGATCAACGAGGGCGTGCGCCGCGCCTACCTCGATCCGAACAACACGCTTCGCGCATCGATCGTGGCCGACCCCGCTTTCACCCGCAAAAATACGCGCGACAACTCCCCCGCCGTGGTCCACGTAGAAATGGTGCCCGGAGATACGGTGGAGATCACGGTCTCTGCCAAGGGTGGCGGCTCGGAGAACAAGTCGAAGTTCGTGATGCTGAATCCCAGCGACTCCATCGTCGATTGGGTGCTGAAGACCGTGCCCACCATGGGCGCAGGCTGGTGCCCTCCGGGCATGCTCGGCATCGGCATCGGCGGCTCGGCCGAGAAGGCCATGCTGCTCGCCAAAGAATCACTGATGGACCCCATCGATATGACCGAGCTCAAGGCCCGCGGTCCGCGCAATCCGACCGAAGAGCTGCGTATCGAGCTCTATGACAAGGTCAATGCACTCGGCATCGGTGCACAGGGTCTTGGCGGTCTGTCGACCGTGCTCGATGTGAAGATCCTCGACTATCCGACGCACGCGGCCTCGAAGCCGGTGGCGATGATCCCGAACTGCGCAGCCACGCGGCACGTGCACTTCACGCTCGATGGCTCAGGTCCGGCGCAGCTCGAACCGCCGGATCTCGCGCGTTGGCCCAAGGTCGACTGGAAGCCGTCGAAGGAGTCGATCCGCGTCAATCTCGACACACTGACTCCCGCCGAAGTCGCCACCTGGCAACCGGGCGATCGATTGTTGCTTAACGGTCGCATGCTCACCGGACGAGATGCGGCCCACAAGCGAATCGCGGATCTGTTCGCGAGCGGCCAGGCACTGCCTGAAGGCGTCGACTTCCGCAATCGCGTGATCTATTACGTGGGCCCGGTCGATCCGGTGCGTGACGAGGTGGTAGGCCCCGCGGGCCCCACCACGGCCACGCGCATGGACAAATTCACCGAAATGATGCTCGAGAAGACAGGGCTCATTGCCATGATCGGCAAGGCGGAACGCGGACCCACCGGCATCGAAGCGATTCGCAAGCACGGCGCGGCCTACCTCATGGCCGTGGGCGGTGCCGCCTATCTCGTCTCTAAGGCCATCAAGGCCTCGCGCGTGGTGGCCTTTGCCGATCTTGGGATGGAAGCGATCTACGAGTTCGAGGTGAAGGACATGCCGGTCACGGTAGCGGTCGATGCGCGCGGCACCTCCGTGCACCAGAGCGGTCCGGCGGAGTGGAGCCAGAAGATTGCTGCTGGCTTGCCGCTCCGCCGGCGCTGAGACGCAAAAGATTTCTTACGGCGCCTTGACGGGCGCCGGCTTCTGATCTTTGGCGTAGTGCTCGAGACTCGAGAGACTGCGATCCGCACTCCACTCGGTCGGCGCATCGAAGTACTTCTTGTAATGCTTCTCGGCGTAGTCGAGCACCGGTCGCGTCAGCACCTGATCAAGGCTCTTGGTCGTGCCCATGAAGCAGCCGTACTGACAGAAGCCGGTGCGCTGACCCATCAGCATCCACGGCAGCCAGGGCGTGATGCGGTTCCAGGTGCCGGTGTAGTCGATGGTGGTGAGCTTCGGATTCTGCAGGTCCTCGACGCGGATGTGGTGCGCGAAGAACTCCGACACCTGCGCAATGCGCCCCGCCGACTCACGCGGCCACTTCTCCGGCTGCAGCGCACTCGGATAGGCGAGATGCACATGGATTTCCATTTCCGCCATATCGCCATGCTGGTACCACGGCAGGATGAACGGGATGCGCGGCGGCTGCTCCTTGTTGAGTCCGCCAAAGTCCGACATCGCCGGGAAATGATCTTCGATGAGGTAATTGAACGGGTCGTTGGCTACGTGCACCGCCTTGACGGTCTCGTTGGTCAACGGGTTTTTCCACTCATCGAGTACTTCACCCGTCTTGAGATCGGTGTAGACGATGATCTCGCGACACATGCGACGGATCGCGCCGTTCGGCCCCTCGGCAAGGCGAATGACGCCGAAGCCCGAGGCACCCATCAGATCGACGACCTTCTTCTGCGGTTCGATGGCCATGACGTAGCCCTTGAACCAGAAGTACTTCTGCTTGCCGAAATCGAGATCACCCTGGATACGCGCGTAGGCCAGCTGGTTGCCGCGCCCCGTCGACAGATCGAGGTAGGGCCCCTTCAAGCCAGGTCCGGTGCCGTGGCTGGACACCATAGTCGAACCGGCCGTCGCCGTAGGACCGAGCGTCATGCCCGCGAGGCCCGCGGCGCCCACCGCCAACGCACCGCCGAGCCCGCTCGCCGTGGTCAGGAACTCGCGACGTTCCGGCTGTTGTAGATCCTGCGCCTTATCCATCTCACACCCCCGTGTTGTTGAAGCGCCGATGATGCCTCGGGGTGCCGCCGATCGATGCGCCGGCCCGCCGCTCTGTCCATTTTCGCACCGGTGGCGTCAGGCGCCCCCTTGCAGACGCTTCAACTCGTTGAGCACGAGTTTGGAGTGACCGTCAGCATCAACCTTTTCCCAGTGCTTGGCGACGCGGCCCTGCGGATCGATGATGAAGGTGTCGCGGCGCGAGAACTCCACGAGCCCGAGCATGCTGGTCAGCACTCCATAGGTCTTGGTCGTCGCCTTGCTCGAGTCGGCAAGCACGGCGAAGGGCAGGCTGTGCTCCTTGGCGAAGTCCTTCTTGGAATTCACGTCATCCACGCTCACGCCAAGAATGACGGCATTGGCCCGGTTGAAAGCAAAGATATCGTCCCGGAAGTCGCAGGCCTGCGTGGTGCAGCCCGGCGTATTGTCCTTGGGGTAGAAATACAGCACCACCCACTTGCCACGGTAATCCTTGAGCGACACCCACTTGCCGGTCTGATCCTGGAGGCGAAACTCCGGCGCGGGACTGCCCACCTTGGGGCTTGCAGCAAAAACAGGGAGAGACAGCGCGAATACGGCAAGCGCACCGAGTACGGCGGTGACGATGCTCGAGAGGCGAAGACTTTGCGCCATGATGGAACTCCTCCTTGAAGTATGAAACCCTATCTTCCACGAGTGACGCACCCGGATACAACAGAATCTTCCCTGCAACGCAGACAGACCGCCCTGGTGCTGTCGGGCGGCGGCGCTCGCGCCGCATACCAGGTGGGCGTACTCAAGGCCCTGGCAGAGATTTGGCCCGAGGAGCGCCCCCCGTACGATGTAATCGTCGGCACCTCGGCGGGCGCCGTGTGCGCCGCCGTCCTGGCGACCCATGCCGACGACTGGCGCATGGGGATCCAGCGCCTCGAGGCCGTCTGGGCCAATTTCAGCGTCGAACAGGTCTTTCACGCCGGCTTGCCGTCGATGGTCGGCGCCGGTCTGCGCTGGGCCCTCTCGGCCATCAGCGGAGGACGCCTCGCGCAGACACCGAGCGCGCTCTTCGACAACACGCCGCTTCGCACGCTGCTCGCCGAGCGCATCGACTGGGACGCCATACGCGAGCATGTGGCCAACGGCTCGCTGCACGCGCTGGCTCTTGCCGCGACCACCTACGCGGGTGGCCACCACCGGGTGTTCTTCGAAGCCGAAGCCTGCGTGCCGGAATGGCAGGGAGTGCGTCGACGCGGCACACGCGAGCGGCTCGACCTCGACCATCTCATGGCGAGTGCGGCGATTCCCTTCCTCTTTCCGGCGGTGCGCATCGGTGACGTCTACTACGGCGACGGCGCGATGCGTCAACTCGCACCCCTCTCGCCGGCAATCCACCTCGGTGCGAAACGCCTGCTCGTGCTTGGCGTGCGTGCGCAATACGCCGCCGGGCTCGGTTCGCTCGTCGGCATGCGACATGCTCCCTCGTCCGGCGAAATCTTCGGCTTCATGCTCGACACCCTGTTCAGCGACCAGATGGATGCCGACTTCGATCAACTGGAGCGAACCAACCGATTCCTAGGCGAAGCAGGGCGGCCGGTCATGGGATTGCGGCAGGTGTCAGCACTGCGGCTCATGCCGAGCGTCGACCCGCGGGAAGTTGCCATCGGTCATATCAAATCTCTCCCGCCCGCTTTGCGCACCCTGCTCGCAGTGATTGGCGCGCGCGGCGAGGCCGGGGGACTGCTCGCCAGCTACCTGCTGTTCGAGGCCTCGTTCACCCGGGCCTTGATCGAAATGGGTTACACCGACACGCTCGCGCAGCGTCATACGCTGCTCGAGTTCCTCACGGAGTAACTTGCTTGCGGCGCAGCGCCGCCGTCGCTCGATCGAGGCCGTCCAGAGTCAGGGGGAACATGCGCCCGCCGACGAGTTCCTGAGTGAGGCGAATCGAGGGCGTCCAATCCCAGCGCTCTTCCGGTTCCGGATTCAGCCACACGAGATAGGGAAAGTGCGCGGCGATACGCTGCATCCAGGCGCTGCCTGCCTCCTCGTTCCAGTGCTCGACGCTACCGCCCGGCTGAACGATTTCATAGGGGCTCATCGTCGCATCACCGACGAAAATCACCCGGTAGTCGGCATTGAACGTGCGCAGCATTTGCAGGGTCGAGGTGCGCTCGGTATGCCGGCGGCGGTTGTCCTTCCACAATCCCTCGTAGATGAAATTGTGGAAGTAGAAATACTCGAGATGTCGAAATTCGCTGCGCGCCGCGGAGAACAGTTCTTCGCAAACGCGCACGTGGTCATCCATCGAACCGCCGACATCGAGCAGCAGCAGAACCTTGATCGTATTGCGCCGCTCGGGCCGCAGTTTCAGATCGAGCCAGCCCGCATTGCGCGCGGTCGCATCGATGGTGCCACCGAGATCGAGTTCATCCGCTGCCCCCTGACGTGCGAACTTGCGCAGCCGGCGCAACGCGACCTTCAGATTGCGAGTGCCTATCTCGCGCTGATCGTCGAAGTTGCGGTACTCGCGTGACTCCCACACCTTGACCGCACGGCGCTGCCGCTTGCCGGCGTCACCGATCCGCACTCCCTCCGGGTTGTAGCCGCCGGAGCCGAACGGCGAGGTACCGCCCGTGCCGATCCACTTGCTGCCACCTTCGTGACGCTCTTTTTGCTCGGCGAGTCGCTGGCGCAGCGTCTCGAGTAGTTTGTCCCAACTACCAAGCGCTTCGATCTTGCGCCGTTCCTCCTCGGAGAGCACCCGCTCAGCAAGCTGCTTCAGCCAATCGGCTGGCACCTCGGCGATGATCTTCTCGAAGAGCCGCTCAGCTCCCTCAAAATGCTGGGCGAACACGCGATCGAAGCGATCGAAGTGCCGTTCGTCCTTGACCAGTGCCAGCCTTGCCAGCCAGTAGAACTCCTCGGCGGAGCAGGACGCCACGCGCGCCTCGAGGGCCTGCAGCAGGGAGAGAAACTCGGTGAGCGATACCGGCACACCGGCCGTACGCAAGTCGAAGAAAAAGCGGACCAGCACCCCTGGCGCCCCGCGTCAGCGGACTCGTCGGTTGAGGAACACCAGTTGCTCGAACAGGTGTACGTCTTGCTCGTTCTTCAGCAGTGCACCGTAGAGCGGCGGGATCGCTTTCTTCGGATCATCGCTGCGCAGCGCCTCGGGCGGAATGTCCTCGGCGAGCAGCAACTTGATCCAGTCGAGCAGCTCAGAGGTGGAGGGCTTTTTCTTCAGCCCCGGTGTCTCACGGACCTTGTAGAACGCGCCCAGTGCCTCGGCCAGCAGCTCCCGCTTCAGGTTCGGGTAATGCACCTCGACGATGCGACTCATCGTGTCCTGGTCCGGGAAACGGATGTAGTGGAAGAAGCAGCGGCGCAGGAATGCGTCCGGCAACTCCTTCTCGTTGTTGCTGGTGATGATGATGATCGGGCGGTGCCGCGCCTTGATGAGTTCGCGCGTCTCATAGACGTAAAACTCCATCCGATCGAGTTCGCGCAGCAGGTCGTTCGGGAACTCGATGTCTGCCTTGTCGATCTCGTCGATGAGCAGAACGGGCTGAACCTCCGACTCGAAGGCCTCCCACAACTTGCCCCGCACGATGTAGTGGCTGATATCGGCAACGCGCGGATCACCCAACTGCGAATCTCGCAGACGCGATACGGCGTCGTACTCATAAAGTCCCTGCTGCGCCTTGCTGGTCGACTTGACGTGCCACTCGAAGAGCGGCCGGCCGAGTGCAGTGGCGACTTCGATTGCCAGTTGCGTCTTGCCCGTTCCCGGCTCGCCTTTAATGAGCAAAGGACGCGCGAGCGTCACGGCGGCGTTGACGGCCATGCCGAGATCACCCGTGGCGATGTATCGCTCGGTGCCTTCGAAACGACTCTGGCTCTTGCCCTCGATCATGGTCACTCTCCAGACGCTGCCGCAGCTTTGACAACGAGCGTATGCACGGTGGGGCCGGGCAGCAGCGGTCGCGCACGACCCGTAACCCAATCCTCGTAACCGGCACGATAGAACGGCGACAGCGGATGACCGCTCTGGCCACCCGGTATCTGCAAATAGCCCTCGGCCTCGCGCCCCGGCGACACCGCAAAACGCTCGGAGGCCCCGAAGCCGCGACCCGCGACCCGCGGCATGTCGTTGTCGCCCGGCAACGGTCTCGGCGCCATGTCGAGATAGCGCGCGAGCGGACCCAGCGAGGCCGACAAGGGATGACGGATCCGCGAGGTGTTTCGCTCACCCCAGTTGCACGTGGCCAGCGAGGAGCAACGCGTGGCGAGGTCAGCAATCACCGCATCCACCTGCGCCAGCAGAAACGCGCGCCAATTCGCGTGCGGCTCGGCCAGCATGTGCGGTGGCTGCTCAGTGAGGAGTCGCCACAAGGACCCCTCGAAAAGATTGGCCGGGTACGAGTCCGTGCCCGCCTGCAGCGTGCGGGTGATCATCTCCCAGCTCGCGCGGCGCGTCTGGTCGCGAAACGTCCTGACGAGGTGGTAACTGACCGATTCAGGGATCGCCCTGCCCTGCCAGTCAGCCGCGAGCCGTCGCAGCTCCGCGCGCTGCGGCTGGTTGCGCAAGGCATCTTCGTCGAGCGTAGCGAGCAGCAACCGTTGCCAGCGCTCGAGGAACAGCGCGCGGTCATCGAGTTGGATGGCCAGCATGTCCGCGGGTGTCGCCGGTGCACGCAACGCAAGCAAGCCATCGCGAATTTGTCCCTGGCGCGCCCCCATGTCATAGCCCATGCCACCGGTCGCCTCGTCGTTGCCGAGCACTCGCTCGAGCTCGCCCTCGACGTGACGCGAGTTGGCGCTCCACAGTCGACCGACCTCCGGATCGACGATGCGCGGCGCCGAGGCCGCATCGCGCCAGAGCACTGGGCGCGGCGTCTCGGGGCCGAGTTCGCCTTGCGGAATACGCCCGATAATGGTCCAGGCGATGCGCCCGCTGCGATCGCCCAAGGTGAAGTTCTGGTGCGGTATCCCGACGCTGGGCGCGAGCGCGAGGGCGGCGTCGAGACTGCGCACCTGCTGCAGCTCCAGCGCCGCGAGGTTCGTGGCACCCGGCTCCGAGATCAACCAACGGGCCAGCCAACAGGTTTCGCCGAGCGCCGGATCGTTCGGGCTGCGCTCGACCATCACGCCATGCGGCGAGTCGTACACATCGAGCGGCACGACGTCGCTGCGAGCGACCTCGATGCGCTCGCGGATGACCCTGAAGCGCCGCTCTCCCTCGGCGGTCGCGTAGGTCCCCCGCGCCAGCGAACAACTGCGCGGTCGAACGTCGATCCAATCGCCATAGCTATTGGTGAACGACCAGGCGATATGGCCGTTGCTGCCGGCCGCAACGACGGGCAGACCCGGCAAGGTCACGCCATTGAGTTCCGTGGCTGTTGCGGCCGACTGGGCCTGCCCACCACCCGAGATCTGCAGTCGTGCTCGGTACCACACGGTGGGTACGCGCAGTCCAAGGTGCATATCTCCCGCAACGAGCGCGACACCACTCGCGGTGTGTGCGCCCGCCACCGCCCAGGCATTGCTGCCTAGGACGCCCTCCGGCCCCTCAGCCTGACGGGTCCCGCCCGCAGCCGCGCCCCCCGCAGCAGCGACCGCCGCCGCGCGCGAGGTCGCCCGCAGGTCGAGCGCATCGGGTGAGGGCACGGGCGGAGCTACGAAGAACTGGCCACCGTTGGCCTCGCGTGCAGCCTCAATGGTCGGGAAATTCGGTGCATCCCACTCGTTGCCACGCGGGAAGAAAAACCTCAGCACTTCAGCCGCTTGACTGGCATCGGCCTCTTCGCGCGAGGCGGCGGCGATACGCTCGATCAGTCGCAGTTCGATACTGCGACGGGCGATCTCGGTCTGCACGCCTTCGTGCTGCAGCTGCCACCACATCGAATGCAGCACGAGGATGGAGTCCTCCGCGCGCCACGGCTCGGGCGTTGCGCGCAGCAGTATGTATTCCCACGGCCGCACGCGAAGTTCATCGAGGCCACGATTCACGCCGCGCGTGTAGGCCTCGATCCACTCGCGCTGCTCGGGCGTCGCCGCAGCAATCGCCTGACGTGCCACCTGACGCAGACGAAAGGCCCGCGCCCGCTTGTCCTGCTCCACGGTGCTGCTGCCGAGCAGTGCCGACAGTTCGCCCGCCGCGAATCGCCGTGACAAATCCATCTGGAAAAATCGATCTTGGGCGTGCAGCACACCGAGTCCGTAGGCGACGTCGGGCCAACTGTCGCCACGCACTGTGGGTGCACCATCCGCATCGCGTTGCAGCACGACCTGCGCTTGCGGGCCACCCTCGCTGCCCTCGAGCTCACCCGACAGTTGCGGTAACGATCCGCGCAGCAACCACCACACCACCACCAGCAGTACGGCCAATGCCATCGTCAAGGCACCGCCGAGCCACAGCAGCGTTTTTTTCATGCGAGAGCCCTATGCACCGTGAGGATCTGCAGCGAGTTGGTACCGCCCTGTACGCCGGTGAGCTCACCCTGGGTGAGGATGATCTGATCGCCCTCAGCGGCCAACTCCAGCTCGAGCAGCATGTCGAAGACGCTCTGGAACAGACTGCGGCGGCTGTCGCGCGGGATGTCGAAGGCGACGGGATACACACCGCGATAGATCGTCACGCGCCGACGCGTCGCCTCATGGCGAGTGAAGGCGTAGATGGGGATGTCCGAGCGCAAGCGCGACATCCACTGGGTCGTGGCACCACTCTCGGTGAGCGCCACGATCGCGCGCACGTTGAGGTGATTGGCCGTGTACATCACGGCGTTGGCGATCGCCTCCTCGGTGTGACTGAAGCGCACGTTCGAGCGCTCGCGCGGCCGGTGCATCGAGAGGTGATAGGTTTCGGCGCCCTCGATCACTTCAGTCATGGCTGCAACGGCCTTGACCGGGTACTTGCCCGCCGCAGTCTCGGCCGACAGCATCACGGCGTCCGTGCCATCCATCACGGCGTTGGCGACGTCGCTCACCTCGGCGCGGGTCGGTACCGGGTTGGTGATCATCGATTCCATCATCTGCGTCGCGGTGATCACCACGCGATTGCGATGGCGAGTCTGATGGATGATGGTCTTCTGCAAGCCCGTGAGTGCCGCATGACCCATTTCCACGCCGAGATCGCCGCGCGCCACCATGATGACGTCGGTGGCGTCGATGATTCCGGCCAACTGCGCGATCGCTTCATGTCGCTCGATCTTGGCGACGATGCGCACGCCGACCCCGCCCGCGGCACGTAACAACTCGCGCGCGAGATGGATATCGTCCGCATCGCGTACGAACGACAAGGCCACGTAGTCGAGGCCCTGTGCCGCCGCAAAGCGGATGTCTTCGCGATCTTTATCGGTGAGCGCGGGCGCGGAGATTCCGCCGCCCTTGCGGTTGAGTCCCTTGCGATTCGATAACTCGCCGCCCGCCACGACACGCGTGTGGATGCGCGTGCCCTCGACCTCCGTCACCTCGAGGACGATAAGGCCATCGTTCAGCAGCAGCGTATCGCCGGCGAATACGTCTGCCGTGAGCTCTTTATAGGCGACGCCTACGGAGTCGATCGTGCCCGCACGCTTGTCGAGCGCGGTGTCGAGCACGAACGGCTGGCCCTCGACGAGTTGCACGGCACCGTCCACGAAGCTTTCGATGCGGATCTTGGGCCCGGCCAGATCCCCGAGGATGGCCACGTATCGTCCCGCTCGCGCCGAGGCCGTGCGCAGCAGCTCGATGCGCCGCAAATGATCTTCGACGGCACCGTGGGAGAAGTTGACCCGCGCCACATCGAGACCGGCGCGGCACATGTCGATGAGCACATCGAGTTCGTCCGTGGCCGGCCCGAGGGTCGCCACGATTTTGGTTCTGCGAAGCATGGCTACATTGTGGAGTGCGGCGCGTCGCAGGGCTAGCCCATCGACGCGCTGCACGCGAACCCGGTGACAGACGAAACCGCGATCGCCAACCCGACACTCGACGACTCAGCTGTCGGCGCGAGCCTCGAGTGCCGCCACGGCGGGCAGCGTCTTGCCTTCGACGAACTCGAGAAAGGCACCGCCACCGGTCGAGATGTAGGAGATGCCCTGCTCGACACCGTACTTCTCGATGGCCGCGAGGGTGTCGCCACCGCCCGCAAGCGAAAACGCCGGGCTGCGCGCGATCGCCTCGGCGATAACGCGCGTGCCGCCGCCGAACTGGTCGAACTCGAACACACCCACGGGACCGTTCCAGAGGATCGTGCCCGCTGACTGCAGCATCTGCGCCAGTACGCCGGCCGTTTGCGGCCCGATGTCGAGAATCAGTTCGTTGGCGCCGACCGCCGCGACCGGCTTCACCGTCGCGATGGCCGTCGGTGCAAACTCCGTGGCCACCACCACATCGATCGGCAGCGGAATGTCCGCGCCGCGCGCCTTGGCCTGGGCCAGCAAGGCGCGGGCCGTATCAAGCATGTCGGGTTCGTGCAGCGACTTGCCGACCGCCACTCCCGTGGCTGCCAGGAAGGTGTTGGCGATGCCACCACCCACGATCAACTTGTCCACCTTGGCGAGCAGCGACTCGAGCACCGTGAGCTTGGTCGACACTTTCGAGCCCGCCACGATCGCGACCAGCGGCCGTGCCGGATGCGCGAGCGCCCGCTCGAGCGCTTCGAGTTCGCCGACCAGCAGCGGACCCGCACAGGCGATGGGCGCAAAGCGGGCCACGCCGTGCGTGCTCGCCTCGGCGCGGTGCGCGGTGCCGAACGCGTCCATGACGAACACGTCGCAGAGTGCCGCCATACGCCGCGCAAGGGTTTCGTCGTCCTTCTTCTCGCCCTTGTTGAAGCGCACGTTCTCGCAGAGCACGACTTCGCCCGGCGCGCACTCCACACCATCGAGCCAATCGCGCTGCAGTCGCACCGGCTGGTCGAGCAGTTCACCGAGTCGCGTGGCGACCGGCGCAAGGGAGTTTTCGGCAGAAAACTCGCCTTCCTTTGGTCTGCCCAGATGCGACAGCAGGATCACCCGCGCGCCCTGCTCGACAGCCGCACGTATCGTCGGTAATGCCGCACGAATGCGCGCATCGCTCGTCACCACGCCGCCCTCGACGGGCACGTTCAGATCCTCGCGGATCATCACGCGCTTGCCCGCGAGGGCCTGATCCGCCATGCGACGCACGCGCATGCTCAGCCCGCCTGCGACCAGGCCAGCGCCGTGTCGAGCATGCGATTGGAGAACCCCCACTCGTTGTCGTACCACGAGCAGACCTTCACGAGCGTGCCGCCCGTGACCTTGGTCATAGTCGCATCGTAGGTCGAGGAGTGAGCATCATGGTTGTAGTCGATCGACACGAGCGGCGCGTCCGTGTAGGCGAGCACGCCCTTGAGCGGGCCGGCGGCGGCGGTCTTGAGCAGACCGTTGATTTCTTCGACCGACGTCGGTCGCTGGGCGGTGAAGGTGAGATCGACAAGCGATACGTTGATGGTCGGCACGCGCACGGCGAAGCCGTCGAACTTGCCCTTGAGCGCGGGCAGCACGAGACCCACGGCCGCGGCCGCACCCGTCTTGGTCGGAATCATCGACATGGTTGCCGAGCGCGCGCGGCGCAGATCCGAGTGGTAGACGTCGGTCAGCACCTGGTCGTTGGTGTAGGCATGGATCGTGGTCATCAAGCCACCGACGATGCCGATGTTCTCGTGCAGCACCTTCGCCATGGGCGCGAGGCAGTTAGTGGTGCAGGACGCATTAGAAACCACCGTGTGCGAGGCACGCAGCACGTCGTGGTTGACGCCGAAGACCACGGTCGCATCGACGTCATCACCGCCCGGCGC
>Ga0102917_1000459_pt1 | contig 13461 bp, 10 predicted proteins | sample Colrivmet1562A02_FD_78201 | JGI IMG/M metagenome (GOLD analysis project Ga0102917, IMG submission 78201) | Estuarine microbial communities from the Columbia River estuary - metaG 1562A-02 | ecosystem: Environmental > Aquatic > Marine > Intertidal zone > Estuary | place: USA: Columbia River...
AAGTCCGCGCTCGAAGAGGCCGGCGGACGCTGGGACCAGCTCGTAGACATCACCGTGTTTTTGACCGACATGAAGCGCGACTTTGTAGCCTTCAACCGCATCTATGCCGAGTACTTTGCCGATGTGGACCCCAAGCCTTGCCGCACCACGGTGCAGGTCACGGCCCTCCCGACGCCCATCGCCGTGGAACTCAAGTGCATCGCCGCCTTATGAGCCATCGTTTTACCGAGCGCGGGCCGCTGAACCTGCCCGAAATCCAGCGCGAAATCCTCGAATACTGGAAGGCCGAAGGCGTCTTTGAGAAGTCGCTGCGCGAAGGCGCTCCGTCGTTTGTGTTTTATGAGGGTCCGCCCTCGGCCAACGGGATGCCCGGAATTCACCACGTCATGGGCCGCGCCATCAAAGACCTTTTTTGCCGCTACAAAACCCAAAAGGGATTCCGCGTCGACCGCCGTGCGGGCTGGGACACCCATGGGCTGCCCGTCGAATTGGGCGTAGAGAAAGAGCTGGGAATCACCAAAGAAGCCATTGGCAAAACCATTAGTGTCGCCGACTACAACGCCGCCTGCCGCGAGGCCGTCATGCGCTACACCGACGTGTGGAACCGCCTGACCGAGCAAATGGGCTACTGGGTCGACCAAGAAAACCCCTACGTCACCTACACCACCAAGTACATCGAGTCGGTCTGGTGGCTGCTGGGCGAACTGCACCGCAAAAACCTGCTCTACAAGGGCTACACCATTCAGCCCTACTCGCCCAAGGCGGGGACCGGCCTGAGTTCGCACGAGCTCAACCAGCCGGGCTGCTACCGCGACGTGACCGATACCTCGGTGACGGCTCAATTCGAGTTGGTTCCGAGCGACCAAAGCCGCGCCCTGTTTGGAGACCGCCCCGTGCACCTGCTCGCGTGGACGACGACGCCATGGACGCTTCCGTCCAACACCGCGCTTACGGTGGGCCCGAACATCGAGTACAGCCTGATCGCGACGACCAACCCCTACACGGGCATCGAGGTCAACGTGATTTTGGCCAGCGCCTTGGTGGCCAACTACTTCAAAGCTGATGAAGAGGGCGGAACCTGGACCCGCCTTTCCACCGCGAAGGGCAGCGACCTCGTGGGACTCCGCTACACCCAGCTGCTTCCGGTGGCGCTTCCGTACCAGGACGCCGACCAGGCGTTCCGTGTGATTCCGGGCGACTTCGTGACGACCGAGGACGGAACCGGCATTGTGCACACCGCACCCACGTTTGGTGCGGACGACGCCCGAGTGGCTGCCGCCGCTGGGGTTCCGCCGATGTTGGTACTCGATTCCGAGGGCAACCCCGTGCCGCTCGTCGACCTTCAGGGTCGATTTGTGGCAGAAGCGGGTTCGCTCGCCGGTAAGTACGTGAAAAACAGCTACTACGACGCAGGCCAAGAGCCCAAGCTCAGCGTCGACGAAGAAATCGCCATTCAACTGAAGACCGAAAACAAGGCCTTCAAAGTGCAGAAGTACGTGCACAGCTACCCGCACTGCTGGCGCACCGACAAGCCCGTGCTCTACTACCCCCTCGACAGCTGGTTCATTCGCAGCACCGCGGCCAAGCAGCGCCTTCAGGAGCTCAACACGACCATCAACTGGAAGCCCGCGAGCACCGGAACCGGCCGCTTCGGCAACTGGCTCGAAAACCTCAACGACTGGAACCTCAGCCGCAGCCGCTACTGGGGCATTCCGCTGCCGATTTGGCGCAGCGAAGACGGCCGCGAAGAGATCTGCATCAGTTCACTCGAACAGCTCCGCGCCGAACTCGAGCGCAGCGTGGCGGCGGGCCACATGGCGAGCAATCCGCTCGCAGACTTTGCGCCCGGCGACATGTCCGATGCCAACTACGCCGGGGTCGACCTGCACCGCCCGTTTGTGGACGAATGGATTTTGACCGGCGCCAGCGGGCAGCCGCTCTACCGCGAAAAGGACCTCATCGACGTGTGGTTTGATTCCGGAGCCATGCCCTACGCCCAGGTGCACTACCCGTTTGAAAATAAGGACGCGATTGACGGCCGCACCGCCTTCCCTGCGGACTTCATCGCCGAGGGCGTCGACCAAACCCGCGGATGGTTCTTTACCCTGCACGCGATCGCCGGGATGGTGTTTGACTCGGTGGCCTATAAAACGGTGGTTTCGAACGGATTGGTGCTCGACAAGAACGGCCAAAAGATGTCGAAGCGCTTGGGCAACTCGATCGACCCATTCGAAGCGATGGCGAAGTACGGCAGCGACGCGTTGCGCTGGTACATGCTCACCAACGCCCAGCCCTGGGACAACCTCAAGTTCGACCCCGACGGCGTCACCGAGGTGCAGCGCAAGTTCTTCGGAACCCTCCACAACACCTACGGATTTTTTGCGCTTTACGCCAACGTGGACGGATTCGACCCGAAGGCACCGCAGGTTCCGCACCGCGACCGCCCCGAGCTGGACCGCTGGATTTTGAGCCGACTGCACAGCGTGGTTGCCGAAGCGACCGAGGCCATGGAGGCCTACGAGCCGACGCGCGCATTCAGGCCCGTCGCCGACTTCGTCGTCGACGAGCTCAGCAACTGGTACGTGCGCCTCAGCCGGCGCCGATTCTGGAAGGGCGCGATGGGAGACGACAAGCTGTCTGCCTTCCAGACCCTGTACGAGTGCTTGGATACGGTGGCACGATTGATGGCCCCGCTGGCGCCGTTTTACGCCGAACAGCTCTACCGCGACCTCAACGGACCGAGCGCTTCAGTGCACTGGAGCCGCTTCCCCGAGACCGACCCCGCACGCATCGACACCGATCTCGAGCGCCGTATGGACCTGGCCCAGCGCATGACGAGCTTGGTGCTCAGCGTCCGCAAAAAAGAGCGTGTTCGGGTGCGCCAACCGCTGCCGCGCATTGTGGTTCCGGTGCTCAACCCCACGCAGCACGCCGATTTGGACGCCATCGAAGAGTTACTGCTCAGCGAGGTGAATGTAAAAACGCTCGAGCGGGTCGAACCCAATTCGGGCCTTTTTGTACAGCGCGCCAAGCCCGACTTCAAGGCCCTCGGGCCGAAGGTGGGTCCGCGCATGAAGACCGTCTCGGCCGCCTTGGCCGCACTAACCGACGCCCAACTTCGCAGTCTCGAACACGACGGCCAACTCCAGCTCGACCTGGTCGATGGTCCCTTCACTGTGGAACCAGAAGACGTGATGGTCGTGACCGACGACATTCCCGGTATGTCGGTGGCCAGCGAGCGCGGAACCCTTTTGGCCGTCGACCTTCAGCTCAGCCCCGAGCTGGTAACTGAAGGGTTGGCGCGCGAAGCCGTGAACCGCATCCAAAACCTTCGCAAAGACAGCGGCTTAGACATCACGGACCGCATTGAGCTCTGGATTTCGGGGGCTGCTGAAGCCTTAGAGGCCGTGGCGAAGCACCGCGACTACGTGGCCGCTGAAACGCTGGTAGCCCAGTGGGGGCAAGGTTCCGCGCCAAGAGACGCGCACGCGACCGAGACCGACCTCGAGGGCTTAACCGTAACGCTTTCGTTAAAAAAAGCGTAGATGTCTTGCATAGGAGTTCAGATTGACTAAATTCGGGCCTCTTATGGAACCCACTATTCGCTATTCCGACGCCGAACTCGACGAGTTTCGCCAGCTGATTCAGACCAAGATTGACAAGGCTGAAGAAGACCTGCGCATTCTTAAGGAGCAGTTTACCAATAACATGGACAACGGCACCGAGGATACCGCGCCGATGTTCAAAAGTTTTGAAGAGGGCTCTGAAACGATGAGCAAAGAAGCCAACGCCATGCTCGCGGCGCGCCAAGAGAAGTTCTTGCGCGACCTCAAGGCGGCGCTCGTGCGCATCAGCAACAAGACCTACGGAGTCTGCCGCGTAACCGGCAAGCTCATTGAAAAGGATCGGTTGAAGCTGGTTCCGCACGCGACCACCAGCATGGAAGGCAAGATGAGCAAGCGTTGAACCGCCTGCGCAACCCTCTCATTCTCGCACTGGTGCTGATTCTAGCGGATCAGGCACTCAAAATCGCCATTAAAACCCAGTTTGCTCTGGGCGATGCCGTCGAACTGACGTCTTGGTTTCACTTGCACTTTACCGAAAACCCCGGAATGGCCTTTGGCCTGAATTGGGGCGGCGCAACTGGCAAGGTGATTCTCAGCCTCTTTCGCATCACCGCCATCGGGGGCATCGTGTGGTACGCCATTCGCTTGGCCCGTCGCGGAGCGCATCCGTTTGTGCTGACCACCCTCGCGCTCATTTTTGCCGGAGCCCTTGGCAACGTCATCGACAGCCTGTTCTACGGGGTTCTGTTTGACCGCGGCCTCACGTGGTCGCCTGAATACGAATTCTGGATGGCCTACGAGGGCGTCGCGCAATGGGGCAGTGGCTACGCGGCTCCGCTGCTGGGCAACGTGGTCGACATGCTGTACTTCCCACTATGGACCGGCTACCTGCCCGACTGGTTGCCGATTTGGGGCGGAACCTATTTTCAATTTTTCAGACCCATCTTTAATTTGGCCGACGCCTACGTCACTGTGGGCGTAGTCTTTTGGTACTTTGCGAGCCGCCGCCCTGACTGGTGGCCCGCCTAAACAACCCTGCCATGCGCACCCTTTTTATTGCTTTTAGCATTGCGGCCCTTCCGGCGGCTGCCCAACTCGTCCGAGGGGAATACCCTGAAACCCGGCGTTCACTTGAGTTTCACCTCAACGAACTCGCCAGCGACGCCATGGGGGGGCGCCTTCCGGGAACCGAACAAGGCGACCGCGCCGCCAAGTACATCCAAACCCAGTTCGAAGAAGCAGGACTAGAGGGACTTTTTGATGGTGAATTCACCCAATTGGTGAACATTCCCGAAAAAGGCATCTTGCCCGAAGCCGGAAACTACGTGAACATAGGAGCGGTCGGGATCGCGCTCCGCACCGCATACTGGCCCCACATTCTTTCTGACAATCGCGAGGTTGAAGGACCGCTAACGTGGCTTGGATATGCAACTCCGAGCGAGGTCGCCAAAGCCAAAAAAGGCCGAATCGCTGTGATCGTCGCGGACATTCCTGCCAAAAAAGTCAAAAAATTGGGCAAGCTCGCGTCGTTGACTGAGCGAATCGAAGCCGCTCGTCGCCATGGAGCCCAAGCCATCATCCTGCTTCAACCCGTCAACGGAAGCCCCAAGCTGGATCTCTTGCGTCGAATGCGGCCGATCGGCATGCCGGTAGTGACCGTACACGACGTCGATGCCTGCACAAACCTAAAGAAGAAGGCAAAAAAATCCGCCAAAGCTTCCATTGGCGTGCACGTGGTTCCACAAACGACCACCGCGCCGAATGTGGGTGCGTGGGTGAACCGTGGTGCACCTGAAACCATTGTAATCGGAGCCCACTACGACCACGTCGGTTGGGGAGCGTGGGGGTCACGCATGCCTGAGGCAGAGGGCCAAGTGCACAATGGCGCAGACGACAATGCCAGCGGAACCTCAGCCATGATGGAACTCGCCCGAAAAATTTCACATACGCCTGGATTCGAACATGTTAACTTCGCATTCTTGGCCTTTACTGGTGAAGAGAGTGGCCTTTTGGGTTCGCGTGAATTCGTCTCTCGAATGCCCAGCAAAATGGGAAAAGTCAAAGCCATGGTCAACCTAGACATGGTGGGGCGCCTCAACCGTTCCGACAGCTTGCGAGTGTACGGCGTCCACACCGCTTTGGAGTTTAAAGAAATGCTTGAGTCCATCCCTGCAGAGGGCTTCTACTGGGACCTTCGCAACGAAATTTTTGGCCGCTCCGATCACGCGCCGTTCATCAGTGCCGGAATCCCCGCAGTCTTCTTCTTCACTGGACTGCACGAAGACTACCATGCGCCAGGCGACGATATTGAGAAAATCGACATAGATGGCCTCGCTGAAGTCGTGGCTAAAGTGGATCATTTTATTTCACTCCTCGGTCAAGCTGGTCCCCTTTCAGTGCAAACTCCCAACGATGCGCGCTGATGGGTAAAAATCCAAAAATAGCGGTCCTAGGGGGCGGGTCGTGGGCCACTGCGATCGTCAAAATGCTGACGCAAAACGAAGAATATGTGGGCTGGTGGGTCCGCCGTGAAGAGGTGGCTGCACACATCCGCCAATTTCACCACAATCCAAACTATTTGTCGGACGTGGCCTTGGAGACCGACAAAATTTACGTCGACCACGACCTAATGAGCGTGGCTTCACAGGCTGAAATCCTCGTGCTCGCCGTGCCCTCTGCATTCTTGGCCGAAGCAATTGAGCCGCTTCGCGAACTGCTCCCCCAAAAGTGGGTGATATCGGCCGTCAAAGGCATTGAGCCCGGGTCCCACCAAATTATTGGGGAGTACCTGCACGACAACATTGGCTTAGAATACAGCCGATTTGGCGCCATTGTTGGGCCCTGCCACGCCGAAGAAATTGCCTTAGAGCGCCTTTCGTACCTGACCGTGGCCAGTGAAAACGAAAAGCTTTCGAACATCGTCGCAGACAAGCTCCGCGGCTCGTACGTCAAGGTTCGCTGCACCACCGACATTTACGGAACGGAGTACGCCGCCGTCCTCAAAAACATCTATGCAATCGCCGCAGGATTGGCCCAAGGGCTCGGATACGGGGACAACTTTCAAGCCGTTCTGGTCAGCAACGCGCTGCGCGAAATGAAGCGAGTAATTGGCGCCGTGCATCCCATCAAACGGCAAATTATTCAGACCGAATATTCGGGCGACCTCTTTGTCACCATGTATTCACCATTTAGCCGAAACCGAAGGCTGGGACTGCTTCTCGGCAAAGGCTACAGTCTGTCGGCTGCACGCGCTGAAATGAGTATGATCGCCGAAGGATACTACGCAGCAAAGCTCATTCGAGAGGTAAAGCGGGAGCGCGAAGTCAAAATGCCGATTGCACTAGCGGTGTACAAAGTCCTCTACGAGAACGCGTCCCCGAAAAAAACGCTGCGCGCCTTGGCCGAAAAGCTCAAGTAGGGCGCAGCCACGTTGTACCTTTACCCTTTATCTAGGTAAACTATGGCACTAAGCGTATTTCTGGGCATGGTAGGCCCCTGGCAAATCGTCTTGATTGTGGCTTTGGTTGTGCTCTTGTTTGGCGGCCGCAAAATTCCCGAGCTTATGAAGGGATTGGGCGGTGGCGTCAAGGAGTTCAAAAAGGCCATGCGCGACGACGAAGACGACAACTCAAAGGACGACAGCAAGAAACTGTCATGACCTTCGATCGGATCGAAGACCTGCACCGGGCATTAGATTCCGGCCAAGTGTCCTGTGTGGCACTGGCTGAAGAATCGCTGCGCCGTGCCTCCGAAGAAAACCCCCGGCTTAACGCATTGGCTGAGGTCTTTCAGGACTCAGCCCTTGCCCGTGCGGCTGCCGTTGATGCACGCCGCGGTCAAGGCGACCGCCGAGCACTTGACGGGGTGACCATGGTGATTAAAGACAACATGGTGTATGCCGGGCACTCGGCCGGAGCAGGTTCCAAAATCCTATCGGGCTTCGTCAGCCCGTACACCGCGACGGCCGTACAGCGTTTGCTCGACGCCGGGGCGATCATCATTGGTCGCGCCAGCTGCGACGAATTCGCGATGGGCTCGTCCAACGAAACTTCGGTCTACGGGCCGGTCCGCAACCCGCTTGATGCTTCGCGAACTCCAGGCGGATCATCGGGAGGTTCCGCCGCCGCCGTGGCTGCAGGATGGGTGCACGCAGCCCTGGGCAGCGACACTGGGGGCTCCATTCGTCAACCCGCAGCATTTTGTGGCGTCTTTGGTGCGAAACCCACCTATGGCCGTGTTTCGCGCTACGGCCTTATTGCCTACGCTTCCTCGTTCGACCAAATAGGGCCGTTCACACGAAGCGCTAGCGACTTAGCGCGCATCACTGAAGTCATTTCGGGCGCCGACGCCTATGACAGTACCTGCAGCGACCGGCCGGTTCCGCAGATGATGCAGTCCGAGCGCGACCCCAAAACGCTCAGTTTTGGCTACTACCAAGAGGTGCTCGACAACCCCGCGCTCGATCCCGAACTGCGCGCCGCATTTATGGCCCGCATGGACGCGCTCAAAGCCGCCGGACACCGCGTCGAGGCCCTTCGCTTTGACTACTTGGACGCGCTGGTTCCGATATACTACATCCTCACCACCGCCGAGGCGAGCGCCAACCTCGCACGCTTTGATGGAGTGCGCTACGGATTCCGCGCCGAAGGTGCGCAGTCGCTCGACGAACTCTACAAGCGCACGCGCTCTCAGGGCTTCGGAACCGAAGTTCAGCGCCGCATTTTACTCGGAACCTTTGTGCTTCGCAGTGGATACTTTGACGCCTACTACGGCCAAGCCCAAAAGGCGCGTCGTGCCGTTCAAGATGCCACCAACGCGGACCTGGGCAAGGTGGACCTGCTCATAAGCCCCACCACGCCCCACACCGCATTTGAACTGGGACGCGAAACCAGCGACCCCACCGTTATGTACCTCGAGGACATCTTTACGGTCCAGGCCCCAATTGCCGGATTGCCCGCACTGAGTTTGCCCATGGGCATGCACTCGAACGGGCTCCCCATGGGACTGCACTTGACCGCAAAGGCGTTCGACGAACCCACTTTATTTGCCGCAGCGGCCTACTTAAGCACATGATTTTTCGTCGATTCACATTATACACCCTTCTGGCGGCCTCCTTCATTGGTTCGGCCGTGTCGTTGGACACCGCTCGATTTGGCCTCGCCACTAAAGTGGATACGATGTACGCCAAGTGGGTACTCAGCAGTAGCCAGCGCAACTGGGTCAGCCAGTTCAAAGGGCCTGCGGACAGCTTAGCAGGTGCCTCATTGGCCGTGAGCGATGAGGTGCTCAAGCAGCGTTTGGCGGTTCTAGATAAGCGATCTCCGATGGACTTGCGCTACACTCCTGATGTGCGCAATGCAATCGGGATGTATGTACTTCGCAAGAAAGACCTTGTGGCTCGCGTAATGGGCCGAGGACGCTACTACTTTCCGATTTTTGAAGCTGGTCTTGACCGGTACGACCTTCCTCTCGAGCTGCGTGCGCTCCCAATGATTGAATCGGCTTTAAATCCGCTCGCAACGAGTCCCGCAGGAGCCAAGGGCCTCTGGCAGTTCATGTACGCCACGGGCAAACTTCAGGGCCTTGAAATTGGCAGTTATGTGGACGAACGCTCTGACCCCGTGAAGTCGACCGACGCGGCCTGTCGCTACCTCAAGCGCCTCTATGAAATGTTCGGAAACTGGGAACTCGCACTTGCAGCCTACAATGCCGGTCCTGGAAACGTATCTAAAGCCATTCGCGCTTCGGGAGGTAAGAATAACTACTGGGAAGTTCGGCCCTATCTGCCCCGCGAAACCCGCATGTACGTGCCCAACTTTATCGCCGCCAACTATGCCCTTGCATACGGTGGACTTCACGGAATCAAACCGGACTTGCCCCCCGCGACCTTTTTTGACGTAGACACCGTCAACGTCACCGCCACATTGGATCTCAACGTGGCAGCGGCTGAATTCAGTGTAGATACCACGTTGATCAAGGTGCTGAACCCGATGTACAAATTGCAGATTATTCCGGCGCCAAGGGACGGAAAAATGTACCCCCTCGTACTACCTCGTGCCGCTGTTGCAAGCTTTCAAGAGTGCGCCGACTCAGCCTATGCCGCTACGAATAAGACTCGGGTTCGTGCCGAAGCTCCTGAAATTCAAACGACCACGGTATCAAGTGCCCCGGCAAGTAGTCCAAAGCGCCACACCGTGCGTTCGGGCGAGACGCTTAGCGCCATTGCCCGCAAGTACGGGGTTCGCGTGAGCGACATCCAAAAATGGAACGGGCTGCGCGGAACCACCATTCAAATTGGCCAACGCCTCATCGTGAAAAAATGAAGTGGCTGGCGGTCGCACTCCTTGGTATTGCCGTAGCGAGCTGTGGCCCTGAGGAAGCTGGCCAAAGCCAACGCGAACGCACGCTTCCGCCCAGCAATGGGTCGCACAATGACCTTACTGTAATCTGCCCTCAAGACCTCTGGGAGTCCTTTGCAGGATTAGCCGTAATCGCAGAGTTGGGCAAGCCGGCGCCCGCTCTTCCGCAGTCCGAACCGACGTTTTCACTCATCCACGTCGATCCCCAAAAAGTCAACAGCTTGCTGCGCCGCGGTAAAAGTTTGCTGAGCCTCGAAGTAATTCCTGACTCCACCGCCATGCTCGTCGTGCGCGACGTCTACGCGCGGCCTCAAATTGCCATTCAAATCATTGCGCCCAGTGCCGAATCGCTGCGGGACTTGCTCCCCAAAGCGCTGGCTCAAGCCAGCGAAATCTACCGCGAACATGATGAGAACGTGCTCGCTTCGCGAATGCGTAGTTCCGCACAAAACCCCCTTCCAAAGGAAGTTAAAGCACTCGGAATCAAGTCTATGATCCTTCCTAAAGGTTTTGCGGTTACCTTGAGCAAGCCTGGGCTCGTAGTCCTTCACCTCGAAACCAAAAAGAGTACCCAATATCTTGTGCTCACTCGAACCCCAGACGGCGATTCACCGACCCCCGAGGCCGACGTGATCACAGACCGCGACGCCCTGCTCCGTCAGTACTTCGAAGGACCACAAGCCAAGAGCCATTTGGCAACCGAAATGCTGTTGCCCCCAGTTCAAGAGTTTGACGATGCCCATGGGGCGCGCCGCCTGTCCACTAAGGGCTTGTTCAAGACCGTGGGCGGGTTTGGTGGCGGCCCTTTTGTGAGCGTCCGCAGCTTTCTCAACGACGCGAGCATCGGAACCGCCGATGCGATGTTGTTCGCCCCAGGAACCAGTAAAAACAGGCTCCGTATGGAGCTGGACCTTATCACCGCATCGGTGGTGTGGGAGTAGCAATTGGCTGCTGGCTTGTGGCTAGCGCCACGTTTCTGGCTTCTAGCTTCCGGTTACTGGTGGCAAGTGACTAGTAGCCAACGACTAGAAGCCCGTAGCTATTAGCCAATTACAAACTCCTAAGAATTTCTACGGATTTGAGGCGACCCCAGCCCGCGTGCTGGGATTCAAGGTATGCGAGTAGCGCATCCAGCGCGTCGTTGCGGTCGGCACGGTCGAGCGACGCTCCGGCCACGGCGCGGGCTAGGGACTGCGACGGCCCGGGAGAAAGCGCAGAACTGGCGAAGCTTCCGATCGGGGCCCACGCCCCCTCGGCAGGAAAAAACGGCCAAACTCCCTCGGTGGCCGGGGAATCGGGTACCTCCAATTCAAATCCGAGATGGCGACAGACCAATAGAGTCGCCTCGAGGGCACCATTGGACACTGATTCACCTCGATCCCAGCGGGCCAGAAGTGCATGAACATCGTCGAAGAAGGCCTCATTTGCACTTCCCTCATACAGGACGGCTCGAAGCAGCTCTGAGGTGAACATCACGAGCATCTGCAGATGTGGCTCATCGTGAAGGCGGCGCCATGGCGGATTGAGCCGCGCCTCTTGGATTCGCCCTAATGTGCCTCGTCCACGGGCCGGAACCAATTCCAAACTCGCCAGCGGCTGCGCCATAGCTGGTCGAAATCCGCCCGCTGCGGAACGCAAACTTGGAATGAACGCCGACCAGGTCCCTTCGGTGCGAAGCCACACACGCAGAACCGCGGCGCGTTCGCCCTGGGCAGTCCGACCGAGAACTAAGGCCTGGTGAGTATGGGGGGCGCTCGAAGCGGTCACGGCCGCACCAAAAGTCCCTGGACCACGGCGGTTTGGGTTCCGAAGGGATTGTTGATCCAGAACTGGTAGAGGCCACTCGGAACCAGGTTGCCCGCCGCATCCATCGTATCCCACACAAATTGGCCGCCCGAGGCATAACCCTCGGCCACACGGCGCCCGTCGGCCGTAGTCACCTTGACATAGGACTCGTCGACCAGCCCGGTAACCGTCCACATTCCGCGAAATTCAGGTCGGTAGGGGTTCGGAAAAAGGAGTGCGCCATCGAAACGCTCGCTGGGCTCTACCGAGGCCGATCGCAGCGAAAACAACCCATAATCGGTAGCGACGTAGGCATAGCCTTGATCTATATCGAGCGCCAGTCCGGTGATGCGGTTGCCGGGTAGCGGACTGGTTCCGACGCGATAGTGCGCCAGCTGAGTGAGTCCGTCGGGCGAAAGCACAAAGAGGCCGGCAGTTGCAGTCCCGACCCACTTGCGGTTGCCGCCGTCGACGGCAATGGCCGTGATGTCTTGGCCGGCGAGGACCGCCTGCACGCGTCCGTCGGCCTCGACGAGCAGCTGTTGGGCCTCAAAGTTGCCCCCGGTAAAGGCATTTTGGGGCGTGTAGAGTACGGCCAGGCCATTGGCGGTTCCGACCCAAAGCTCGCCGTCGCGGTCAAACACCGACGCGCCAATGTTCGCGCTGGGCAGATTGCCGTTGCCGATTCCGGCACTCAAACCGCGGGCGGAGGCTGCGCCACCCACGACCCGCACAGCCACCAAGCCAGCCGTCCGAGTCTGGATCCAAAAGTCGCCGTTGTCGGCCTTGGTAATCCGCCGAATGGCTTGCCCGTTTAAGGCGCCCACAGCAAAGCCTTGCCATGTTTCGGAACTCGAATCGTAGCGGTGCAGCGGCACGTCTGACAAGTTGTTCGTCACCCACAGCGCCCCGTCGTCGCCCCAGGCCAGTCCACCACAGCGTACATCGTTGGGGCCGGCTCCGTTGGCCGCGCGAAGTGACGAATTGCCGACCGTCCAGCGGCGGTACAAGGTGTTCGCCCGGAACTCGAGCACTCCTCCGCCCCAAGATGCCGCAAACCAGTGGGTCGAATCGGCCGGGTCCGTGAGAACTTCGAGAATGTCTTTGGCCCCCGCAAAGTCCGACACACTTCGCCAGGATGCGCCTGGGCTTGGCTGACGAAAGAGCCCCCCGTTGAGGTAGAGCGGAGTCCACGGACCTTCGACGGCGCCGGTCAGCACCGTTGTGCCGCGCAGGGCGTCCCAGCGGACGTCAAAAGACTCTGGGCCGGCGGGGCCGCTCAGGCTGCGATGCTGCGCATAGTTTGTGTTGTCAAAAAAACTGATTCCGCGTGACGGATTGGCCACCCAACGCACGGGCTGGCCATCTTGGCCATCAAATCCGCACGCAAGGTCACGCGGAACAAACCCGGCGTTGCCCGAAACACCTGCCGAAAGCACGGACTGAATAAGCCCTACTGGGTTAAAAAGCTGCACGTCAAATGGGCGAACTACTCCCCAACGGCCCGCACAGGGGCATACGCGCTGGGCCTGCATGCCGTCTGAGGGAGTCGCCAAGGCCGACCAGCCGCCCGCGGCACGGCGGTAGGCCCTGCCCGCCGAAACCGCAGCTAATTCGCCATGCGAAGCAGCCAATGAGGTCAGCGCGGAGTCCTTGAAGCGCCCGCTGGCTTGCCAGGCCGAGGAAAGGTAGAGCGGGTCCTGCAACGAAGCTGCCCGAAGTCCAAGCTCGGTCGCTGCAAAAATGCTGTC
>Ga0102917_1000462_pt1 | contig 13404 bp, 13 predicted proteins | sample Colrivmet1562A02_FD_78201 | JGI IMG/M metagenome (GOLD analysis project Ga0102917, IMG submission 78201) | Estuarine microbial communities from the Columbia River estuary - metaG 1562A-02 | ecosystem: Environmental > Aquatic > Marine > Intertidal zone > Estuary | place: USA: Columbia River...
CTACCTATAACTGGACCACTTCCAGCAGCGCCTGTATCTGTATCTGTATCTGTATCTGTATCTGCACTGCCGCCACCACAAGCTGTGAGAAAGACGGTCATAGACACCAGTGCCACGGCAGCAACCTTGCTCGTAGTCCCAGATGCCGATGAGTGTTTGATACTTGAGGCTTTTCTGTGTGGCGTCATACTAGGGATGGTCCGATCGGGCGCGATGCGCGCCAGTTGAGTACTTCACCCGCCATGGCTTTTGTCGCAGGCTACTTTGCCTTTCAAGCGGTTGGTGGAGTTGATTGCTGACGAGTCCGCGAACGGCCCGCAAGGGTGAGGCACGACCCACACATGCATCATCGGATGTGCTTCTACTCTAGAACCTATTGTGCAGTCTTCAGAGTCACCAATGGACTCGAGCGCGTTAACTCCGTCCTCAGGTGTGACGGTGGCGCATACATCTAAGTGGGCATGCCACGGGATGAGTTCACCGCCAATCGAAGGTAAAGGCTTATCCACCCAATCTGCCCCAAGCATGTACATGATCGCGACTAGCTTGTGCTCCTCAGTAAACAAATCTACTGAGAACAAGAGACTCTCAGGTCTTTGAGGATCAAGGATGTACTCGTCTTTAACTAGATCGACTTTGATATAGTGGAGGTACCCATTAACCGGCATAGGTTCAAGCTGTTTGTAACCAAGAGCTTTCATTTTATCTATATCGGAGTATTGCCACGCAGCAAGTCGTGTCTCCCGCAAGAGCGCCTCAGCTTCACGTTGTTCTTCAAGGCTTACGCCAGACATTTGAGTGAGCTTTAAGTACGGACTTCCGTCGTCGTAGTGTTCCGTCACGCGCGCTTTGACAGCGGAGTCATTGTTTTGCGTATTACTAAACGCCAAGCCAGCTACGACTAGCGAAGCTGTGACACAGAGAGAGGCTGCTATCAACTTCACTCTCACGACTCTCCGCCACTAGGTCCATGCTCATGGGTGCACATCTGCTCTTCACCTTTCGCTACGTCTCCTGACGAAATGCCATGTAACGCCGCAAAAGGACCGCACTCAAACGGGATGACCCACACGTGCATCATTGTCTGCGTAGGGATCAAAAACCCAGGATCGCATTTACCGCCAAGGAGACTAATCGGGCCTCGCAGGGTCGCCGACCCGAATGTGAAAGGGTCCCTGTCGTAGCACATGTCAAGATGCACGTGCCACTGTGTGAGAGGTCCTCCAACGTCGGGAGCTTGGTCTAGCGTGTCGATGGTGTAGCCCTGCAGGATGTACGCCGCGGCAGCGAGTGTTCGTTTCCCGGTGATGAAATCCACTTCGTACATCAAACTCTCTGGCGCTGCAGGGTCAAGTACTCTTTCGTCTGTTAGGTACGACCATTTGTAGTAGTGCTCATAACCGCTGTCACCGTCACCAACAGGCAGGTATCCTGCTTTTAGTGCGTCACTTGTTTCTGCAAAGCGCACAAGGTTCTTTCGAGTAGACGACAAAAGCCGCTCAGCCCTAGCTTCTTGTTGTGGCGTAACACCAGCAACGCCTCCAAGATCAACAAAGAAACTTCCGTCATCACCGGCCACTGCTGGTTCTCCCCCAGTGCGCAACGTCACGACAGCGAGCAGACATGCGAGTGCAACTGTTAAAGTTGCTACATAAAGCAGCAGTCTGCGCGATGATCGTTGCTCTTCCATGCCCGACACTGTGTCTGTAAATAGTAAAAAGGCACGCCGTGCTTTCCGCACTCGAGAAAAGTAGTTACTGAGTACTGCCTAGGTGAGGCTAGTTGTGACCTCTGGTAGGCGCTAGCCAGGATCGTAGACCAGTTTCTGCGCGGGTTTGTATATAGACGGGTCCTGGACCGGTCATTTTTGCGACCAAACCCTCACCGCTCATCGCCGCTACGCCAACACCACCAAGTGGTCCGACTTTCACGCGAACCTTCTCTCCGAAAGCTACAAGATGGCCAGTATCAACAACCATCTCCTCACTGTCTTCGAGCATAAACTTCTGAATACCTCCGTAAGACGCCAGTAGTACGTCGCCATCACCGGTCAAACGCAGCACCATGGAACCTTCGCGCATGGCAATAGAGCGTACACCAGCCCACTTAACGTCAATACTGACACCAGGGCTGACACCAAGAAGAGACCCGCTCTGGACGACTAAGCCGTCTGAAGAGTCAATGCGGGCGTGCTCAACGTCGCCAGGGTACTTTGGTGCTAACGCCACCCACGCTCCGTGAACTTCGGCCGTGTAGCGCGCCATGAAGAAGCTCTCGCCTCCGAGTGATTTACGCATCGAAGCTTTAGCAAAACCACCTGGCCCCATCCCAGCCCCGACGCTCACACCAGCCGACAAGGCAGCCATCGCACCAGACTCGGCCAAGATGGTCTCTCCCGCATCTAAGAAGCAGTAGGCGAGAGTATAAGACGGTTGACAGGTGAGCTTGATCTCCACGTCACTAGCATCGGCCCTGTGCTTGACTCAAAAATTCACCCAAAGTAAAGCAACCAAGAAAAATCATCAAAGACAACTCAACGTTTTGAACGCGAGGAGACTTTTCTAGCACGACGCTGATCGCGTCGAGCCGTAGAGCGTTTCTTTTTAGTCGAGTTACTTGATTGGTTCTGACGATCAGACTTGGTACCGACGTCAGTCTTGTTACCTCGTCGAGAAGACAGGAGAGACATCATTGAGCGCCCACTACGCCAGATGTAGCGCGGTGGGACGATCATGACGGCTGCAACCAGTACAAGGCTAGAGCCAAGTGTTGCCCCAGCACGCGCCCCTGCCCACCAACCGCCCTCGACGAGCACTGAAGGCGCTAGCGCTCCAAGCAAGAAACCAATCAACCCGAGAACCAGTGTCAAAAAAGCCCAGCTGGTGAGGTACCCAACCTTAGGCCGCAGACGCATCGTGAGAGCGCCTGACACCCAGAAGAAAGCACCAAGGATCAGCCCAGGCCACCAGTCGTTTGTGGCTTTCTGGGACAGAGCAGCCGTCATCAAACAGGCGGCAATCAAAGAGAGCAGCAATCTCCCGTATCTCACCGCTTTTGAGTTTTCAGCCATGAGCGTCACCGTGCGCTTCAAGGCGTGTAAGTCACTCAGGAGTTGCGTTCTCCAAGCAAGGCTGCAAGACGCAGAGGCATCAACTCCCCTACTCTTGTTGGGGCAAAGTACGGATGAGCCCACAAGGTTGGGTCGTACGGATCGTACAAAAGTCTCCCCAACTCGACAGCCTCAGCGTCAGGCGAGGAGGACTTATCGAGAAACGACTCGATCTGTGTCACTTGTTCCCTAACGCGTGCTATCTTCTCCGCAACAGCCACGGCGCGTTTGTGAAACTCTGCGTCGCTTGTCGTAACAGCACTTGGTAGCAGGTGCGAAACAGGCACGCTCAAAAGCACCGATGCGCTCGACATGTGCTTAACGACTGTCTCAAGAGTCGGTGTCGCTACTATTTGTTCCCAAGCACCAATTGACCGCGCTCTCAGAGATTCGATCTCGTGGTAAGCCTGGAGAATTCGTCGCGGGTTAAGACCAGGAGCACGCTCAAAGAGCTCGTCAGCGCGCAAGCCACAGCGCAGCGCGTTGAGTAATGCCGTGATGTCGCTGCGTTCTGTTTTGTGCCTCTTAGACGCACTAGCACCTTTTCCGGCTGCTGCAATGACAGTCAAGTCAGCCAGGAAGGCGACTTCTTCAGTCTGAGTTACTGGCCAGTTGCGGCCTGGCCAGACCTGCCAGATGAACGTACGGTGTTCATGTGCGCTGCCAAGTAGGCGAACTTTTCGTGCAGCGTCATGTCCGCTGAAAACTGATGTATCGCCTTGGGTGCGAAATCGAGTCGATGACTGTGTCATGGGGAACCCTCCGTAGAAACTACCGCCATTCCTTGGCGTGCGCAGTCAGCATCGGACCGACTTTAAGCCCCAGACAGATGAGCTCTCACAACAGTGTCAGGGATGAAAGAGGCAGCTCTCTCTGGAACTCCTAAAGCGAGTAGTAGCTCGTCGATTGTTTGTACAACAAACAGTCTCTCAGTTGGTTCCAAGTCTGGGTACGCCGTAGTGATGAGCGACAATAACGCTTGCCTCCATGCTTCTAGCGTTACTACTGTATCGTTTTCTGTAACGCCTCTGACCAGGCGCTGCACCCCTGCGTTTCGTGGCCCGTTCAGCTGCGCCGAGAACACGCCAGCTTCTGCTTCTAAGGCCAAAGAAGACGGCAGCATGTCCGGATCGCCGCGTTCTGGGATGCACAGTTTCTCGAGCATGCGCTTTACGATGATAGTTGAGTGGTAGAGCTCCTCGTCACTCAACGCAAACGACGCATCAAGCGTGCCAAGAATAGTGTTGAGCCATGTGTGGCGTTCTGCTTTCATGTGTGCAGTATCGCCACGACCCGCGTGCCACGCATTAACAAGAGAGCACAATGATGGATGTGTTCAAAAGTCTCCTGGCCGCCCCATCTAGCGTAAAATCCCTGCGCGACCTCATCTCAAACCCTCCGCTAGGTTCTCTGCTGATAGTAGAGGCCCCTGGCGACTTGAGTATCCGGGCTGCAACTGAACTAGCTACCAACCTAACCCCGCTGCCGTATCAGGGTATCGATGTTCGGATCGCGCGTTTAGAAAACGAGCGTTGGTCGTTAGCAGAACTCGAACAGCAAGTGATCTCCCCTTCGCAGCTCACACCAGCACACCGCTGCGTGGTAGTTGTTGAAGATGCTGATCTAATGGACCGCACGGCTGCTGACAGGCTTCTAAAAGTGGTGGAAGAACCACCAAACGGTTGTTTATTCATTTTTGCTACAACTGATGTAATGCGAATGCCAGTCACCTTGAGGTCAAGAGCTACTCGAGTGTTGGAGCTAGACATAGCTCCCCCCGCTGATCGAGTATCTGCCCTCGTGGAACAAGGCGTAGAAAAGTCAAGAGCAGCGCTGTGTGTCGAGCGCTGTGGCGATATGTGGGACTTAACACTCTTAGCTTCTCGGGACGACGAGTCGTTCGCGGCTAGTGCAGTGTTTGATACTTCCGTTATACAAGATAAAGCGTTCACGGCTGCTGCTGAAGTTGCGCTGGCTTTAGAAAAAGTCGGGCTACTGGGAACTTCAAAGAAAAATGAAGTTGCCGCAAGAGCTGCAACCAGGCGTGCTTGTACGCGCTTGTTGGATGTGTTTGCAAAGCAGCTACAAGACGCTCTACGCACCACTGACACAAACGGTCTAGATCTTGTCTCGATACAAAAACTATCGTATGGTCTAGACGAAGCGCGCGACCTGTTGCTGCGCTACGCGAAGGTGTCGTTAGTGCTCACGCGTCTTTGGACCGCTTAAGAACACGCCACTTAAGAGTTTAAATATTTAAGATCAGCCGAGGAATGGGTTGGAGTTAATCCAGTCCATCTTGGCAAAGACGATCTTCTCTACGTCATCCCAGTTCATGGCTCTTGCTCCATCAATATCACGGTTGTACGCAGCGTCCATCACGATGCAGTCGTTGCCTGCGGCCCGAAGCGCGACAACGTTGTGAGGCGCGTCGTCAATGTAGCAATCCCCACCGACTTCGGACTTAGTGCCGATGAAGCAGATATCGCGGTACGGCACAAGGGGCCGACCATCAGGGCGTGGCTGTTCCAGCCATGTGACGGTGTCTGCGACAGCCACGTGGTGGGTGTGCTTAATCACTAAGCGGTGCGTAACAATGCGCACCCACACACCTGCGTCAGAGAGCCTCCACAGCGCGTCTGAAGCGCCTTTAATGGCAGGCATGGTTGCAAACATTCGGTCTTCTACTACTGCTTTAGTGTGTAGGGCGAGGTAGTGGTCACGATCTGTGATCCCCCAGTTTCCCAGGGAGAAATCCCATGAGAGCTGCGCTCCCATGTCGGCAATGTCGAGGCCGTTTTCACGAGCCACAGTCTCTTTGAAGGCTGTTTCGTAGTCAGCAACGACTCCATCTAAGTCGACGCACAACACAAAGGTTTTGTTTTCCATATACAAGAAATGTGCCTGCTTGAGCTGTTTGAGCACGCAAGGCCCCTGCGTGCTGAGTCCCGTTCTCAAGGGACTATATACAAAATGGCAACAGGTAATCTTCAACACGCAATATCTAACATCTTAGGATCCTTTGGAATCACAGCTTCCCAGGTAGAAACAAAGCCAACCGTCTACCAGGCAATACGCGAGTTCTGCGCCACACATGAGTATGAGACCGTCGTTGTCGGGTCTATGCAGTGGGGGATGCTCACGCTCCATGCCTCTCCGCAAGAGGCAGCGTTCTTGAGGTTCGACATCACCCCTTTGGCTGATGTCTTACAGCAGACCTGTCCAGACCTTGTACGCGACATCCGCATCAAAGTGGCCTGACATTGCCTCTTCCTGGGACAGATAATGAAGCTAGAAGCTCAGTCCGAGACACACTTCTCCTTTTAGAAACCCGACGCCTAGACGAGCTGTCTCGAGATGACTTCTCGCATAATTTAGATGTCGCTTCAGTAATCGTGTTTTGTGCGAAAAATAAGCTCCGGCTGCCGAACACATTAGCCAGATCACTGCTGTCTAGTTCTGAATTTTACCCTGATAACTTAGAAGCAGAAATCGAGAGTGATAAGTCATTGTCAGCTCCCTGCTTGGAGTTACTAGAGGAGTATCCGCGTTTGGTGCAACGCTTTGCAGCAGCAGCAATGACAAAACTCACTCGTGAAGGTCTCGCGCGCCTCCACCCTACTTACCTTGATTACTCGCAAACCCCGCCGCAGCTAAGTGCTGACGACCTTTCATATTTCAGAGAGCTAAAGCGTTACGAAGTCCTGGTTTGGTGTCATGCTTTAGACGCAATCCCAGTTGAGATCCTCGTCTCGCTGTGTAGACGTACACCACAGATTTTTGACGTGGTAGTGGCATTCTTAAACGAAGAGCATCCACTCCTTGAGGAAGAATTGTACGCAAAGAAACTCGCAGAAAGGCTCGCGGACGATCAGCACTTGTGGCAAAGCGCCCGTACATATCAAGCAGCAGCGTTCGTGCAGGCCTGTTCTTTTAGTAGCTACCCAGTCTCGCTATACGCCAAGGTGGCTAAATACGCACTCGGGAAGCACCTGGCCTATTTATGGGATGGCCCACACCGCGACCCACGGACCCTCGATGAGATCTGGTACAGTCTCTCAAGCGACACACAAGCAGATGTAGTTGAGTCTCTCAGCCCTGTTTTGCTTGATAACGATCCTACCCCAGCTCAGAAAGACGTCTGCGATCGCTTTTTGAGAGAATCTCCTCAATCAGGCAAGTCGGCGCTTCGAGTTCTCAACGCGCCTTATAACTCTCCTTTAAAAGACGCGGCCCGACGACGACTTTCTACCATGACTCTCTCGCAGCGAGCTGTTTTAAAGCTGCTATTACCTGATACCGAAGCACCGTTTGATCACATTGTCGCGAGTCTCAAGACTCTGTGAGTAGTTGCAACTCGTTGGTTGGCACCAACGGTAGGACAAGTTCCGCATGGAACCGAAAACAAAACAGGAGACCATCATGGCAGTAAACGAATCTGCTACGCCGCCATATGCGCGGCTGATCATGCAACATCTAGACCCCACCATTAAAGAAGCTGCTTTTCGCGCTTCCAACCCGGTGCTCTCGTCAGAGTTGGTACACATGGCCACTAACCCAGCGCGAATCAAGAAACTCGCCGTGAACTCTGCTGTGGAAATAGTAGAACTTCTCGACGACATCATCGTGATCCAAGGAATTGGGCGCATCGACCAACGCGTCGCTGTACAAGACGCAGTGCGAACTCGCCTCAAGCAATGCAATATTGCTATGGATGAGAAGCAACTCGCAAAAGCGTCGAAACAAGAGCGAACCACTGGTCACACGACTAAAGAGTTCACTGTTGCGTTGAACGCTCTCGTACGCGAAGGCAGCAAGCTTGACACAAAGGTCGTTAGAGAGTGGATGCTTGGACTAGACGAAAGTCAGGTTCTTGTCGCCGCTTCTCGCCTTTTAGACACCTCATCGTTTTATAGCGATGAAGAGTCTCGAACGATCATTGAGCGTCACTTACTAACTAGCGTTACAACGTTGGTTGCTAAGGAGCACTGGAAGTCAGTGCGAATCAGTGACGAGAACGTCTCGTGGTACTTGTCCGAGTTGTCAGGTGAGATTAGCGGCTTTTTAGCTACTCAGATCTCCGCAACTTCGTACGGCTCCACCCCACAGGTAAAGCCTAAAGACGGCTCGCCTCACTTTGTAGCGTCTGATGATGCCATCGAGGTGTGGGTCGAGGATGACGACTTGACTTTGTTGATCTGGACCGAATCGATCACTGCTGAAAAAGCAGCGACCAAGATGAAGGTGAAAGAGATCAACTGGGACATCCCGTCTGCCGCTCGCTCTAAGCATTACGCAGAGGTTCTTATCACACGGGCCAAGGCGCACGGATGGTTCGACACAGAGCGTAACCCTGACACAAGCTCAAAAAGTTGGTGGAGAGGACGCAACGAGACGCAGCTTGGAAGACTTTACGACGTAGTAGATCTTCCAGTTTGGATCCAAAAGGAGATTGCTTTTTTATCTAAAGATGAGCATCTACTGGCATACCTGTTCAACAGGTACGTCAACCAGGCGGATCCAGAAGTCATATCAGAAGTCGTCTCGACGTTTGAGCCAGCAAGTGTGGAGAGTCTCTTTAAAGAATCTCGACACGATAACTACTTGGACGATGAGGAAGACGAATCTGTTACTAAAGTTGAAGACGACCAAGAACACGTCACTCGCGTAATGAGAGCATTCGTAAAAGGCGTCAAGGGTCTCCCAGAGGCTCTGCAACCGTCACCTTACAGCTGGCGTTGGAACAGAGAGAACATTCTGTATCCGCACGTCGCGTCGTACCTCACAGAGGTGTTAGGTGAAAACGAGCGAGCTTGGGGAACCTTCTGGGGTCTCGCAGCTTCGACAACGAAGGAAACTACGTTCGAAATGCTCGCACTTGCTTCAGCCGCCTTGGGTAGCTAGAAATCTCGACAGGACCACATATTTTATGTGGTCCTGTTCGTGTATACACAGCCAGTTGTAAGAATCAACGCGCGCTGAGCGTACTTCACTCCACTCCACTCGCGCCGACGGTGCAACAAGAATCAGCGACCGCTGACTCTTAAAAATTACAACGGAGAACAACATGGCATTACACAATGCACAGACCCCTTCAAACCGGGCTTCTCTCATCTTGTCCATCAAGGACGAGCAGGCAAGGCAAGTAGCTTTTTCTACAGGGAACTCGTTCCTTGCATCAGAAGTAGCTCACCTCGCGACCGACGCTAAGCGCATCAAACTGCTTGACGCTGAGACTGCTGAAGAGGCAGTTTCCTGGATCTCGGACCCTGAGGTTCTTGAACAGATTGTGTCTTCAGATCCAAGACGAGGAGTGGCTGAAGCCGCTCGTCGCCGGGCACGTGCGGTTTCAGCAGAGATCACCTCTGTTCCAAACCAACGTAACATCGAAGAGCGTACAAAGCGGATCTTGAGCCAGCCAACAGTAGAGGTAATAAAATCCCTCTCAACTGTTGATGAGCTTCATTACTCGTTCGTGGAGACGTATCTTGCGGAAGCTTCAGACGAAGATTTTGCTACAGTGATAGCAGGTCTTCTCGGAACACGTCGCAATTTGATCTACGACCAGCACGCAGTTCGTGTCAGAGTCAAGTCCCTTCTCGCCAATGGCGGAGATCGAGCTTACTCGGCACTAGCCGCAGCTGCGATTGAAAACCGTGACATGGCCCGCTCGCTCATTGGAGCGTGGGAGTATCCATGGACGTCGTTTACGGCATCTATGGCGTTACGCGTTACGGATCGTGTCGATCACCTCGAGATTTTGCGAAAGCACACAGCTACTCCTGTGATACTCCCTGAGTGTCTAGACGTGTGGCGTCAAGCACAGAGACCAGACATTCTGTCTTTCTCTGGACTTGTGGAACCTGAAGAACTCATCGAATTTATTGGTGAGAACCCAGGGTTCCTCGCAGTAGCAACTCTCATAGATGCTGCTTCACGCGCCGACTATGTTGACGTTTTGACTGAAAAGATGGTTGAGCTTGGTGCTCTTGTCACTGAAGATTCACGAAATTCTTGGCGGACATACTTGCCAAGAGCCGTGAGCGTGCCAGGAATCCAACGACAAACTGTCGTACATTTATGTGCGCTAGTAGACCCAACAATCTTGGCGACTTTACTCAACGAGGAGAACACTTCCTTCAAGCCTTGCCCAGAGCGTCAACTCGATGAGGCAATGGTGGCAGAGATTGCATCGTTCATGTCTTACACTAGAGCGTCAGAGACAATGACTCGAAACTCGTACTCAAGTCGAGAGGAGAACACGTCTCCGTTAATGCTGACTTTTGCTGACGCTGTGTGTGCAAACACACGCGGTTCAGCTCAGTTGTTGCAACGTCGCTACTCCACTAGTTCGTGGGTGAGTGAGTTCCTTGCAGAACGTGCAGTCTCTAAACTGGGGTGCTCAACCTCGGCGTGGAGCTCGTTTTGGACGCTTTATGGATCAACTCCAGATGCGACTTTTGACGAGATACTCGAAGCTGCAACTTTGCTAGCCTGACAAAAAACCTTCCAAAAGCAGCCGCGTAAAAAACGGCTGCTTTTGTGTTATAGACCATCATCGTGCCCTATTGAGCTGGCTAAGGACGGTGCTCAGCATGACAGATATCGCGTTACCAGCCCTCGGAGAGTCAGTAGTAGAGGCCACGATCACAAAGTGGTTTTACAAAGTCGGCGATTTTGTTAAAATTGACACGCCGCTGTTTGAAGTCTCCACGGACAAAGTCGATACGGAGATCCCCGCGCCTGTCACTGGGACTCTCACTGCTATACACGCCCAGGAGGGCGAGACAGTACCTGCCGGTTTCATCGTCGCGTCGATAGAAGTAGGAGCGGATAAAGCTGCACCAGAGACCGCTCCCGCCCCAGCTCCAGCACCAGTAGCTAACCCTCAACCTGAACTTGTTACTCGATCTCAACTAGAGGTTGATACAAAGAGCAATGCCCTACCGGCAACAGTTGCGTCAACAGTTGCCCCACCCAGCACACCACCTGCACCCACGGTGCTCTCCCCTGTTGTGCGGAAACTCGCAGAACGCCTGGACGTCGACATCGCCCAGGTGTCTGCCAGCGGCCCTGGTGGCAGAGTCACGCGCCAGGACGTAGAGGAATCCGCGCAGCAGTCTGTGAAAACTGTAACGCCAGGCAGCACGTCAAGTACTTCTACGCAAGCGGCTTCTACGCACGTTGTCTCACTCACAAACGAACAGCTTGCGCCTAACTCACCTGTCGCACCAGTTGCCGCCAGAGCGCCTGAAGGGTCTGCTCGCTCATCTTTAGTCCATACTTTGATGTACGAAGTCGACGTTACTGAGATCGAGAACCTCTCGATACCTTCTCGCCACGCTTTCTTGTACTCCCTCGTGAGCGCACTAAGTCGTGAGTTTCCAGAGGAACGCCAGGTACCTCTAGGCGTGCGTTCAGCGATTGAGGGCACTTACTGCTCTTTGTACATGAAAGACGCTAGTGCGTGGAGACCAGCTCGCTTGTCCCAGATGGTGTCTGAGTTGTCCGCAACAACCAGAGATGCTCTCACCCCAGCAATGCTCACTCCGACACGATTTAACGTTGAGGTCGCACCGCACGCAGCGATCGCGTCGTTCCCTCCGCTCTTTTCGACAGAAGCTTTTGTGTGCTCTATTGCAGCACCTCGTGCTGAAGTCAAAGCAGTAAATGGAGGATTCGGCGTGAGAAGCGTAGCTACAGTCACAGTGGTGTTCGATCCGCAGTTGGTCTCGTACGCACAGATAGACGCGGTATTCAAAGACGCTCTTCTTGCTACACCCACCACAGCGTGGGCTGATTTACTTCACTAAAGCAATAGCGAAGTATTAGAAAGGACGTTCGCGTCCAGTATGCCCAATGGACACACCGCTCTGATACCCGCGCGAGACGAGTGGGCGAGCCGGCTTTTTGGTGTCAATAAACTTGGTTGTGGCGCTCTCGTACTCGCATGGGATGGCCATACTTGAAGGCCCGCTGCGCTGTTTAGCGATGATGATCTCAGTAGCGTTGTCGTCAGGTTTGCCGTTCTCACGCCCTTCACGGTAGAGCATCAACACAGTCGAAGCGTCTTGCTCAATAGATCCAGATTCACGTAAATCAGACAACAACGGACGCTTGTTCTCTCGTTTTTCTACTTCGCGGTTGAGCTGCGATAGCGCCAGTACAGGGACGTTCAACTCCGAAGCTAAACGCTTCAACCCTCTAGAGATATCTGACACTTCTTCAGCGCGCATCGCGCCGCTACGCCTATCAGACTCCATGAGCTGCATGTAGTCCACAACAACCATTCCAACTTCATTACGCCGGGCAAAAGCGCGCATCAACGAACGCACGCCGGATATCGTTCGTGGTGGGGTGTCGTCAATGTGGAGCGGTATCTGCGACAAGCGCACACCAGCTTCAGCTAAGCGTGTGTCTTCGTCTTCAACGAGCGCTCTACCGATAGAACTCATGCGCGACACTGAGAACCCAGCCATACTTGAGATCATGCGCATCGTGAGTTCAGTACGGCTCATCTCATACGACAAAAAGGCGACTGTAGTGCCTGATGTAAGAGCAACATGACTTGCCATCTGGAGCGCGAGCGCACTCTTTCCAACGCCTGGACGTGCTGCCAAGACGATCAGCTGACCTCCTTGGAAACCGCCGGTCAAGTTGTCTAGTTCGGAGAATCCAGTTGAGTGCCCTAAAAGAACGCGACCACGGTTCGCGATGATCTCTTCTATCGTCGGTGGTACAACCTCAGCTAGTGACACAAGAGAGCCCTTGTCTCGCCGCTCACCAAGAGCAAAGACAGCGGTCTCTGCGTCGCTAACCACTTCATCGACATTGGCCTCTGCTTCCATCGCCGACTTAACCATGTCGTTACCTGCCGCGATGACTCGCCGTAGTTTTGATTTCTCAAAGACGATCTGCGCGTGGGTCGCAACGTGTGCAGTAGCAAACGCTCCTGACTCCACTAGACCACTAAGGGCAACAGCAACGTTAAAATCTGGAAGAACTCCTCGACGGTTCAGTTCGTCAGCAACAGTGACCTGATCTATCGGTCGGCCGCTTGCTTCACACACAATTGCAGCCTCAAACACGGCACGAGCTAGACGGTCGTGCATATCTTCGGGAACTATGCGCAGCACGACCTCGTCGTAAGCGCGTGTGTCTACAAGAAGCGCGGCCGCAACTGCTCGTTCGGCTGCCTGGTCTGTTGGTACGTATTTTGCTCTTGTAGCCATGACTAACGAACCAACCCTGCGTAGTTCAAAGCGACCCAGGCAACGATCCACCCAGAGCACAAG
>Ga0102917_1000469_pt1 | contig 13311 bp, 16 predicted proteins | sample Colrivmet1562A02_FD_78201 | JGI IMG/M metagenome (GOLD analysis project Ga0102917, IMG submission 78201) | Estuarine microbial communities from the Columbia River estuary - metaG 1562A-02 | ecosystem: Environmental > Aquatic > Marine > Intertidal zone > Estuary | place: USA: Columbia River...
CCGGGCTTATTTGCCTTGATTACCATTTTAATTTATTTGAAATAACGATTTAATCATATACCGATGTCAAAATTAGACGCTAAGATTCCGGAAGGACCATTATCAGAAAAGTGGACCAACCATAAAAACCACATGAAATTAGTGGCGCCAAACAACCGTCCAAAAATCGATGTGATTGTTGTTGGAACTGGATTGGCTGGAGCCTCTGCCGCTGCCTCACTTGGTGAAATGGGCTACAATGTAAAGGCTTTCTGCTTTCAAGATTCTCCACGAAGAGCGCACTCGATTGCCGCACAAGGAGGAATCAATGCAGCCAAAAATTATCAAAACGATGGCGATTCTGTTTATCGCTTGTTCTATGACACCATTAAGGGAGGCGATTACCGTGCCCGTGAGGCAAACGTGCACCGTTTAGCCGAAGTTTCTGGAAACATCATAGATCAATGTGTTGCTCAAGGGGTCCCTTTCGCAAGAGAATATGGCGGCCTATTAGACAACCGTTCTTTTGGAGGAACTCAGGTTCAACGTACATTTTATGCGGCAGGTCAAACCGGACAACAGCTTTTATTAGGTGCTTATTCTGCCTTATCCCGTCAAATCGGATTGGGTCGTGTGAAAATGTATCACCGACATGAGATGTTAGACCTGGTGGTTGTTGATGGAAAAGCGCGTGGAATCATCGCAAGAAACCTTATAATCGGAGAAATCGAACGACACAGCGCACACGCCGTGGTGATTGCTTCTGGCGGATACGGCAACGTATATTTCCTTTCAACCAACGCTATGGGAAGTAATGTGTCTGCAGCATGGAAGGTGCACAAGCGTGGGGCATATTTTGCTAATCCATGTTTTGTTCAGATTCACCCTACCTGTATTCCGGTTCACGGAACCAACCAATCCAAATTAACCTTGATGTCTGAGTCCTTAAGAAACTCCGGACGTATTTGGGTTCCAGCCAAAAAAGAAGATGCAGAAGCCATTCGAGAAGGGCGATTAAAGCCAACTCAGATTGCGGAAGAAGACCGGGATTATTTCTTAGAACGACGATATCCTGCCTTTGGAAACTTGGTTCCACGTGATGTGGCATCAAGAGCGGCTAAAGAGCGTTGCGATGCCGGATTTGGAATTGAAGCGAACGATACCAACGAAGGAGTTTACTTAGATTTCTCCTCAGAAATTAGAAGTAAAGGGAAACAAGCAGCATTCGCTAAAGGAGACCACAATCCATCGGAAGAAACCATTCTTGCATTAGGGAAAAAATGGATTGAAGAAAAATACGGGAACTTGTTTCAGATGTATGAGAAGATTACAGATGAAAACCCATATGAAACACCAATGAAAATCTACCCTGCCGTGCATTATACCATGGGTGGGGTTTGGGTTGACTATAACCTTCAGAGTACGATTCCTGGTTGTTTTGTAACCGGCGAAGCGAACTTCTCTGATCACGGTGCGAACCGATTAGGTGCTTCCGCGTTAATGCAAGGTTTGGCTGATGGATACTTCGTGCTACCGTATACCTTGTCAAATTACTTGGCAGACGATATACGAACAGGCACTATTTCAACGGATGCACCAGAATTTGAAACGGCAGAGCAAGAGGTAAAAAATCGCATTCAGCTTTTCTTGAACAACAAGGGTACTAAATCAGTAGATTATTTCCATAAAAAACTAGGATTAATCATGTGGAATAAAGTGGGGATGGGACGAAGTGAAACTGGGTTAAAAGAAGCAGTGGATGAAATCAACGCGCTTCGTGAGGCCTTTTATTCGGATGTTTTTGTTCCGGGTGATGCCAACGAAATGAACACTGAACTTGAAAAAGCACTTCGAGTTGCTGATTTTATTGAATTAGGACAGCTCATGGCCGTGGATGCACTAAATCGTAACGAATCGTGCGGCGGACATTTCCGTGAAGAATACCAAGATGCGGAAGGAGAAACCTTGCGTGATGACGAAAACTTCAAAATGGTAGCGGCATGGGAATACCAAGGCGGTGATGCAAAAAATGCCACATTACACAAAGAAGAATTAAAATACGAGTTCATTAAAATCGCAGCGAGAAACTACAAATAAAGAAACGAATTATGGCAACTAAATTTATCAATATTACCCTTAAAATTTGGCGTCAAAAGAACAGCCAAGCCAAAGGAAGCCTTGAAACGTATAAATTAGACCGTGTGTCTACAGACAGCTCGTTTCTTGAAATGCTAGATCAATTGAATGAACAACTCATTAACAATAATGACGCTCCAGTAGCATTTGATCACGATTGTCGAGAAGGAATATGTGGGATGTGTTCATTGTATATTAACGGGCGAGCGCACGGACCAGATACTGGAACGACTACATGTCAATTACACATGCGTAAGTTTAATGATGGGGACACCATTTATGTGGAGCCGTGGAGATCTAAGGCCTTTCCAATCATAAAAGATTTGGTTGTGGATCGTTCAGCATTTGATCGAATTCAACAAGCGGGTGGCTTTGTTTCTGTTAACACGTCGGGTAGAACGATGGATGCAAATGCCATTCCGGTTCCAAAAGACGACGCAGATAAAGCTTTTGAGGCCGCTGCATGTATTGGATGCGGTGCATGTGTAGCAAGCTGTAAAAACGGCTCTGCGATGCTCTTTGTGGGCGCTAAAGTGTCTCAATACGCCCTTTTACCACAAGGTAAGGTTGAAGGCCGTGAACGCGTGTTAAATATGGTGCGTCAAATGGATGAAGAAGGCTTTGGTAACTGTACAAATACAGGGGCGTGCGAAGTTGAGTGTCCAAAAGGAATTTCTATTGAGAACATTGCCCGAATGAATCGCGAATTAATTAAAGCAGCGGTTACAAGCGAGAAGAAATAACATTGAAATGTTAAATGCATAAAAAAAGGGAAGCAAATGCTTCCCTTTTTTGTTATTGACTATAATTACAACTTACTTAAGTTGCTTGTTTTCGTCTTTATACCAACCCGTGTTTTCAGCTGATTCAACCGGTACATTCGCTTTTTTGTTTAGTTTGTTTTGAATGTTCATCCAATATCCAAACCCAAAAAACCCTAGTAAGATAAGTAGGTTATTGAAATAATTTTGAACGAATTCAAAAAATCCAAACGACCACTGAAATAAATCTCCGAGTTTATATACAAATTCTGTCCACATACGCGTAATTTTTTACAAAGAAACAAAAAAAAAGAAAACCAATTAAATTTCTCCGATTAATTCTAAGGTTTGCTTTGCAGCTACTTGCTCTGCTTGCTTTTTAGAACTCGCTCTTCCTCTTCCAAAATCCCGTTTATTAATCTGAATAGAGACTTCATATTCCCATGCGCCATGCGTATGCTGTTCATCTACTACGATAAAATCTATTTTCATTCGCTTTTTCTGGCACCAAATAATTAACCTAGATTTAAAGTCAATCTCCTCCTCTAACAGTTTGTTTAAGTCAACAAACTTGCGCAACACATGATTCTGTAGGCTTTTTTTTGCTGCATCAAAACCACCATCCAAATAAATGGCCCCAATAATTGCTTCAAAGGCATTTCCCTCTAAGGCAGAAATATTCAAATTCCTTGATTGGTTATAATTCAAAACGGCTCGGATCTGCATTTTCTCACCAATGAAGGCCAAGGTTTTTCTATTTACCACCTTTGACTTTAATTTGGTTAAATACCCCTCATCATTTCCGGGAAACTTCTTAAATAAATATTCGGCAACTACCGCATCAAGAATTGCATCACCTAAAAACTCTAGGCGTTCATTTGATTCTATATCATCTTTTATATCCCCTGAGCTATGAGATACGGCAAGCGTAAAATGCCTCAGGGTTTTTGGTCTATAACCAAAATGATTGATTATAAATCGAATCAGAAAGAGTTCTTCTGGTGATTTTTTCGGGGAAAGAAATCCGAGTTTTACGGCCAATTATGCAGTAAATTTTTTAACGACAACACTGGTATTATGTCCACCAAATCCAAAGGTATTCGATATGGCATAGTTCACTGTGCGCTTTTGAGGAGCATTGAACGTGAAATTCAATTTAGGATCAATTTCAGGGTCATCAGTAAAATGATTTATCGTTGGTGGAACCATATCGTTTTTAACAGCCAAGACACAAGCAATTGCCTCAATGGCACCAGCTGCTCCTAACAAGTGACCAGTCATTGATTTAGTAGAAGAAATATTCAACGCGTATGCGTGCTCACCAAATACAGCTTGGATCGCTTTTACTTCAGCGATATCCCCTAACGGAGTAGATGTGCCATGCACATTAATATAATCCACTTGGTCAGGATTAATCTCAGCATCTTCTAGGGCAGCAATCATGGTGTTTCTAGCACCAATTCCCTCAGGATGTGGAGCGGTCATGTGATATGCATCACCAGACATTCCTCCACCCACTACTTCCGCGTAAATCGTTGCGCCACGTTTGATTGCGTGTTCATACTCTTCCAAGATAAGCGCTCCTGCTCCTTCACCTAACACAAACCCATCTCGATCTAAATCGAAGGGACGTGAAGCAGTTTGGGGATCATCATTGCGCGTGGACAAGGCTTTTAATGCGTTAAATCCACCCATACCCATTTCGTTTACAGCGGCTTCAGAACCACCCGTAATAATGGCATCCGCTTTTCCAAGTCGAATTAAATTGAATGCATCGATGATCGCGTTGTTTGAAGAAGCACAGGCAGAAACCGTTACGTAGTTTGGTCCACGAAAACCGTATTTTATAGAAATCTGACCCGCGGCGATATCCGCAATCATTTTTGGAATAAAAAACGGATTAAAACGCGGTGTTCCATCGCCTTCAAAAAATGCTTTCGATTCGTCTTGAAAGGTTTTAAGCCCACCAACACCAGAACCCCAAACCACCCCAATGCGATCTAGATTGGGGTTAGACTCAATTAATCCAGAATGATCAACGGCTTCCATCACAGAAACCATTGCATACTGAGTAAATTGGTCCATTTTTCGGGCCTCTTTTTTATCAATAAATTGCTCTACATCAAAGCCCTTCACCTCACAGGCAAATTGCGTTTTAAATAACGATGCATCAAATTGTTGAATTGGAGCGGCACCGCTCTTACCGGCCAACAAATTATTCCAATATTCTGAAACAGTATTACCGATAGGCGTAAGCGCACCAAGACCGGTTACAACGACTCGCTTTAATTGCATGCTGTAATCCTTAAAAGGTTGGAAGTTGAGTTAAATTACTTCGCGTTGCTTTCAATATAAGAAACCGCATCTCCAACAGTTTGGATAGTTTCTGCTTGATCGTCTGGAATAGAAATACCAAATTGTTTTTCAAATTCCATAATTAATTCTACGGTATCCAAAGAGTCGGCACCTAAGTCATTGGTGAAGCTTGCTCCATCCGTTACTTCAGATTCTTCAACATTTAATTTGTCTACAATGATTGCAATCACTTTACTTCTGATATCAGACATCTTATTTTATTTTAAAGGTTTTAAGCCTGCAAAGAAAAAAACAAACTCGTAAATATCAAAATTATTCCCAATTATTTATCAACGAAATTCATGGGGATAACTATTATTACACAAGCCTTTCATTATTTTTGTGCCGTGAAAGAACCTATTAAGCTTGTTATCTTAATCTCTGGAAAAGGCTCCAATGCTAGAAATTTAGTGAATTATTTCAAAAAGCATCCGGAAGCACAGGTATGCGGAGTACTTAGCTCCAAGCAAAACCCGGAGATGGAATCCTACTGCATTGGAAATCAATTATTTTACCATGAATTTGCTCCGTGGAACGAAGCTCAAGCCCTTGATGTTTTGATGTCTCATGGGTGTGATGTGGTAATCTTAGCTGGATTTCTTAAAAAAATCAGCACTGAATTTATTACTTCTTTTTCAAATCGAATCATTAATATTCACCCGTCGTTACTTCCTAAATATGGCGGTGCAGGCATGTATGGTCGACGAGTACATGAGGCCGTGTTTGCGAATAAAGAATCCAACACGGGAATTACTGTTCATGTAGTAAATGAACAGTATGACGAGGGGGAAATATTAATTCAACATGAATGTGCCGTGCATTCAGATGACACCCCAGCCACGATTGAGGCAAAGGTGCAGGAGTTGGAACATCAATTTTTCCCTAGCGCAGTGGAACACTATTGCTTATCCTTGAAGCGCTAACTTGAGGTGTTGGCCAAACCAATAACAATCTTCAAAACTATTGTATAGTGGCGCTGGTGCCACTCGAATCACATTAGGTTCCCTCCAATCTGCCGTTACGCCAAGGGCGGTAAGTGAATCAAATAAAGCCCGGCCTTTTCCGGTTGCTTTAATGGAAAGTTGTGCACCACGTTTTTTAGGGTCTGAAGGAGTTATGATTTCGAAACGTTCTGAACCTGGAGTGTTCGTGGATATTTCATTTACCACAAAAGACAAGTAACTCGTCAGCAGGTCTCTTTTTTCACCAATGCGCTCCATGCCTGCTGCTTCAAACAATTCTAGAGAAGCCAAGTGTACCGCCATACCTAAAACTGGTGCATTACTAAGTTGCCAGCCTTCTGCCCCAGGAATTGGGTTAAATCCTGGCTCCATAGAAAACCGCGTTTCTTTTGTGTGTCCCCACCAACCGGCAAGTCGCGGAAGGTCTTTGCGGTTTGCATGACGTTCATGAACAAAAAACCCAGAAACTCCTCCAGGAGAAGAATTTAAGTATTTATATCCACACCATGCAGCAAAATCAGGGCCCCACTCATGAAGATTTAAGTTAATATTTCCTGCAGCGTGCGCTAAATCAAATCCCACCATGGCGCCCACTGCGTGTGCTTTTTGGGTAATGGTATGCAAGTCAAAATATTGCCCGGTATAATAGTTAACACCACCCCACAACACTAAGGCTAAGGTATCCCCAAGTTCTTCGATTTTCTGATAAATATCTTCTTCTTCGATAAGCTCTTTTCCTGTTCGTGGAGTCACCCAGACCAAGTCGCTTGCCGGTAGCCCGTGAACATTTAACTGCGATTCAAGCGCATATTGATCACTGGGAAAGGCCTTTGCTTCACAAAGTATTTTTGTTCGTTTACCCTGTGGATTGTAAAACGAAGCCATGAGTAAATGTAAATTAGTGGTCAAACTGTGCGTGGTACAAACCTCTATCGGTTTCGCGCCTACAATAGCTGCTACCTTTTCTGTGAGCAGTTCATGATAGGAGTACCATGGGCGACGCCCTTCAAAATGACCCTCAACGCCAAGCGCTCCCCAATCCTCAAGTTCTTCTAATACGTACTGTTTGGCCTTTCTAGGTTGTAGTCCCAGAGAGTTTCCGGTAAAATATACCGGATGTTCTTTACCAAAGCTTGGAAATATGAATTCATCTCTAAACGACCTCAAGGGGTCGTTGTTGTCCATTTCTTTTGCAAATTCTAAGGTGTTTTCAAAGTGCATCCGATTCGATTTTCGTAGTTTTGTATGCAAAGATAAGGAACAATGACGCAACTCAACCGCACACAATCAAACCGGCTTTTTGAAGAATCATCCACCCTATTCCCTGGAGGTGTAAATTCTCCTGTACGAGCCTTTAAAAGCGTAGGGGGAACTCCCTTGTTTTTTTCTAAAGGAAAGGGTGCAACGGTTTGGGATGAAGACGGGAATCAATTCATCGATTTTTGTAACAGCTGGGGTCCCTTAATTCATGGACACGCTAATGGTTATGTTGAAGAGAAAATAATTCAAACCTTACGAAATGGATCCAGTTTTGGTGCACCCACCCGATTAGAAAGTGAGTTGGCCAAATTAATAAAAGCTAATATTCCATTCATTGACAAACTTCGTTTTGTAAGCTCCGGAACCGAGGCCGTTATGTCTGCATTGCGCCTAGCGCGTGGGTACACCGGTAAAACAAAAATTTTAAAATTCGAAGGGTGTTATCATGGGCACGTCGATTCCATGCTGGTTAAAGCAGGTAGCGGTCTAATAACACTTGGAACCTCATCCAGTGCAGGCGTAACAGAAACCACAGCAAATGAAACCTTAGTACTACCTTTAAACGATGAAGTGCTTCTTAATCAAACCTTTGAACAATTCGGACATGAAATGGCGGCGGTAATCATTGAGCCGGTACCCGCCAATAATGGGCTATTATTGCAAGACCTTAGTTTTTTACAAGCGCTTCGTGGCTTATGCTGGAAACATAAAGTTTTATTAATTTTTGACGAGGTAATTTCTGGATTTAGGGTGGCGTTTGGTGGTGCATCAGAGCTCTATGGCATTCAGCCCGACATCGTTACTTACGGAAAAATAATTGGTGGCGGCTTACCTGTTGGCGCCTACGGAGCGTCTAACAAAATTATGGCCACGGTATCGCCAGAGGGACCTGTTTATCAAGCAGGAACTTTATCAGGTAATCCGGTAGCAATGGCCGCTGGAATTGCCCAACTTGAACTGTGTTTATCTCCAGACTTTTACCGTTCGATGGAAGCAAAAACCCGCGGGTTTGTTGAGCGTGTAAATGCGTATGCACAGGTTAAAAACTATGACTTCGAACTGGTTTCTGTTGCGTCAATCTTTTGGCTTTCTTTCAACGGTAAAAAATCTATTCACCGTGCAGATGAAATCAACGCGGATATGAGTTTATTTAACAAATTACATGACTATTTGCTTCATCACGGGGTGTATTTAGGGCCTAGCGGATATGAAGTAGGCTTTGTCTCGGCGGCACATACTGAAGACGAATTGGCATTTGCGGCCGCTCAATTTTGTGCGGGACTAGATGTAGTTTATGCATAATCAATCAGATACACTAGTTATAGGTGGTACTGGATTAGTTGGAAGTCACGTACTCTGGTTACTCGCGCAGCATGGTCCCGTAATTGCCAGTGGAAGAACAGGAAAAAACCAAGAACGGGTTCGACAGCTCTTTCTCCGTTACGATTCTAAAACCGGGGATGAATTGTTTAAGCGCATTGAGTGGATTACACTGGACATACTAAACATTGATCAACTGGCTCATGCACTGAAAGGAATGCGTAAGGTATATCATTGTGCGGCACTGGTTTCATTTCATAGAATCGATTTTTATCGCTGCATTCAAATCAATAGAGAAGGTACCGCTAACGTGGTAAATGCTTGCTTAGATGTTCCGGAAATAAGGCTTTGCTATGTGAGTTCAACGGCAGCCGTTGGACAAAACCCAGGGGGTGATATTACCGAGTCCTGCTTGTGGAAATCATCCGATATGAATAGTGGATATTCGGTGGCTAAATTTGGGGCCGAAAAAGAGGTGTGGCGGGGAATGGAAGAAGGCCTGAATGCGGTTATCATAAATCCATGTACCGTAATTGGTGCCGGACAATGGGAGGAAGGGTCCATGGAAATGTTTGATGTAGCACATAAGGGCTTACTCTTTTATCCTTCGGGTGCTAATGCAACAGTAGACGCACGTGATGTAGCAAAATCCATGCTATTTTTAATGGATTCTGGAATAAGGGACGAACGCTTTTTGTGTACGGGAACAAACAAAGACTTTCGTGGGTTGTTTTCTACTATTTCGAAAGCGATGGGAAAAAAAGGACCTCGGATTTATGCGCCAGAATGGCTCGCAATTCCTGTTTCTTACCTCCTGGAAACTGCTTCTTTATTGCTAAAAAAACGAAAAGGAATGACCATTGAATCTGCACGAGCCGCATACGCAACAAGAATTTACAATTCGGATAAACTAAAAACGCTCATGAATGCTACATTCTATAGTTTAGAAGAATCTATTCAGCATGCGATTAAAAACAGACTCCAGTGAAAAAGGAAACCACAGGTATTGTATTACTGATCATACTCTATGGGGTAGGACTTTCAGGAATATTACTTCCTGCATTCAAACCCCTTGTTTTACCGTTAAGCGCATACAATCTCCTGATTTCGTTTTTAGTGTTATTGAATTCATACCGTTGGAAAAAAGAAATACTGCTCGCTAGTTTCTTAGTTTTTTTAATTGGTTTTATTGTGGAATGGGTTGGGGTTCATACCTCCTTGCTATTTGGCACCTATTGGTATGGTCTTAATCTAGGTCCTAAATTTTTTGAGGTTCCATTAATCATTGGAATTAATTGGGCGATGCTGACCATGGTATGTAGCGCAATGAGTAAAGTCCTAACTAAATCCATGCTTTTACACGTTGTATTAGGCGCCTCGCTGATGACAGGTATGGATTGGTTGATGGAACCTGTCGCAATTAAAAGTGATTTTTGGCATTGGAAAAACGAAACGATTCCAGTATATAATTTTATTTGCTGGTTCGTGGTTTCACTTCTAACCAATTGGGTTTTCGCCAAAATCGCGAAACCGTCATTGAACAAGACGGCAATCACGTTGTTTATTCTGCTAACTTTATTTTTTACAATTCAACAGTTGGTATAATGTATTGGTGGGGTCCTTTTGTAATGTTGGCTACGTTTTTCGGAATGGAATTCATGGCTTGGTTCACGCACAAGTATGTGATGCATGGACTTATGTGGTATTTTCATCGCGATCACCATCAAGTAGATGCTGGGTTTTTCGAGAAGAACGATGTGTTCTTTTTAATTTATGCCATCCCTTCTTGGTTAGGAATAATGCTCGGTATGATTTATGATTTTTATCCTTCCGTGTGGATTGGATACGGTATCGCGTTATATGGGGCCGCCTATTTCCTTGTGCACGATGTATACATTCATCGCAGGTATAAATTTCTTCGCGACATTGATCACCCGTATTTCTATGCCATTCGTAAGGCACACAAGGTGCACCATAAAAACCAAGAAAAAGAAGAAGGCGCCTGTTTTGGGATGCTGATTGTTCCTCCAAAGTTCTATAAAGAGGCTAAAAAGTCATACTACGCTCAACGAAACGCATGAGCTATTACGGATACATTTTATTGTTTTCCTTCCTTGGGCCCTTCGCGCTAAGCTTTGATAAAAAAGTGGCTTACATTAAAAAAGTGCCGCGATTAATTTTGCCTGTTTTGATCGTCTCGGGTTTATTTTTGGTGTGGGACCAATGGTTTACTGAAAAGGGCGTTTGGGGATTCACCATAGCGCATACAGCCCACATCTTTTTGGGGAAATTGCCCCTCGAAGAAATACTATTCTTCGTGGTGGTTCCGTACAATTGCATTTTTATCTATGAAGTTATGGGGGCATATTTTCGACTCGAAAATAACCCTAAATTAAATCGCCTGTTTTTTGCGGTATTCTTACTCTTGGGGGTGTTATTATTACTCCAACAACCAAGCGGATGGTACACGCTTTCTTCGGTGCTGTTTGCCTTTGCTTTAAGTGTGGTCTTACTTATAGTTAATCCCAAATGGCTTACCCAATTTGTAGTTGCCTTCTTGGTTTGTTTGCTTCCTTTTTTAATCGTAAACGGCTTACTTACCGGGGCAGCAACTACACTTCCGGTGGTATGGTATAATCCGAGCGAATTTTCAGGATGGCGTATTATAACAATCCCTGTAGAAGATTTATTCTATAACTTCGATTTGTTGGTGGGTTTTGTTGCCTTCTTTAATATAAGCTCCACGCGCTTAGCGCTTAGCCAGAAGGCCCGTAGTTGAGTAACCTTCCACTAAAGGAATGGTTTGTACGATTCCTCCCCAAGCTTCCGCCTCTTTTTTACCAACAATATACCGCTTGTCAGTAGGGTCTGAAACCTCCGCATCATAATCGCCTCCTTTAATAATTAGATCCGGTTTTATAGCTAAAATCGTGTTCAAGGGCGTATTTTCACTAAATACGATAACATGATCTACCATGCCAAGTGAAGCTAAGACCATAGCTCGCGCAACTTCAGGATTAATCGGTCGATTTACTCCTTTCTCTAGGGCACGAACCGATGTGTCGTCATTCACGGCAACAAATAGTTTATCACCTAATGAAGCAGCTTGTGCTAAATACGTAATATGACCGAGGTGTAACAAGTCAAAACACCCATTGGTGAATACAATGCGTTGATTTTTCAATCGATGCATTTCTGCCATGAACGCCGCTTGTTGTACGGTAATAACCTTCGCTTCAATAAACGCTAAGCGATTCAAGGTACTAATAAATTAGATGGTTCGTTAGGGAACACTAAGGTAGGTTTGAACGATTTTGCCTCTTCAAACTCCATCGTGGCATAACTAATAATGATCACAACATCGCCAACTGCAACTTTTCGGGCGGCAGGACCATTTAAACAGATGGTTCCTGAATCCTTTGCTCCTGTAATAACATAGGTCTCTAAACGCTCTCCATTGTTGATATTAACTACTTGAACACGCTCACCTTCAATGAGGTTTGCGGCCTGCATTAGGCGCTCGTCAATGGTTATACTGCCAATGTAGTTCAACTCCGCCTGGGTTACTGTTACCCGATGAATCTTAGATTTTAATACTTGAATTTGCATAATTAATTGCCTTTGGGCGGCACAAAAATAAGGGAATTCAATCGGCTGACAATAGCATATTGTCAATAAGTCGTACCTCACCACAATACGCCGCAACACATACTACAGCGGTTCGCGCATTATTCTCAATAGGCAACAGGGTATTAGGGTCCACTAGGAGTAAATAATCTAGCCGAAGCGTTGATTCAGAAATTAGCCGTTTAGCTTGATCCATTAGCTCCTCCGGGGAGCGTTTTTGCCAATCATCCCGAACAAAAGAAAGGGCTTTATAAAGTACTAATGCTTCGTGGCGGTCTGTTTCAGATAACCTAAGGTTACGGCTACTCATGGCTAAGCCATCGGCCTCTCTTAAGGTTGGACAAGAAACAATCGATACCGTCAACTTAAGGGATGAAACCATAGCCCGTATTATGGCTAATTGCTGAAAATCCTTCTGACCAAAATACGCATTGCTTGGTTTTACATGGTCAAATAACGCATAAACTACTTCAACCACGCCCCTAAAATGACCCGGACGTGAAGCGCCCTCCATCGATGCGTCGAGTCCATTTAAAGCTACTTCGGATGCTACGGAATGACCCGCAAAAAGTTCGTCATAGATTGGAAGATAAATAAAATCTACCCCCTCTTGTTCTGCACACTCAATATCTGCTGTTAAGGTTCTTGGATACTTATCAAAATCTGAGGAGTCATTAAATTGACGCGGATTCACAAAGATGCTCAATACAACCACATCATTTGCGGTTTTCGCTGCATGCATCAACGAACAATGTCCTGCGTGAAGCGCACCCATAGTAGGAACAAATCCTATCCGTGCGCCTTGCTTGTAATAAGGCTTGAGCGCGTGCTCTAATTGTGCTTTGCTTGATAATATTACACTCATTCCATGATGTATGAAGAAACAAAGCTATTCGTTTTTAGGAACTTTC
>Ga0102917_1000490_pt1 | contig 13098 bp, 9 predicted proteins | sample Colrivmet1562A02_FD_78201 | JGI IMG/M metagenome (GOLD analysis project Ga0102917, IMG submission 78201) | Estuarine microbial communities from the Columbia River estuary - metaG 1562A-02 | ecosystem: Environmental > Aquatic > Marine > Intertidal zone > Estuary | place: USA: Columbia River...
ACTGGCGTATGCTGGCAGTCGTGTGCGAGCTGCACAGGCTTCAAGTACGCGACATGGCAGGTGAACATGGCGAACGTTACGGTCGACACCACCGGTGTATTCGTAGCTGGCGGAACAGGTATGGGTGTCCCAGGAGACCACCCAATGGCCTTGATCCCAGGCACAACGCGGTACACTAAAACACTTCGCAAACCAAGTGCATGGACCTCAGACTTCACATTCTTGAATGGCAACTGCCCAAGCTGGGGTTGTAAAGAAAATATTGCAGGTAAACCTTGTGCAGTTGGTCCATACAACGACCGCGGTATGAGCGCTTCAACCAGCGACTTCCGCCTTCGCACTTGCTTTGGTGAGTGCACCACGGACGGTAGCTGCCCTGCACCTGCGACCACGCAAAACATCACCTTCCAAGTTGATATGACCGGTCTTACGGGCTCGTTCACGAACCTATACGTCAGCGGCCAGTTCAACAACTGGAGCGGTAACGCGAACCAACTCACGGACGCCGACGGTGACATGGTCTACACGGCTACGATTCCATTGCTTTCAGGTCAGTGGGAGTACAAATTCTCGATGGACAACTGGGCAAGCAGCGAACAGCTCGACCCAACCACGAGCGACTCTACCTGCACCCTGACAACTGGTGGGTTCACCAACCGCATTCTTCAGAGCGTTTCAGGTCAGAACGATAGCCTAGACGTCGTGTGCTACGCTTCATGCCTCGCGTGTGGCGCTGACGCTTCGATTGCTGAGGGTTTGATTTCTGCCCGCGTATTCCCGAACCCTGCTCAAGGCTACTTCGTCGTAGAAAACACGACGGCTGAAGCCATTCGTGTTGAGGTGTCAACCTTGACCGGCCAAGTGGTTCGCGTTGCCGAGTCATCCAACGGCGTAGCTCGCATTGCTACCGAGGGCTGGATCCCAGGTGTATACATGGTGCGCACGATAAGTGAGCGCGGCCAGCACGTAGCTCGTATTGCGGTACAGTAAGCTGTTGAATTGGTGTTGATGTACCCCTAGGGGGAGGGGTTTTGGCCCCTCCCCCTTTTTTTATTTTACTCGTTTATGCGCTTCGGAACCTTTCTCTTTCTTGCCCTTCCCCTGGCCGCTGCGGCCCAAACCAAGCCGGTTGCGGCCCGCGTTGATAGCGTGCTGGCCCTGATGACTCTCGAGGAACTCGTCGGTCAAACCAACCAGTACAACGGGTTCTGGAACGCTACCGGCCCGATGCCTGCTGGCAATGAATGGGTTGCCGGGCGAGTTGCAGCGCTAAAGCGTGGCGGAGTGGGTTCCGTGCTCAATGTCGCAGGCGTGGACGAGGTTCGCGCCCTACAAAAAGTGGCAGTCGAAGAGACCCGCTTGGGGATTCCCCTCATTTTTGGCCTAGATGTGATCCACGGCTACCAAACTCTTACGCCGATTCCGCTCGCCGAAGCCGCGAGTTGGGACCTCGAAGCGATAAAAAATTCTGCCCGAGCCGCCGCCCGCGAGGCCACGGCCGACGGCATTAACTGGACCTTTGCCCCGATGGTCGACATCAGCCGCGACCCGCGCTGGGGCCGCGTCATGGAAGGTGCTGGAGAAGATCCCTTCCTCGGTTCGCGCATCGCCGAAGCGCGCGTGCGAGGTTTTCAGGGCGCTAACTTGAGCGACCCCACCACCCTAGCCGCTTGCTTGAAGCACTTCGCGGGCTACGGCTTTGCAGTCGCCGGACGCGACTACCACACCACGGACTACAGCGCCCATACGCTGTACAACTGGATTTTGCCTCCGTTTGAAGCCGGCGTAAAGGCCGGGGCCGCCACCGTCATGAACGCGTTTAGCGCCGCCAACGGAATCCCCGCCACCGGCGATTCAGCCCTCGTGTGGGGCGAGCTGCGCGGCCGTATGGGCTTTGACGGCGTACTAGTTTCAGACTGGGGTTCCATCGGCGAAATGACTGCCCACGGATATGCCGCCGACCTGCGCGACGCCGCCGACCGAGCGCTGGCCGCCGGCTGCGACATCGACATGGAGTCGGACGCCTACCTGCGCTACGGGGTGGAGCTCGCTCGCCGCAACCCCACCGACAGCGTGCGGATTCGCGAGGCCGCACGCCGAATCCTGACACTGAAGTTTGAACTCGGCGTGATGGACGATCCGTACCGATACTGCGGGGCTACCAAGCCCGACGTGCGCCCAGATGCCTACGAAATGGCGGTGAAGTCGTCGGTGCTTCTCAAAAATTCTGGGGTGTTGCCGTTGGCGGCCGGGGTGCATGTCGGCCTGACGGGTCCGCTCGCTGCAGAGAAAAACGGCGTGCTGGGCAACTGGCGCGTGTCGGCCAAAGACCAGTCGGCGCAGTCGCTGGCTGAGGCCGTGGCCGGTCAGTGGACGTACGTGGCTTCGTCGCCGCACTCGGTGGGTCAGGAAGCGTTTCACGCGGAACTCACGCTCAATCAAACCGACACCCGGGCCAACGACGTTGCCCTTAAGGCGCTTCGAAAGCACGACGTGTTGGTACTCGCTGTGGGCGAGCACGGAAACGAATCCGGCGAAGGTCGTAGCCGTACTTCACTGCGGATCAGTGCGGTGCAGCAGGACTTGATTCGCAAAGCCTACGCCACGGGCAAGCAGGTAGTGCTGGTAGTGTACGCGGGGCGTCCGCTGGTGCTCGAGCCGTGGATTCGGGACGGAGCTGCCGCCATTCTCTGGGCCTGGCAGCCCGGAACGATGGGCGGAAGCGCCCTCGCCGACGTGCTCACGGGTCGCCGCGAGGCCTACGGTCGCTTGCCCATGACGTTTCCGCGCAGCGAGGGTCAGATTCCCCTGAGCTACGACGGCTACTCTACGGGCCGACCCGGCCCCAAGCCCGAGGTGTTTTGGTCGCACTACACCGATGAATCGAATACGCCGGCATATCCGTTTGGATTTGGATTGAGCTACACGTCGTTTGAATACCGCGACCTCGTCGTAACACCGAGCGCTCAGGGTTGGACCGCCTCCGTAACCGTGCGCAACACCGGAACCCGCGCCGGAAGCGACGTCGTGCAGCTCTATGTCGGACGCCAGGGCAACGGCCAGCTGTACCCTGTTAAAGCGCTTAAAGGATTTAAACGGTTAACCTTAGAACCCGGTTCCGAAGCTCGCGTCAGCATCGAACTCCCTCTCGAAGCCCTCACGCAGCGAGACGGCCAGGGTCGAAACGTATTGTTCGCCCACGGAACCTTAACGGTAACCGTCGGCCCCCACAGCCAAGACGGTCTAACTTGGACTACCCAAATGCCATGAGCCTCGAAGCAGAACGCCAGCGCCTTGGCGCATTTTTTCAGTTTGGTCAGTCCGTGGACTGCGTGGTCTTTGGCTACGACGGTTGCGAACTTCAAATCCTTGTTATTGAGCGCGGAGCGGAGCCCTTTTTTGGCTACGAAGCCCTTCCGGGTGACCTAGTGCGCATGGATGAAGACATCGACGAGGCCGCCACGCGGATTCTGCATGACCTAACGGGGCTTGACAACGTCTTTTTGGACCAGCTTAAAACGTTTGGCGGCGTACAGCGCCACCCACTGGGCCGAGTCGTCACCACCGCGTTTTATTCGCTGATCAACCAGACGAAATACAATCCGCGCCCCGCCTCATGGGCCGTCAAAGCCCGCTGGAAGTCGCTCGGCGAGCTCGACGAGATGGCATTTGACCACCGCGAAATCCTTCAAACCGCGCTTGACGCACTGCAGCGCCAGGTCCGCCAGCACCCCATTGGGTTTGAGTTGCTGCCCGAGGAATTTACCTTGGCGCAGCTTCAGGGCCTCTACGAGGCCGTGCTCAATACTCAGTTTGACAAGGCCAACTTCCGCAAAAAGATTTTGAGCATGGAAGTGCTCAAGGCACTGGACAAAACACAAAAGGCGGTGCGCCATCGCCCTGCACGCCTCTACAAATTCGATCCGCAACGCTACCATTCCCTGGCCAAGCAGGGCTTTCTATTTGAGGTCTAACTAAGGCTTCAGGCCTTTGGCACAGGGCTTGAGTACCTTCGCGGCGTGATTCGTCGAAACCTTTTGATCCTCCTTCTTTTGGCCATTGGCCCGTTGGCGCAGGGCCAGGTAGTCGGCGATTCGACCCGACATGTGCGGTTAGACGACATTTTGGTCGTGGCCGAGCCCGTGGACATGGCGTACGACGTCCTTCGCGAGGCAGGTCGGCGGGCTGCGGGGCTTCCGAGCTTTCAGTGCAGTACGGCAGTTAAATCGAGCGTTGGTTCCGGTCGTGGAATCCAGCTTCGCGAAGCCCTTAGCATCAGCTTTTTTGCAGCCCCAGCGCGCTACAGCGAGCGGATTTACCTGGCTGACGAACATTCCTCGAACGGACTGAGTGATGGCCGAAGCGTACAGTTGCAGTTTAGCGTGGGCCGCGACGAGGGTGCGGCGCCGCAGCAAACGTTTCAAGCGTTGGGCAAGCATTTTTTTGAGTCCTACCCCGACGGGCACCTCGACCTCTATACGCCGAGCATTGAGCTGCCGCGGCTCATGTCTGCGCGGATTCCATCGCCCCTGGCGGCTGATGCCGCCTTGCAGTACCGCGCCCAAGTGGTTCAAGCGCAAGCGGTGGACGGTTCGGTGCTCTGGACCATCGCCATTGAGCCCCGTGGTGCGGCTGGTGCCGGTTTGCGCGGAACCCTCGTGATCGACGACAGCACCTACACGTTGGTCTCCGCGGATGTGGAACTTCCGGCTGAGTCCTTAGTTCGGTTTCGCTCTGCTCGTGTACGCCAAACCTATGCCGAGGTCGAAGGACACTCGATCGTCACTTCACGGAGCTTCAGCCTTTTGGACGTCGAAGGCGACACCGCGCGCACTGAAATTCGCCACAGCGCCTATCTTTTTAACGTCGACTTTCGCCCCCGCGACCTGGGCATGGCGACTGTGGAGTACACACCTGAAGCGTTTGAAGCGGATCCAAAGGTTTGGGCCACCGCTCGGACCATTGCCTTAGCACCCGGCGAGGCCCGGCACATCAACTACCAAGACAGCTTGACGCTGTACTACGATTCCGACCGCTATAAAGACAGTGTAGATGCCGTCTACAACAAATTTCACTGGTGGGAACCGCTCGTGGCCGGAGTCGGCTACCGTTCGACGCGCAAGGGCTACAGCTGGTTTGTGCTCCCTATCGTAGCCCAAATGCGCTTTTTTGGCGTGGGCGGATACCGGCATAACCTCGGCGGCAACTTCAGCCGAACCTTTTCGACCCAGAAGCGCCTTGAAGTGGACGGCAACCTCGACTACGGAATCGTCAACCAAGACGTCCGAGGCGACCTCACCGCGACCTACCTGTACAACCCGCGACGCTTCGCGTCGCTCCGCCTCTCGGTCGGCGACAACTATGACTTTGTCAACACCTACGAACCCATTTTGGGAACGTTTGCACGCGGCAACTACGTGCGTAAAACGTTTTTTGAAGGCTCCCACCGCATCGAGCTCGCCAATGGCCTCTACTTGAGGAGCTCTTTTGACTTCTCGCGCCGCCAAGCCATCACCGACCTCAAACTCGAGGATTGGTCCAACGAACTCTTTGGCGAACTCAACGAACCCACCCCCTTTCGCACCTACACCATCGCCCTTGTGGGCGTCGACCTGAGCTACACTCCGGGCCAGCGCTACGTCCTCAAGGGGCCGCGCAAAATTGCCCTTGGAAGCGACTGGCCCACCTTCACCTTTCAGGCCCGCCAAGGAATTCCGGGACTTTTGGGCGGAATGGTGAACTTCACCTCACTCCGCCTCAACGCGCGCGACGTTCGCCAATCGCGCTTTTGGGGAACCACCCACTGGAACGCCGGCGCCGGAACCTTTCTCGCTAAAGAACTCGACTCGATCCGATTCATCGAGCACCGCTTCTTTCGCGGTTCCGACCAGTTGCTCTTGAGCAATCCTACCACGAGCCTTCAAGCGCTCGACTCCACCTACCACACCGCCCGCCCCTGGGTCGAGGCCTACTTCATCCACCATTTTGACCGCTCGCTACTCGACCGGGTCCCGCTGGTGCGCGCCCTGCACCTGGTGCCCGCGGTCGGAGGCGGAATGCTCTACGTAGCCGAAGCAAACGTTTTTCACGCCGAAGTCTACGGTGGACTGGAACTCCCCTTTCGCCTCTGGGACCAGCGCGTCCGCGTCGGCGCCTATCGCGTTTGGACGGACCAGGGCAACCCACAAATTCCCGGATTTCGCCTCAAATTCGGCATGGACTTTTACGACAGCTATCGGGGACGGTGGAACTATTAGCGAGGTTGGCTCGTTGGCTCGTTGGCGAGGTTAGCAAGGTTGGCTCGTTGGTTGATCGTTACTTACTGCTGGTTTCTAGTTCCCGCGAAGCGGCTTTAGCTGCGAAGCAGCCCTAGCGCGCAGCGCAGCGCGCAACTAGAAACAAGTAACCGCGCGAAGCGCCGAAGGCGCGAAGCGCGAAGCGCAGCGTAATTTTTCAGACCTTTGCACGACTAACCACCAGGCGTGCAACCTATTGTACTCCACCGACATCTCTATATTTATGAAACAACCTATTCTCTTTGTGCTTCTTGGCCTTTTAGCTAGTGCCTCGGCAACCGCCCAATCGGTGTACCTCGTTGATATTAAAGCTGATGGCGCGACGGTGGAGCATCACGGATTTGCGGCTCCGGACGCAAATTTGGCCGACGGATTCACGGCAACCTACCACTTGCCCAAGACGGTTCCAGGAACCTACGCGACCCTCGACTACGGGCGCTTCGTGACCGACTTTACGGCAATCGATGCTGAGGGCAAGGCCCTCAAGGTAAAAAAGAAGGGCAACAACAGTTGGGAAGTCCGCGGTTCCGCCGCGCCCGTGACCGTGCGCTACACCGTGGCCAGCATTATGGAACTGAAGGTCAAAAAAGACAAGATTTTTGAACCCGCGAGCACGTACCACGACGACCAAAAAGGTTCGGTGCTGAACGGTGGCGGAGTGTACGGATTCTGGACCGGGCAAGAGCGTGGAGCAGTGACCGTCGACCTCGGAACCCCCGAGGGGTGGTTTGCAGCCACATCGCTTGAGGGCAAGGCCGGAAATGGCCGTACCAAGTTGGTAGCCAGCAGCTACCACGCATTGCTCGACAATCCGGTACTACTCACCAAGCCCGATACCGCGGGATTTTGGGTGGCCAACACGCGAGTGACCATTGCAGTCCTTGACCTGAATGGAACGCCTCGAGCGGCTGACTTTAAGCGCGAACTCGAGGCCGACATGTCGGCGGTGGCGCGCTTTCTTCCGCAGCTTCCGGTGGACCGCTACACGTTTTTGACCATGGTGGGCGACTTTCGCTGGGCCGGCGATGTTCTGTTCAGCGGCAAGCCGAGTGTGGGCGGAATCATCAAAGTGGTTCGCTCCCTGAGCAACCAGGGGTTTGGCGCCCTCGAGCACAACACCTCGTCGGTGTACTACCTCGGCGACTTCGGTTCGGGCGAGCGCATGCCTGAAGACCTGCGCGTCGAAAAGCAGCTTCTCGATGCTGCGGTGCACGAATTCATGCACATCATTACGCCACTGGGCCTGCACGCTCCGGCGATTCACGACTTCGACTACGCCAATCCGACGATGAGCCAGCACCTTTGGCTGTACGAGGGCGTGACCGAGTACTTTGCGCAACTCATTCGCTACCAGGGCGGACGCCTCACCCAGCAGGAGTACCTCGACGCGATGCGCGGCAAAATTTCGCAGGGCGAAAAGTTTCCCAATAGCAAGTTCAGCTTCACCGAAATGTCGCGCAATGTGCTCGACAAGCCCTACGCTGACGCGTACATGCATGTGTACGACCGCGGAGCCGTCATGGCCTGGCTGATCGACGCCCAAATCCGCAGCGCCCACCAGGGGCAGCGTTCGCTCATCGATGTGATCATGGCACTTCACACTCAGTACGGACCCGAGCGTCCGTTTGACGAGGCCGGATTCTTTGACGCCTTTTGTGAGGTGGCCGAAACGCCTGGACTGCGCGAGTTCTTCACCAAGCATGTCGAGGGCCGCGAAGCGCTTCCGTACGCCGAAGCACTGAAGTTGGTGGGCCTCGAGTATCAGGCTAAGGGTAGCGAAGTCAAGGCAATGAACCCACTTGACGCGGGCAAAAACGACCTCAAAGTCAAAGCAGGTAACCTCGGAATGAGCCGCGTAGTCCAAAAAGTTGGACCCAACGAGTGGGCCGGCCTTCAAGTGGGCGACGAGGTAGCCATGCAGGACCTTGTTGCGGCGCGCGAAGCCGCCGTGGACGGCGTCATGAAGCTTCCCGTCACACGCGGCGGAAGCCGCGTGGTCCTCGAGGTTCCGGTCAAAACAGAGACTGTGACCCGTCCGCACCAACTGAGTGTCGCCAACGACGCACTTTGGACAGCGTTCAGCACGCGGCCGTAGCAAGTTGCTTTTAGCTAGTGGCTAGGTGCTAGCCTCCAAGGCGGCCGAGGAATTCCGCCGTTGCGGTGAGGCGGTTTTGAGCCAGGGATTCGAGGAGCTGGCTTCGCGTAGGCATCGAACGAGTTCGCCGAGCACACATCGTTTCAATAGCCCAAAGTGCACGCTTTGGTTGAAGCGACACGCGCTCTAATGTGAATTCATCAGGATGCACCACCCGTGTAGTCCCAATGCGGCTCGGGAAGTCCCGAACATTAAACGTGACTAAATAATCCGCGTGAAACGCAATCTGAGCCACATGCAGGTCGTGTGGATCTCGGACCCGCACATCAGGGAATGCAGTGCCCACGTCTACTTCGCTCGCGAACGGGAACGCTTCATTCAAAAGCTGCCAAATTTTATCAGCCACGACTGGCGCAACCTTCATTCGAACTAATGCACGCTGAAGCTCAAGCCCCAATTCGGGAGACCACATGGGACGCAAGCAGTCTTGTTCCGCTAATGATAAAATAAAGTCCCGAACTACTTCGGCGGCGAGGACATTGGCGTCAAGTACTGCTCGTGGAATCATGGTCGTAAAGGCCCATCGATTCCTGCAAGTGCATCAATTCAGTCAGTGCGCGCCAACGCTGAAGGCGAATTTGGGCCGCAAATACCTCTACATCCGTGCGCAGGACGCGGCGGTGGGTTCCGACTTTGTGGGACGGAATCTCGCCTCGGTCCAGCAGTTTGGCGAGGTGAGGGCGCGAAACGCCGAGCAGGTCGGCGGCCTCTTGAGAAGTCAGGACTTCGGCGCGGGGCTGAAGGCGGTCCAGTAGGTCGAGCGCGTCGGCGCGGTCCAATTCGAGCTCGGGCAGCACCACGGTGGTTCCGGGGGCCGCCACAGCTTGAGAGAGACGCGCCGCGAGTTCGCGCAAGGTTACCGTTGCCATAGGGGCAAAACTAGGTCGCATCGTGCATTAATCGAAATAAACGAAACGCGGAACCGCGGAACCGCGACCTTTGGCGATCAAAGGTTCCGCAAGATGCAGCCGACATCGCGGCCAAACGGGTGCAAACGGCTTCGCGGCCAATTGCGGCCGGAGCCAGTCACTAGCAACAAGTTACTGGTTAAGCCCACACCACCTTTTCTGCGCGCGCCGCCAGGCCGTGGACGAGGTCGTGGTAAAATTTTTCGACCTGGTTGCGCTTGATTTTCAGGCTCGGAGTGATGAATCCGTTGTCAACTTCCCAGCGCTCGCGCACGACGATGAGTTGGGCGAGGCGCTCGTGCTGCGGAAGCTCTCGGTTGATGGCGTCAAGCAGCTGCTGCAGGCGGGACTCGACGACTTCACGGGCCTGGGTGAGCGCGTGCTCGGTGAGCACGGCCAGGGCCACCGGCTGCGGAAGGTTGACGCCAAACAGGCAGACTTGCTCAACCTCGTCGGCCTCCATGATGCGGCCCTCGATGGGCGCCGGCGCGACGTACTTGCCCTTGGCCGTCTTGAAAATGTCCTTAATACGGCCCGTGATGTAGAGGTAGCCGTCGGCGTCGAAGCGTCCGACGTCGCCGGTATGCAGGGCTCCGCCGTGAAAGAGCTTGGCGGTGAGCTCGGGCTCGCGGTAGTAGCCCTGGGTGTTGGTGGGGCTTTCTAAGAGGATTTCGTCGCCTTCGCCGAGGGTCACGCGGGTTCCGGCAAAGGGCTGGCCGACGCTGCCGATGCGGACTTTTCCGCGGAAGTTTACGGTGGTGATTCCGAGGTTCTCGGTCATGCCGTAGACCTCTTGAATGACGATGCCAAGGCAGGCAAACTCATCGATGAGCGAGGCGCGAATGGGGGCGGCGCCACTCAGCACCAAGCGCGCCCGGGATAGCCCGAGCTTTTTGCGCAGGACGGGGGCCAAGGCCCGGCGAAGCCAGGCCGCAGGCAGCTTGCGGTGCAGAGTTTCGCCAAACTTTTCCCAGATGCGCGGAACCGCCAAAAACACCGTCGGCTGCGCCCGTTCGAGGTCCGTGGCAAACGTTTCAAGCGACTGCACGAAGTGCACGCGCCCGGTGAGGTAGACGCCGGCGGCGGAGATGATCATTCGTTCGGCCACATGGCACAAAGGCAGGTAACTCAAAAACACCTCCTGGTGCAAAAAGCTGAACTGCGTCAAAATGATGCGAAAGGCTTCTTGGAAGTTTCGGTAGCTGTGCATCACGCCCTTGGGCATTCCGGTGGTGCCCGAGGTGTAGATGATGGTCATCAGGTCGTCGGGGTGCAGGGTCGGAAAAACCGCCGACGGATCGCCCATAGCGCAGACCTCGTCCCAGGTTCGGGCGTCCCCCCGCTGGTGGTCGGGGGTGGTTACGACCTCGATTCCGCTCGGAATGCAGTCGCGGTAGCGCGCCACGTCGTCAAGCTTGCCGAGCACCACGACCTTGGACTCCGAATGCTCGATCACTGCCCGCGCCGTCGGCCCATCGATCGTGGGGTAGATGGGCACCGAAACGGCTCCGGCCAGCGACACCGCATAGTCGTAAATGAGCCAGTGGGCGGAATTTTTGCCAATCAAGGCCACCCGATCGCCCGGCACTACGCCCAATGCGTAGAGTCCACGGGCGAAGCGCTGCGCCTCGTCGTAGGCCTCGGCGTGCGTCATTTGGATGCGTCCGCCCTCGACGGGCTGGTCCAAAAACAAACGGGTCGGGAAGGTCTGGGCGTTCCACGCCAGCTGCTCGGGCATCAGTCGGCTGGCGCGGTCGGGCGTAAGGTGCTGCAGGCCTTTTTCGGGTACAAAACCCTCGAGCGGACCTAGAATTTCGAGCACCCGAGCGTCGGTGGCCTCCTTGGTGTCCAGCGGCATAATGGGCGCGCTGATGCTCACCATCTTGCGGCCCGCGTCGATTCCGAGGACCACAATCGGAACCCCCGCCGCCTTCGCAATTTCGTAGTAGCCGCTGCGCAGCCCGTCCACCTTGGCGCGCGTGCCTTCGGGGGCCAGCGCGAGGCAAAAATCAGGGTCGCTTCGAAAGTGTTCCACCACCTGGCCCACGATGCCTCCCGCGGCATGCTGGTCGACGGGGATTCCGCCCAGCTTGCGCAAAAACCAACCTTGGATTCCGCGAAACAGCGGCTTTTTGCCCAGCACGTGCAGGTGGTGCAGGCCTAAATCCTCGCGAATGCAGAGTCCGGTCCAAAAATCACGGCTGTGGGTGTGCGGCCCAAACACCAGCACGTACTGGCGCAGTCCCGCGGGGAACGAATCGCGGTACTCCCAACCGCGCTTAGCAAGCCGGCCGCGTAAAAAGCTGAATTTCATAGTTCCCAAGATAGAAAAACGTTTGAATTTAATCGTTTGGTTACATTAGCGCCACAATTCCTTGAAGCGCTTACAGCACTTCAAGGAGTAACTAGCAACTAGTAACGAGTTTAAATTCACGTCTACGCATGATCCGCACCGCGATCCTCCTCGGCCTCACCCTCATTGGCGCCGTCGCCTGGTCCTGGCTCTACGGCCCATCGCTCGAACCCCAGCAGTCTGAGCTCCTCAACCACCTCGTCACCATTTGGGCCGGATTCACCGCCTACACCTACCTCGCCGGAGTCCTCACCGGCAACCACAGCCAAGTCGACCGCCTGTGGAGTACCGTGCCCATTGTCTACGCCGCCTACGCCGCGTGGTTCACCGGCTGGGATCCGCGCGCCACCCTCATGGCCGGCCTCGTGGGCCTCTGGGGCGCCCGTCTGACCTTCAACTTTGCGCGCCGCGGGGGCTACAGCTGGCTCCCCTGGAAGGGCGAAGAGGACTACCGTTGGGAGGTTTTGCGCCAAATGGCTCCGCTCAACCGCCCCGTGGTCTGGCAAATCTTTCACCTGCTCTTCATCTGCGTCTACCAAATGGGCCTGATTCTGCTCTTCACCCTGCCGATTGCCTACGCCTGGCGTCCGAGTGGCGGAACCAGCGTGCTCACCACCCTCGACGCCCTACTCGCCCTCGCCATGATTGCCCTCATTGCCCTCGAATTCGTGGCAGACCAGCAGCAGTGGACCTTTCAGCGCGAAAAGCACCGCCGCATTGCCGCGGGCGAAGACCTCGGACCCGTCTACGGCAAAGGCTTCGTGCACACCGGCCTCTGGGGCCGTTCGCGCCACCCGAACTACGCCTGCGAACAGTCCATCTGGGTCGTCTTCTACCTCTTCACCGGCGCCGCCACCGGCGAATGGCTCAACGCCAGCATCGTCGGCTGCATCCTACTCATCTTTCTCTTTCACGGAAGCGCCAACTTCAGCGAAGGCATCAGCGCCGGCAAGTACCCGGACTACGCGGACTACATGAAAAGGGTGCGCCGGTTTATTTAGCTCGTTAGCAAGGTTGGCTGAGATTGGCTCACTGGCAAGCAACTAGTTGCTAGCACCTTGCGGATTCAAAGTGGCATTCATCCTCAGCCAACCGTTCGGTTATAACCGGATTTTACTTTTTCTCTCAGAGCTCGAAACTGATATGTGACATCATATCAAGTTGTTATGCAAAAAATCCGTTTAGTAAAATTCGCCGCGAAACAGCCCTAGACCGAAGCGCAAAAAGCCAACGAGCCAATCTCAGCCAACCTCGCCAACCTTGCTAACCTCGCCAACTAGCTCACCAGCCAGTAGTACCACGGAATCCCCAACGTCATATTGACCGGGAAGGTCAGGGCGAGCGCCATGGGTAGGTAGATTCCCGGATTAGCTTCGGGAAGGGCGA
>Ga0102917_1000491_pt1 | contig 13058 bp, 9 predicted proteins | sample Colrivmet1562A02_FD_78201 | JGI IMG/M metagenome (GOLD analysis project Ga0102917, IMG submission 78201) | Estuarine microbial communities from the Columbia River estuary - metaG 1562A-02 | ecosystem: Environmental > Aquatic > Marine > Intertidal zone > Estuary | place: USA: Columbia River...
GGCGAACCATATGCCCAAATAATAAGGGGATGTTCTTTTGGGTTGAATACGTGGAACAATTTGGACAATGTTTCAAGCAATGGTTCCTGTTACTCCAACATGGTACCAATTCTGGAAATTGATCCCACATTAGCGCCCCAAGCAAGTATTTTGTGGTCCACCGGCGACAGCACAGAGTCCATCACTGTTGCACCAAGTCATACCACGGCCTATTGGGTTCAAAAAACATTGAACTCAACGACAACAATTGACACGGTGATCGTCGGTGTTTTAAATCCTTTTATTTCGGCGACAAACTCTGTAATTTGTTCAGGAGATTCTACCAGTTTAATAACCCATGATTCTTCGACTTATTCTATTGAAGGCATCGTTCAAACTTTATGGTCAACAGGAGATACCACTTCGGCAATCGTTATTAATCCCACTCAAAATTCGACCTATTGGGTAGCCAAAACGCTCAATAATACAACCTGTTATGATTCAATTTCGATAGAAGTTTTAGATTCTTACCGATTGTATGATACGGTTACTGCTTGTGACAGTTACACTTGGATAGATGGAATTACGTACACAACCAGTACGAATTCGCCATCCATCTCGGTACCGCTTTCGAATGGATGTGATAGCGTTGTTTCGCTCGCTTTAACCATCAACTCGAGCATTTCAACAGTTGATTCCATTACAGCTTGTGACAGCTATACATGGATCAACGGCAATACCTACACGGCAAGCACAACTTCTCCAACATCCCTTTTAATTAGTGTAAACGGTTGCGATAGCCTTGTTGCCTTGAGTCTTACCATCCATTCCAGCAAGACTACTGTCGATTCAATTGTCGCATGTGACAGTTTTACATGGATTGATGGTAACACGTATACCGCAAGTACGAATTCGCCAACTTACTTAATGACAGGTATCAATGGTTGCGACAGCTTGATTAGGTTAAACTTAACCCTTGATTACAGCACAATCAAAGTTGACTCCGTTGTTGCGTGCGGAAGCTTTACTTGGATAGATGGTAACACGTACACTTCCAGCACAAACGTGCCAACATTTTTGTTGACGGGTCCTAACGGATGCGATAGCCTTGTCCTATTGGACTTAACCATAAACAACAGCACGAATACGGTCGACTCAGTTGTTTCTTGTGATAGCTACACGTGGATTGATGGTAACACCTACACGGCAAGTACGAATTTGCCAACTTTTGTGCTAAGCCGTTCAAATGGATGCGATAGCGTTGTATCACTTGCGCTAACCCTAAACTCCAGTATTGCTACTGTTGATTCAATTAGTGCTTGTGACCGCTTTACATGGATCAACGGCAATACGTATACGGTGAGCACAAGCACTCCAACACACTTATTTACACGTAGAAACGGCTGCGATAGCCTTGTTTCCCTTTATTTAGAAATCAATAACAGTTCGAATACCATTGTTTCCGATACCGCGGAAGGAGCTTATTATTGGAACTTTAAAAGAATGTACTACCTAAACTCTGGAGTTTACTATTTCCATGGAGCCACGGTTTACGATTGCGACAGCTTGGCACAATTGAACTTGACAATAATACCCTACCCTATATTCTACTCGGCAAATTCATTTACCCCCAATAATGACGGCATTAATGATAAATTCATTCCCATTTTCAATAACGCTTATGCGATAGATTTTGCAATCACTAACAGATGGGGAAATGTCGTTTTTCAAACGAATGACATACATAGCGAAGGTTGGGATGGCTCCCTTAACAACGTGCCACAACCAACATCAACTTATACCTGGCGAATGGCGATTGATTACAACAACGGGGAAAAACTTGAAAAGACAGGGGTGGTAACCTTAATCCGATAAAAAGCAGAATAGGGTACTGCGGCAGTTTAACAGCGAAAAACATACTTATCGACTGTCTAGTTTGATTTCTTACTTGTGTTGAGTTAAAAAAGGGGGCCAGTGGTGTGGATTCAGTTTCCATCACTTTGACGGCCTCTCCCCCCCCAAGAAAACGCCAAGCCATCGGCCTCGGACACCGAATTCATAGGTGCCCATGGAAATACCCAAGACTAGGATAAGCACCGCGAAGAACTTCGTCCCGGTCCACCACACGTCGGGCCCCAACAGGCCGGGCAACACGCACACCAGCGGCATGTGGATCAGGTACACCCAGTAGGACGCGTCCAGCAAGTACCGCAGGGCCGACGAGGGTCGGTTCACGTAGGCCAAAAAGAAGGCAAGCAGACCGAAAACCAGCAAAACCGTGGAGGCAGCTTCCAGAAAGTAGGTGGGCCATTCCGCGTGCCACCCCTTGGGACCGCCAGAAACTTGGAGTAAAACATGCAGGACGCCGCCTAAAACGAACTGCCAACCGGGGTTGCGGGACATGTGGGACCACAGAGGCGCGCCAAAAAACGACCATCCCAGAGCAAAATACCCGCCGTAGACCAGAAAGGGAATCCACGCCGTGGCGTCGGAAAAAACAAACCACCCGGAGGGGACGCGGGGCGTCGGTACGCCGAGTTGTTCCACGGCAAACAACAGGGAACCGTAAAGTGCGGTGAGGACCAGGGTGCGAATCCAGGGGCCCGCCATTACCGCGGTCAATCCCGCGCTTAACGTTTGTCGAATCCGGGCGAATACCGCAGCTCCCTTCGGGGAGGAGGCAGAAAGCCATCGAACGGCAACGTGCAGGGCCACCGCCAGCGCCGCATACGCCATTAAGTCGTACAAAAACCACAAATGGAACCCGGGGCCCACAGCGGAAACACCATTTATCCGCGTCATCCCCAGCATATGGCGGACGGGCAACCACCGGTCGGACGTGAAAACCGACACCACTCGGCCCCATGGGTCTGGATCCCCGCCCAACACGCGAAAACTGTACACCGACGCGGCAATGACCAGGGGCCCCAGCACGGCGCTGAAGACCGCAAACGGATAGCCAATCCGCCGCACCCGGTTGCGCCAAAATCCGGCCCAGCCGCGTTTGGCCACCAACAGTGCCCCCAAATAACCGGCAGACACGTAAAAAAGGGGGAGACGGAAGGGGTGGATAAAAAACCAGACCGCGTCCAGCACGGGCCACACGTTGGCGGTGTCCTTGAAGGCCCACCCGGGCCCCGGCTTCCACGAATTGTACACCAGGCTTACGTGCAGCACCACGCCCAGCAGCATCATGACGGCTCGGAGGGCGTCCAAGGCGTCCAGCCGGCCCGTAGGGGCGGGAGCCCCGGGAAGCCCCTTGGAATCGTTGGGCGGAATCTGCTTCATGCGGTTGCAAAGGTGCGTCAAAAACGAGCGCAAAATCGACAGAAACAACTCCACGCAAGCCCCTTGCGCTGTACCTTTCTTGCATGAATTCCGACGAACGCATGGCCCGGATGACCCTACACGCCATCTACCCTCTGTACCTCGCGAAAATTGAGCGAAAAGGCCGAACCCGGGAGGAGTTGGATGAAATTCTGCAGTGGGCCCTCCGGGTGGATGGCGCAGGTTTGCAAGCCGCCGTAGCCGCGGAATGGACCTTTACCGAACTGTTTGCCCGCATGCCCCTGCATCCCGACACCGCTAAAATCACGGGTACCATTTGCGGGTACCGCGTAGAAAACATCGAAAATCCCGTCTCCCAAAAAGTTCGCTACTTGGACAAAATTGTGGACGAATTGGCCAAGGGGTGGTCCTTGGAAAAAATCAAACGCTTGCCGACCCCCGCGAAACGCTAAGCCGCGCCGCGTTTAGCCAGAACCTATGCGTTCGGCCAGAACCTCCGCCGGCCTAGAAAAAAGTAAAATACACCGCCGCCTGCACCCGGCGCACGCCCTCCATGCGGTACACCAACCGGCCGCTGGCATCCACAAACCGCGCCCCGTCAAACCGCGCCAGCAACTGGCCAGACGCAGAAACAATGCGGTCTCCGTCCATCCGCCCCAGCAGCCGCCCGGAAGCGTCCACCAGTCGGTCTCCGTCCACGCGGCCCAGCATTCGGCCCGAAGCATCCACCACCCGCAATCCGTCCATGCGGCCCAACAAGCTGCCCGAAGCCGAAACCAACCGGTCTCCGTCCCACCGGGCGACGGAACTGCCGGAAGCGGAAACGATGCGCTGCCCCCAAACAGAGGGCGCTGCCAAAAGCAAAAAGAGTCCAATAAGAAAGACGACGCGCGGAGTATTCTTCATTGCTGCTTGGCTGTCCTTACTTCAATCGAAAATTGATGGGAATGGTATACGTAATTCGAACCGGCTTTCCGTTCACTTTGGCTGGCTCCATGCGCGGCAACATTCTTATCACGCGCGCGGCTTCCGCATCCAATTCGGGATCCGCCGAGCGTGCCACCTCCACATTGGAAACGTACCCGTCCTTCTCAATGATAAAACGGACATAGACTTTGCCCTGAATGTTTAACTGACGGGCTTTTTTGGGATAGGCCACGTTGCGAGAAACCAGCGCCATGATCATCCGATTGAAACATTCAAAACCTTCTTCCCGCGACGCGGCCACAGCTGCTTCGCACCCCGGGTAAATCGGCAATTCCTCTACCGCCGAAATCAAGAGGGCCGATTTGTCGTCGGCCCCCAGTACGCTATCGACCTTGGGCTCAATCGTGTCTTGCCCTGCCGCACCGCGCACTGCAGCTCTCGTCACCCCGACCTCGGCCTGCATGGGCTCCACATTAGCTACCAAAAAACCCAAAAACACGGCGTATGCCGAAACCATCGGTAGAAAGCGAAACTTCATGAAGCAATAATTTGACGGAAACAAAACAAACATACCGAAGATACACAATTTGGTTATCTTCGTTGTAACAAGAGTAACCTATTGATTATGAAACTGAATCAAATCGAACGCGTGGTCATTGGTGTAGGCGTTGTAGCCGTCTTGCTGTACCTGGCCGGACTTACCTACGGGCCGTTGAAGCCTTACCGAGAGACCTTTCGCATTGTGGTTCTTGTTGCGATTGCCGTTTACATTGTGTACACCTTCCTCCTTCAGAACAAGGAAAGCGACGACCGTGCAGAACTGGAGTCCCAAATGGCCTCGCTGGAAGCGAATAACCGCGCCTTGGAGCAAGCCAAATCAGCTGCAGACAGCCAGTTGGCCGCCGCACAAACCGAATTGCACGGATTGCGTGCCGCCTTGGCCAATGCCGGATTGGACGCGCCTGTTGCGGGTGCCGCAACGAAGAAAGCGGTAGCTCCCAAGAAAGCAGCGGCTCCCAAAAAACCAGCTGCCAAAAAACCGGCTGCCGGTAAAACAGCTGCAGCCGCCAAAAAGCCAGCAGCACCGCGCACCCCAAAGGCGGAGTGATTATTGGAATTCGCGTTCCTGTTTGCTAAAAAACAGATTCCCAAACGCATTGAAATGAAAAAACCCAGGCCTGCGGCCTGGGTTTTTTCGTGGTAGCCCCTATAGGAATCGAACCTATATCTCAGGATCCGGATTCCTGAATACTATCCATTGTACTAAAGGGCCAACTTGGAGGGTGCAAAGGTACGGAATTTACCGCAAATCGACGGTTCAACCCGCCCGTCGGTCTCCAAAAAACCACACCGGGTTCACCGAAAAACGTGCAGCGCACCTGCTGCCTGCCCGCGCAAATCGCCGGCGTTTCCTGCCTTTACAGATACGTAGTACACCCCTTCCGGAACCGGCCTCCCGTGGTCGGTGCCGTCCCAGCGAACGCCGCGCTCCTCCGTTTCAAACACCCGCTGACCCCATCGGTCCCGAACTTCCCAGCTCAGCCAATCGTGGCCCACGACCTCCGGTACAAACCAATCGTTTTGGTTGTCGTTGTTGGGCGTCACCACATTCGGCAGGGCAATCCGCACGGCAGACCACAATTCCACGCAGGCCGTATCGGAACAACCTTCGGGAGAAGTTACCACCACGCAAACGGTATAGTTGGTGTCCGGTACGTAGGTTCGCACCACGCCGGGGGTGGTGGACAACGCGCCGTCTCCCAAAGTCCAGGCGTAGGTGGAGCCCGACGGTGCGCCCACCACGGAAAATCCTACTTGGGTGCTGTCTGGGTACAGACGCGTACGGGTAGGTACTAAGGAAATTTGTGGATACGCGCCAATGCGTACCTGCCGCAGCCAGGTGCGGGTGGTGGTGCAGCCTCCCTGAACGGAAACCGTCAGGCGCACGGTGTATTGGCCAGGAGTTTGGTAGCAATGACTGGGGCTCCACGCCGTATCGGAGGTGCCGTCGCCAAACTCCCACAGGACAGACTGCACGGGGTAGCCTGGAGTGGTGGTGGTGGTGTTGTTCCACGAGACGCACAACGTACCGCATCCGGTGGTGTCTGTGGGTTCCGCAGCCAGATTGGCTCCGGGCAAAACGGTCACAGAAGGCCGCGCCAAAGTGGTGGTGCATCCGCCCAAGGTGGTGCCGCTCAAGGTAACGGTGTAGGTGCCCGGGGTGGAGTAGCAATGCGACGGGGTAAAACCGGCCGCGTTGGTGCCGTCGCCAAAATCCCAGTTCAATCCGGTTACGGGTTGGCCGGAAACGGCTCCCACGAAGGTGGGGCACACGGTACCGCACCCGGTGGTGTCTGTGAGGGTCATAGTCAGCGCCGCACGGGGCTTGGCCACCACTTGCACCGTGTCCGTGTCCTGGCAATTGAAGGAGAAGGAAACATCGTCCAGGGCAAAATCATTGCCCGCGGAAGCCGTAAAGACGGATTCCAGCGTGACCAAGGTGGTGGCGGCGGTTCCGGCGGTAAATACCTGTTGAAACTGCGTCCAAACGCCGGTGGTCAACGGAGCACTCAACACCTGCCCCACCTGAACGTTATTGACCTTGGTGCGCACACTGCTCGCCGGGGTGGCCATCGTCATCAACCAGTACGTCATCGTCACTTGTGCGCCCGGAGGAAGCGGAACGGCTTGCTGCCAAAAGACTTTGTTCGCCGTAACGGATCCGTTCACCGCCATGTACAAACCGGTTCCGGTGGTGTGGTCCGGCCAAGCCGCAAAGTTGGGGTGCACGGAGTTGGCGCTGTTGGTGATGGCGTAGGTGCCTTCGTTCCAGATGCTGGTGGCGTTGTAGATGTATTGAGACGTAAAGCTTGTATTGCCCTGAGTAAACGCGCCGTTTACTGCGTTCTGCGAACCGGATCCCCCGCTCGTCACGTAGAGGGTGGTGTTCTGGTTGGCCGTCGCAATGGGATTGGCGCAGTTGGTGCAGCTCAAAGCGGCGTTGGGTGCCCAGGTGTAGGTGCCGTTTCCGCCCGTCACCAGCAGGGGCACTTGATCGCCCACGCAGGCATTGACGGTGGTGGGGTTCACGGAAATCTGACAGGATTGGGCGTTTGTACTGCCCGACGCCGCACCCAATAGCGCTGCGCCGAGTGCCGCCGCCCTGCGGGCGGCGCCCCAACCTATTGCCCAAGACGCAACGGAAGAACTGCCTATTTTCATACCTTTAAAACACTGGAAATGTACGAACAACCCGCGAAACAACCCGCTTCGCTGGCTCAATACTGGACGCCGAAAAACCCCCAATCCCGTGAAAAAGTTCATTGCCCTCCCCCTGCTCTTCTTGGCAGCAACCCTCTGGACATCCACCAGTTGCACCCGCACCCCAAAACAACCGGAAGCCACTCCCGCCGCCGAACGCGCGGCCATCGCCGCGCTTCTGGACCGCTGGCACCAAGCCGCGGCCCAAGCGGACTCGTCGGTATATTTTGGCGCACTCGTTCCGGATTCCGCGGTATTCATTGGTACCGACGACACCGAGCGCTGGAAAACCGAAGCATTCCGCACCTGGAGCCGACCCCACTTTCAAAACGGCAAAGGCTGGACCTTCCGCCCGCAAGACCGAAAAATTGGATTGGACACCCAAACCGCGTGGGTGGACGAGCGCTTGGATTCGCCCCACATGGGCGCCTGCCGCGGCACGGCCGTGCTGCGAAAAATCAACGGCGAATGGAAAATCGCCCTCTACAGCCTGAGTTTTTCCGTTCCCAACCCCCGCGCGGACGCGGTGATGGAAGCGCTGAAAAGCCCTGATTTTCCGGCAGATAACCGCTGAGTCCCTTGGGGATTGTCCCAAAGCTGCACGCAGCGGCAGCCCACGGGCCTGTAGGACTCCCGCGTTAAGGGACCACCACCCGCGTGCGGTGCACCACCCCTTCCACGCGGGTCTCCAAAAAGTAGATTCCGCTGGCCAAATCCGCCACCGGGAACTCCAGCGGAGCACCGTCCAAGCGCGGCGTATCCACCGTGCGCACCGCGCGTCCGTGCACGTCCACCAACGTCTGCGATGCGGGTACGGGGCCGTTGGACCACACCTCCGTAAAGAGCATGCCTCCCTCCACCGGATTGGGGTACACCTTCACGGCCACCCCAGGAGCCAACTGCTGCTCGCGTTGCCCCAACAAAACCGACGGCGTCGCCAGTTTTTGGTCTGTGTAAATGCGGTACTCACCCGGTCCAAAAGAAAGCGTGGTGGCGGAATTCGTCACCTGAATGGAGTCGCCGGAGAAGTAGTCGTACCACCACCCTACGTGGTGAAAAGGAACATTTATGGCGGTGGAAAAGACGTCGAAATTGCCCAAAACCAAGGCATTAAACGAGTTTGCGTCCGTAAGTTTGAGGTACTTACCGGCACCACCGGCTTGGATTTGGTAGTTGGACGTGCTGAATACCGGATACGTGGTTTTCAACTTCAACAACTCCGCCGTCACGTCGAACAATCGTTTGCGTTCCGGGACCTGCTGGTAGTTCCACTTGGGGGGTTTGTTGCAAATGCGGCACGGGTTGTCTATGGACTGATCGTACCCCAGTTCGGTGAACATGTAGATCATCTTGGGTCCGGGAATCAAGTGGCCCAGGGCAGAGGCCAGCTCCAGGCGACGCAGGGAAATCTCCAAACTCCGCACCGGATAATTGGGGTTGCTTTGACGACCTAAAACCTTGACTTTAAACGCAATGCGCTCCTCGTCGTGGCTGTCCAAATAAGTGATCAATCCGGGCTGGTTCCACGTGCGGTTCTTGTACGACGCCCAGCTGAAATTGGAGGTAGTCGGAAAGCCCATGGCGCCCTCGTAAAACTGATAGCAGGCGTTGCCCCAGAGCATCATCCCGTAGTCCGCCAACTGCTTCTCTTCCGCGTTGTCCGCCCAATGCTCCAGGATGACATACGCCGACGGATTGACGGCCCATACGGTATCCGCCAAACGCTTCAAGTAGGTAATGCGTTGGGCGTTGTTGCTGACGTTGCCCGCGTTGGTCATGCCCTTGGTGTAGTCAAACCGGAAACCGTCCACCTGGTACTCCTCCAACCAATACGTGTTGATGCGGTCCATGTAGTCCCGAACTTCCGGCCGATCGTGGTTGAAATCGTATCCCCAGCAGTACGGCGGGTGCGGGCATGCGGCATTGAACCAAGGGCTGTTGGCGGCGGTGGTGCCGGCGGTGGCGTCCCAGTACATGCGAACGAGCGGACTCTGACCAAAAACGTGGTTGAAAACTTGGTCCAGAATTACGGCAATTCCACGGCTGTGGCAGGAGTCGATCAGTTCCTTAAAGTGCTCCGGCGTGCCGTAGTACTTGTCCAAAGCCATTTGGTAGCTGGGGTTGTAGCCCCAACTTTCGTTGCCCTCAAACTCATTGGTGGGCATGAATTCTACGGCATTGATGCCCAAACGCTGCAGGTAATCCAGGGTGTCCAAAATGGTTTTGTAACTGCGTGTGCTCACAAAATCGCGCACCAACAGTTCGTAAATCACCAACTTCTCCTTGCTCGGCGGCGTGAACTGGGTGTTTTTCCAGACGTAGGCCGGTTTGCCCGGGTGAATCAAGGTGGTGTGGCCGGTGGTTTTGCCGGTGGGGTACGGATGCGGATTGGGGTTGTTCAAAACGGAAATTCCCCCGTCGTTGGAGGGATCTAAAATCAATTCCGAATAAGGATCTGCAATTTTCAGGCTGCCGTCGATCAGGTACTGAAATGCGTAGCGCTGCCCGGGTTCAAGCGTTGGAAGCACTTTCCACCACGTCTTCCCGTCCACGGACCGACGCATGGCATAGGCAGTGTCCGGGGCAAAGTTGTTGAAGTCGCCCACTACGAGCACGTTGTTCTTAAACGGTGCCAACAATTTCAGCGCCACCGTGCTGTCGTTTAAATAATTAATGCCGTACTGCAGGCCTGCCGGGGGATTTTGAACCTGAACCGACGGCATCCCAAATACGCGCAGGGTGTCCCGCGCTACGGAACCGCCCGCTCCCGTGGCCGTGGCCACCAAAATACGACTTCCGGCCACCGCCGTGTAGGTATACGCAAATGCTGCGGCAGTACCGGAAGACTGCGCCACCACCGTACCGTTGTCCGTCAGCGTCCACTGCGCGGGTTGGTTGGACGCCAAACTCAACGGAATGGACGTGCCCGGCGCCACCGTAGGATCTTCAGACGGCGCCAAAAACGCGCACAACAAACCGGCGTTGGCCGGGTAAATGGGGTAGTAAATGTCCGACCCGTCGCTGGAGCGGCCCACCACAGAACCTGTTGTGTTGCGGAACACAAAGGCAAGCTGCTGCACGGTTGCTCCCGCTACCGGTGCCCCGTAAAACGTAGGAATATGGTACTTAATGCGGTGCTTGTTGTTGCCCAAAGAGGTCATCAAAACGTTTGGACTGGCCTGTCCCCAGGTGCCCTGCACGTTTTGCCAATTCGTAGGGGACGTACTGGTGCTGGTGATGATCCCTGCGTGCGCATACACCGGAGCCACACCCACCAGAGCCGCGTTGCCCTGCGCGGCGTCGTACACAATGGTTACCGTGTCTTGCGCCGTGGGAAACGGCGGAGTAACCTGAAGGATTTGGCCCTGGACCGACGTCCCAACAACCGCCGCACAAAATGCCCAAAAGATCCGAATACGAAAAGACCAAGAATTCAACATGCTCCGAAGATACAACGTTGTTCGTGTGCAAAATACACCGATCCGGCGCGCAACAACCCAATTGGACGTTTAACGACAATCCGCAACCTGCCGCTGAATTCACTCAATCGTGCTGCTCCCGGGGCGAGTCAAAGTAGAGCAATTTGGCCTTGTAATCCAACCCTGCCCATTTGTCCGCATCGAAGAGAAGGCAGGCAATTCCGGAGGTGGGCACGTTCTCAATCCGCTGGCGCACGCATCGGTTGACCAACTCCGTGGTGGCCGGATTGTGCCCAAACACCATGATTTCCCGAACGTCGTCCGGCAAGGTTCGCAGCCACGCCATCACTTCGTCCACCTCGGCCAAATAAAGGCCTTCTACCAACACCAAATCGTCCAAAGTCATGCCCAGCGTTTGCGCAAAGAGCATGGCGGTGTGGAGCGCTCTGGTAGCGGGGCTGGTGTACAAGCGGTTTGGGCGGGACAAGGTTGCTTGGAAGGCCTCCGCCATTTGCACGGCATCCCGAATCCCGCGGCCTTTGAGCGGTCGGTCTTTGTCCGGCAAACGCGGATCTGTCCAGCTACTTTTGGCGTGGCGTACCAAATAAACGGTCTTCACGTTGGAGAAGGTTTACTGCAAAGTTGAACCAAAATTAGAAGCCTGCAATTTGGGCGCTGGAAATTTAGCATTTGATAACGGCTAGTTTACACACCAATCCGCGAACATAGGTAGTTTCGCTCGCGATGATCCAGCCCCACGAACTCGCAGCACTCCACCCGATTCTTCGGCTGCGCCTACTGCAGTGGCTGCTCTTCCGCTGGCTGGGCCTTCCGGCGTTGAACAAAAGGTATGCGTCGTTGGCGCATCTACCCCCACGGGATTTCTTGCGGGCCTTCCTCACCCAACAAGAAGTGGTGTATCGGTTCCACGAAAAAGACGCGGCGCGCATCCCAAAATCCGGCCCCTTTGTGGTGGCGAGCAACCATCCTTTGGGCGCATTGGACGGGCTGATTTTGCTGGAAATCATCCAAACCGTGCGCCCAGACGTCAAGATCATGGGGCACCAGCTGCTGGAACGCATCCAACCCCTGCAACCGTACCTCCTGCCCGTCAACCCCATGGAAGGGCGCTCCGCCTCGCCGTCCGCCAGTTTGCGGGGGCTGCGCGGCGCCTTGGACTGGCTCGCCAACGGACACGCCGTGGTGGTCTTCCCCGCCGCGGAAGTCAGCCGATTCCAATGGAAAACCCAAAAAATTGAAGACCGTCCCTACCCGGATGGCGTCCTTCGCTTTTTGGAAAAGGCCAACGTCCCCGTACTTCCCGCGCATTTCTTCGGCCGGAATTCGTGGGGATTTTACCTGGCCTCCGCCCTGCTCCGGCCCCTGAGCACCGGATTGTTGGTGCGTGAAGCCCTTCGCCCCGCGCGCAGACCGTACGAAATCCGACTGGGCAAACCCTTCTCTTTTGAAGACGGCACCAACCTGCGCCAAAGAATCTACCGCTTGCAACAAAGCAAACGGTACCTAAAAACCCTTTGGCAAACCGTCTTTCTGCCGCCCAAAACGCAAAATCCCGTGGCTCCTCTCCCGGACTCCGCCGCATTAGCAACCGCCGTACAACGCCATCTGGCCCGCGTGGCGCCATTGGTGGCCCAGTCCAACCTGGTGGTATTCGTGGCGCACGGGGACGAAATTCCCAGCCTTCTGGAAACCTTGGGGAGTCTGCGCGAAACCGCGTTTCGCGGGGTGGGCGAAGGAACCGGACTTCCTTTGGACGTGGACCGGTTTGACGCCACCTACCACCACCTCATCCTGTGGAATACCGAGTTAAAATGCATTTGGGGCGCGTACCGGCTGGGGTTGGGCCACGAGCTCCTCACGCACTACGGCAAACAAGGTCTGTACCTAAACGCCTTCTACCGCATCAGAAAGGAACTGCTCCTCTTTCTGAACCAAACCGTGGAGATGGGGCGCGCCTTTGTGGTGCCTGAAGCCCAACAGAAGCCCTTGCCCTTGTACCTCCTGTGGCGCGGCATTCTAGCTTTCGCTGCACAGGATCCCACAAACCGACGGTACCTCATGGGAAGCGTTTCCGTTTCCAACGCCTATTCCAAGCACGCACAGCGGTTCTTGCTGGCCTTTGTGCAAACACACTTTTGGGACCACCACTGGGCCGCGTACCTA
>Ga0102917_1000496_pt1 | contig 12993 bp, 8 predicted proteins | sample Colrivmet1562A02_FD_78201 | JGI IMG/M metagenome (GOLD analysis project Ga0102917, IMG submission 78201) | Estuarine microbial communities from the Columbia River estuary - metaG 1562A-02 | ecosystem: Environmental > Aquatic > Marine > Intertidal zone > Estuary | place: USA: Columbia River...
TATTTGGTACTGGTTTTGACCTGGCCCACAACGCAACGGCAGACGTTGAAGCGAGTGCGCGTGTCTTTTTGGAGTTGGCGGCTCGTGGATTTTATCCAAACGAGCGTTTGGGTGTGGCCGCCGCCAGCATCCGTGCCACCTATCCGCAGGGTGTTGGAACTTGGGGTATAGCACACCGAGACCTCAAGGCAGCCAGTGTCCGGGTCAAGTTGGTCGCTCCTGAGGCGTCACCCGTTGCCGAATCGGAGGCCGAAGAGCCCCGAATTACTGCCCATTCCACTGATTTAACGAGCGAATCCGGCACGTTTTTCCACGTCCATTTGCATTCCCAGTTTTCCGTTTTGCAGGCCACTGCTCGAGTGGAAGGCCTGGTCAAGCGTGCGGTGGCGGAAGGCCAACCGGCGGTAGCGCTTACAGACACCGGGAACATGATGGGCGCCTTTCAGTTCGTGAATGCCGTTGATTCCGTCAACAAAACCCGTGCAGAAGGAACGCCTGAACTCAAGGCATTGGTGGGGTATGAGGCGTTTGTTTGCCGCAACCATCGGGACAAAAGCGTTAAGGACGATGGCTTTTTGGTGCCGTTGTTGGCGTTGAACAAAAAGGGGTACCAGAACTTGGCCAAACTGAGTTCCGCAGGGTATATCGACGGATTTTACTACGTCCCTCGGATTGATAAAGACCTTTTGATGCAGCACACCGAAGGCGTAGTGGCCTTGACGGGAGGGCTGTCTGGCGAAATTCCGCACCTCATTGCCAATGTGGGCTTCAAGCAAGCAGAAGAGGCATTTCTTTGGTACAAGGAAGTGTTTGGCGATCGGTTTTACGCGGAATTGAACCGCCACGGCTTGCCGGAGGAGGACGCCATCAACGACGCCCTTTTGGAATTGTGCCGCAAGCACAACGTTCCGTTTGTGCCGGCCAACAATGCGTTTTATCTGGATCGAACAGAGTCCGAAGCGCACGATATCTTGCTGTGCGTCAAGGATTCTGAAAAGAAAGCAACGCCCATTGGGCGCGGACGCGGATTCCGGTACGGCATGCCCAACGACCGCTTCCACATGACCACCACCGCGGAAATGAGAGCCACTTTTTCCGACGTTCCGGATGGTTTTCTGCATTTGGCCGCCTTGTTGGAGCGCGTGGAGACGTATTCCTTGGCGCGCGAAGTACTGCTGCCCAAGTTCGACATCCCCGTGGAGTTTGAGTCTGCGGAAGATGCTGTTGACGGCGGAAAACGCGGAGAGAATGCCTACTTGCGCCATTTAACCTACGAAGGAGCCAAACGCCGCTACGGCGAATCCCTGTCGGAAGAAATTCGCGAACGACTGGATTTTGAGTTGGCCACCATTGAAAAGGCGGGATATCCAGGCTACTTCTTGATCGTACAGGACTTCTGCGCCGCGGCGCGGGGCATGGACGTCAGCGTGGGGCCCGGCCGGGGCAGTGCGGCGGGTTCGGCCGTGGCGTACTGCATTGGCATTACCAACGTAGACCCCATCCGGTACGACCTCCTGTTCGAACGTTTCTTGAATCCGGACCGCGTATCCTTGCCGGATATAGACATTGACTTCGACGATCGGGGCCGAGACAAAGTCATTCAGTACGTCATTGACAAGTACGGTTCCAGCCAGGTGGCGCAGATCATCACCTACGGATCCATGGCCGCGAAGAGTTCCATCAAGGACACTGCGCGCGTTTTGGATTTGTCTTTTGCCGATGCAGACAAGATGACCAAAAGCATGCCGGACGGCAAGAGTTTGCTGGAGGTTTTGACTTTAGACGATAAAAAATTACGTGAATCCTTGCGTCAAGAGGATTATACGAAGGCCTTGGAATTGCGCAGAATGGCCGAAGAACCGGGCACCATGGAAGCGCTGCGCCAAGCGCAGGTTTTGGAAGGGTCGCTTCGAAACACCGGCATCCACGCATGCGGCGTCATCATCACGCCCACAGACATTCGCGAGTTGATCCCGGTTGCCACGGCAAAGGACAGTGCCATGTGGTGTACCCAGTTTGACAACGCCGTTGTGGAAAGCGCAGGTTTGCTCAAAATGGACTTTTTGGGCCTAAAAACACTTACACTCCTCAAGGATGCTGTGGAGTTGATTCAAAAAAGGCACGGAATTGCGCTGGATTTGGAGACCATTCCCATCGACGACGTCGCTACGTACGCCTTGTTTCAGCGGGGAGACACGGTCGGTATTTTTCAGTACGAATCCGCCGGGATGCAGAAGCACCTGCGGGACCTTAAGCCTACCGTCTTTGGGGACTTGATTGCCATGAACGCCCTGTACCGACCAGGCCCCTTGGAATACATTCCTGCTTTCATTCGACGCAAGCACGGTACCGAGCCCATTTCGTACGACCTGCCGGACATGCAGGAATTTCTGGAGGAAACCTACGGAATCACGGTCTACCAGGAGCAGGTCATGCGTTTATCTCAGAAGCTTGCTGGATTTTCCAAAGGCGAGGCCGACGTTTTGCGCAAGGCCATGGGCAAGAAGGACGCGGCACTCTTGGCCAAACTGAAACCCAAGTTTTTGGAGGGGGGCAAGGAGCGCAACCACCCGGAACTTGTTTTGGATAAAGTTTGGAAAGACTGGGAAGCGTTTGCCTCCTATGCCTTCAACAAATCCCACTCTACTTGCTACGCTTGGGTGGCCTACCAAACGGCTTACCTCAAGGCCAATTTCCCAGCCGAATACATGGCCGCCGTTTTGACCAACAACATGGACGACATCAAGCAGGTGACGTTCTTCATGGACGAGTCGCGCCGCATGAAAATCCCGGTGTTGGGCCCAGACGTCAACGAGTCCATACTGCCTTTTACGGTAAACGCTCAAGGGGCCATTCGTTTTGGCTTGGGCGGAATGCGCGGAGTGGGAGAGGGAGCTGTAGACCACTTGGTGCATGTTCGTACGGAGACGGGGCCGTTTGCATCGTTGTTTGATTTGGTCAAGCGGGTAGACCTTCGGGCCATCAACAAAGGAACCATGGAGGCCTTAGCCGCCGGTGGCGCTTTGGATTCCTTGCCCGGAACCCACCGCGGTCATTTCTTCTACGAAGATTCAGACGGAAAGCCCTATTTGGAAAAAGTTCGGCGCTACGGCCAAATGTTTCAAGACGACGCCGGCAGCAGCCAGGTTTCTCTGTTTGGTGCGTCCAGTGAAGTGGTTTTGACTGAGCCCACAGTACCGGACGTGCCCACCCCCAATGCCCTGCTCGTTTTGAAGAAGGAAAAGGAAATCAACGGAGTATACATTTCCGCCCACCCGTTGGATCAGTTTAAGTTCGAAATGACTCATTTTGTGCGAAACCGTGCGGCGGAGTTGAACCCGCACGAGGCCTTTGTGAACGGTACCGGTTTTCGCGATTTCACCGTCGCCGGCATGGTGAATCAGGCCGCCTCGCGCACCACCAAAACGGGCCGACAAATGGGTTCGTTTGTGTTGGAAGACAAGGAAGGAACAGTGGAAATAGTGCTTTTTGGGGAAGATTACCTCAAATACAGTCACTTTTTGGTGGACGATCAGTTGTTGTTTGTTCGGGGGCGCGTGCAGAAACCCAGTTGGGGTTCCAAGGACGGTCCTGTGCGGTACGTGATCCAAGTGATGGAGATGAAATTGCTGGCGGACGTCCTGAGCACGGCACAAAAAATGGAAATTTCATTGGATTTGCATCAATTGACGCCCGCCAAATTGAGCGAAATGCACGATGTATTTTCCGCCTATTCGGGAGACAAGCGAGTCACTTTCCGAATCCAAGAAGGAGAGCAAGGCGTGCGAATTTTGGGCAGAAGCCGCAACCTCCGGGTGCGCTTGGAACGCCCTTTGCTGGAAGCCTTGGAGTCCGTAGTGGGCGAGCAGGCAATAAAAATTTTAGCATGATGAAGAAAAGTTGGGTCCAACCACGAGCGCAGTCTCCAGCTTTGCTCGTAGTCGTTTTTTGGGCATTGAGTTTGTTCGGTTTTGCGAGCGAACTGAAGGCGCAAGCAAACAACTCCGTGGACGCGCAAGGCAAGAAGCACGGAGCGTGGGTGAAGTACCACGAAGGAGGCAAGGTCATGCGCTACCAAGGACAATTTCAGCACGGAATTCCGGTTGGGAATTGGACGTATTTGCACCCCAACGGACAAAAGATGGCGGAAATGCGCTACCGCAGTGCTACCGGAGTCTGCAAAGCAACGGAATACACGGAAGAGGGCAATAAAGCCGCCGTTGGCGTGTATTCCGGTCCCAACCAGAAGGACAGTGCCTGGACGTACTTCCGTCCGGACGGCTCGGTGTTGGCGCGAGAATACTACGCCCAAGGACAGCCCTCCGGGTTGTGGGTAACGTACTACCCCAATGGCAAAACCGCAGACGAAACCCGCTATGCGGGCGGCGTCCGCAACGGTGCTTTCGCATCCTACACGGAAGACGGAAAGCTGCGCATCCGTTGCGCCTACCAAAAAGGTACGCTGGACGGGCTCTACGAGTCTTTTGACATCAATGGAAAGCTTCGGTTTAAAGGAATGTACTCAAAAGGTTTAAAATCAGGAATTTGGATTTATTTTGAAGACGGCAGAACCGTCCGCACCGAAACGTACAAGGGCGGACGCTTGACCAAAACCGATAAGCGCTGATGGCGCGCGTGGTGGTGGGCCTCTCCGGAGGCGTGGACAGTTCCTTGGCGGCTGCTTTGCTTCTGGAGCAAGGGCACGAAGTCATTGGCTTGTTCATGCGCAACTGGAACGACGCCTCCGTCACCTTGGAAGCTGAATGTCCGTGGATCGAAGATTCCAACGATGCTCTCCTGGTAGCAGAGCACCTGGGCATCCCTTTCCAGGTGATGGACCTCAGCGGGCCCTACAAAGAGCGCATTGTAGACACCATGTTTGCGGAGTACCAGGCCGGTAGGACGCCCAATCCAGACGTTTTGTGCAACCGCGAGATCAAGTTTGATTTGTTTTTGGAGGCTGCACTTCAGTTGGGTGCAGACTACGTGGCAACCGGCCATTATGCCCGACGTCGGGATCTTCCCAACGGCGAGATTGCCTTGTTGGCCGGACGCGATCCCAACAAAGACCAAAGCTATTTTTTGTGTCAGTTGAACCAAGCCCAACTTTCTAAAGCCTTGTTTCCCATTGGGGAGCTGTTGAAACCGGAGGTCCGTCAAGAAGCCGCCGCCCGCGGCATTCCAACCGCCGCCAAAAAGGACTCCCAAGGATTGTGTTTCATTGGAAAGGTGCGTTTGCCGGATTTCCTGCAGCAGCAATTGTCCGTAAAACCGGGGTCCATTGTGGAAGTACCGGCCTCGTGGGAGGGGTGGAACAATCCTGAATTTGGAACGCCCTGGCCCCTGCATCCAGCAGCGGGAAAAGTGGTTGGGCAGCACCAGGGCGCTCATTTTTTCACCGTCGGGCAGCGAAAAGGACTTTTGGTGGGCGGGAAGGCCGAACCCCTGTTTGTGGTGGCCACAGACACCCAAGAAAATATCGTTTACGTGGGTCAAGGGGAACACCACCCCGGTTTGTACCGTCCTTTTGTCCACGTTGCGTCCAAGGATGTGCATTGGGTGGTTCCGTCGCGCGCCTTAAAAGTAGGGGAGTCCGCTGCGTTACAAGTTCGCATTCGCTACCGCCAGCCGCTGCAAGAGGCGGTGTTGACCGCACTTCCAGACCATTCCCTACGAATTGATTTTGCATTACCGCAAAAGGCCGTGGCGCCGGGTCAATTTGCAGCTTGGTACGACGGCGAGGCCCTCCTGGGGAGCGGCGCGATGGCGCACTGATGCTCAACTTTTTGTCCGATTTTTTGTTTTCCTTCAAAACGACGTACATGATTCGATTGAAAAGTCCCTTGGTTTTGCTGCTGTTCACCGCGTTCTTCATCTCCGGGGCCTCCCTACCGATTGCGGCACAAGCTCCGGAGCCCGCCTACCGATGGGTTTATTTTCCCCACCGTCCGGACCGACTGCTTCAAGCCCCGGCCTTGAGCGCCAAAAGCATAGAGCGGCGCCAGAAGGCAGCCCAGCCCCTGCGTGCTTTTGACTACCCGGTGCATCCGTCCGATTTGGCGGCAGTGCGCGCAACCGGTTTGCGCGTGGTAGGTGCTTCCCGGTTGCTGAACGCTGCCGTGGTGGAAGTGCCCGCATCCGGTTGGTCCGAATATTTTGCTTGGCGCAGCGAACCCTTGCGCCCGCTGCATCTCTGTGAAACTCCAGCGGCGCCGCACGGGGATTCGGAAGAGGATGGACTGGCCGGTTATCAGTACGCCAACGGCGACGCGGCCATCGCCCAAATCAACGGTAAAGGCCTCCACGATGATTTCTTTGAAGGCCAAGGTATGTTGATTGGGGTGCTGGACGGCGGTTTCCGGGAAGTGGACACCTTTGGTGCTTTTTCCCGACTGCGGTCCGAAGGGCGTTTGGTGTTCACCAAAGATTTGGTTCAGAACGACGACTCGGTTTTTGAGGACAGCTTCCACGGAACCATGGTTTTGAGCACCATGGCCCCAGATTTGGATGCCGTGCACGTGGGCACCGCGCCCAAAGCCCAATACGCCTTGTTCAAAACGGAAAATGTATTCTCCGAGACCCCCTTGGAAGAGTTGCATTGGATACGCGGCGCCGAAATGGCGGACAGTTTGGGGGCGGACGTATTGAATACCTCGTTGGGCTACAGCACGTTTGATGATCCGTTGGACAGCCACACGTATGCAGACATGGACGGACGAACTACCCCCATTTCCCGCGCAGCAGTGGCTTTGGCCCGCACGGGTTTGCTTCTGGTGGTTTCCGCGGGGAACGAAGGGAACGGCGCCTGGAAATACATCACGGCCCCGGCGGACGCGGACAGCGTCTTGACCGTTGGCGCCGTGAATGCCTTGGGGGTGCGGGCCGGTTTCAGCAGCCAAGGCCCCACGGCGGACGGCCGCATCAAACCGGACGTGATGGCCTTGGGCCAGGGGTGCGGAATCATCAACAACGGCGGCATTCCCAGCACCGGGAACGGAACCAGCTTCAGCGGTCCCGTAATGGCCGGCATTATGGCGTGTTTGTGGCAAAAACACCCGACGCGCACAGCGCAGGATTTGCTCTATTCGGTGCGACTCTCCGCTTCCCAGGGTTTGATGCCGGATACCTTGTACGGCCACGGTATTCCTAACCTCGCCCTGGCCAGCACCCTGTTGGGACGCATGGAATGGGAGCAGCCCCAGTTTGCCCTGTGGTCTGATTCGGAATTTTGGATCGGTCAATTGCCCACCAACGCCAGCGGAACCGCCTACATCAGTGCCGTAGGCGCGGACGGACGGTTGCTGGGGTATTGGGAGGAAAAGGTGGAAAACGGTGCCTGGCGCGTGCAGCAAAACCCCAACGAGCGCGGTGCCGGGGTGCATTATTGGCGCGTCAATTTTGGCGGTGCGTCCTGGACGTCACGTTCCGTTCAAACAAATTGAGTGCGTCGGCCCGAACGGTTTAACGCAACTTCTTGCACAAAGCGGGCTTCACCCAAACAGGTGCCTTCCTAAAAATCCAGCCGGGTTTACTTGACGCGTGCGTCGTAGGTGGCGCCCATGCTTGGGGTGTCGCCCATGTACTTGGCCATCATGCTCTTTTTGACCATGTTGAATACGGCCATATGAACATCTTCTGCAACCTCCATGTCGTTGGCGTCCGAGTGTACGTGGATGTCCACCAGTTGGGCCAATTTGCCACCGCTGTATCCCGTTAAACCGGCTGTGGTAGCTCCGTTGGCCTTGGCCCACTGCATGGCGCGCAGCACGTTTTCGCTGTTGCCGCTGCCGCTGAGCCCCACGACCAAATCACCGGGTTGCAAGTAGTTTTTTAACGGTTCCTCAAAAATGGCTTCCCATCCGATGTCGTTGGCGATGGCCATGAGGGAAGGAAGGTTGTCGTTCAGGCAAATCATTTTGAACCGCTTGTCCAGCCCAAATGAAGCGCCTTTGAGGAAATCGCCTGCCGCGTGGGAGGCGCTAGCGGCAGATCCGCCGTTGCCCATGGTGTAGATGGTGTGACCCCCCTCGTATGCCGCAGAAAAAGCGTCTGCCAAGGCTTGTACCCGGCTCATGTCCAGGCGATTCAACGTTTCCAAAAGAAGCGCGCGGTATTCTAGAGGCTGCATGGCAAGAAATGAATTTAGGTGAGCGGAGCAAAGCATCCACTGCAAAGGTACCGGTTTTCTTTAGGTTTTTTTGGGGCGTGGTGCGCTCCGGCCTCAGCCGTTTTCCGAATCTGCGTACAGCACCTTAGAGCCATCGGTCTCCAGCGAAAAAGGGAAGCGACGAATGCTGCCCAGGGCTTGGGTGAGCCTGGATTGTTGCGAAGGCGGGCACGCAAACAGCAGGAATCCACCTCCGCCGGCACCCAATAATTTGCCCCCTGTGGCCCCGTTGGCCAAAGCGGTGGCGTACAAACTTTGCAGGTTGGGGTTGGTAATTCCGGACGCCAAGGATTGCTTCAATTGCCAGTTCTCGTGGAGCAAATTGCCCATTTCAGACCACCGTCCGTTGCGCAATGCTGATGCCAAAGGATCTACCAAATCCACCATTTGGTCCAAAACACGTTGTTTGTCTTGCTCCGTCGCCGTTCGTTTGGATTGTTCCGCCAGGATGGACGATGCCGAACGCTGGTCCCCGGTGTAGTACAACACCAAATGCGATTCCAATTCCGCACGACCCTCCGTGCCCAAATCTAAGGGGTCCGCTTGTACCGTTCCGTCGGGTAAAAAACGAAACACGTTTAAGCCCCCGTAGGCCGCAGCGTATTGGTCCTGTTTTCCAATGGGTTCGCCCAAATCTTCCAACTCAACACGGCAAGCCATTTCCGCCAAATGCGCCTTCGTAGCCTCGTCGGCCCGACCCAATTGCGCCAACACGTTATGCAGCAGTCCGACGGTAAAACTGGAGCTGGATCCCATGCCGGTACCAGCGGGAACGTCTGCAATGGAGGACCATTCGCGGCCCAATGGCAGGCCGTATTTTTTCAGTACGGTTCTGAAAATGGGATGTTGAATAGCGGCGAGTTCGGCCACCGTTTCGGTTTGCGCGTACTTCAAACGCACTTGGTTCGGTTCAAAAAACGGATGGCTTTGAACGTACATGTACCGATTGATGGTAGTGGAAAGCACCGCGCCCGCACGCCGTTCGTAGTACGCGGGCAAATCAGAGCCTCCGCCAACAAAACTGACGCGGAATGGGGTACGGGTTAGGATCACAGCGAAACGAGCGTTTGTACGAAGATAAGGTCCTTTTCTACTGCAGACACCTCGTGCTGTTCCCGACGAGCCCATTCGGCTTCGTCAGCGGGCAAGCCGCGCCAATTTTGGTAGCGCTCGTAGCGCAATTTGCGGGTGGATTCGGGAGCGGTTACGCCTACCGTCCAATGGGCTGCTTGACGCATAGACTCCAATCCCAAAGCCACCACACCCTCCACCAACACCACCTCTGCGGAAGCGTAGCGCGTTTCGCGTGCGGGCCAATCCGGTCGTACGGAATAACCCGGCGCGGTAATGGTCTTGCCTTCCACCAAAAGATCGTGGAGCGCCTCATTCAAAACCGCTTGGGGATAGGCCCGCCACAGCCCCATTTCCGACTGCTTTCGTTGCTCCGCGGGGAGCAACCAGTCGTCCAGATGCACCAGTTCCACGGTGTAGCCTTTTTGCCGGAAAGCGCGCGCCAAGCCCGCTGCGGCTGTAGATTTTCCCGACCGCGCCGGGCCGCCCAGGGCAATGACGAATGGTTTTTTGGATACAGTGATTTGATTTTTAAGCCGTTCCAATCCTTCATTAAACAAATCAGTGAAGGGTTGTTCCGCAATGTAGTGTACGGCATCGAGCAAGTTGTCAAAAAGGAAATCCGGGCGGATAGCGCTGCCTTTTAATCCGTGTCCGGTGCGTACGCCCACCGGTTCAACGCCGGCGGCGAGGGCGGCGCCCATATCTCGAGCAGAATCGCCCACCATCCAGCTGGCGCTCAGGTTGATTTGAAAACGTTCGGCTGCTGCCAAGAGCATTCCGGCTTGCGGTTTGCGGCACGTACAGGGAATCTTATACGCTGCAACCTCTCCGGGAAATCCACCGTCGGGATGGTGCGGGCAGTAGTAGAGGGCATCTAAGTAAGCGCCGCCGGCCCCCAATTCCGTATCCAGTTTGGCGTGAATTCGGTTGAGACCTGCCTCGTCCGTGAGTCCACGGGCCACCACGCTTTGGTTGGTGACTACAACGCTCAAATAGGAACTCTTATTTACGGTGCGCACCGCTTCAGCCGTCCAAGGAAACAAGTGCAGGTCTTCGGGCCGATGAATGAGATCCGTGTCCTCGTTCAAAACCCCATCGCGGTCCAGGAAGATTGCCGTCTGAACATTTCGCAGGGAGCGTGCCGCCACTTTCCCGGAGGCCAAAGCCGCTTCTCCCTGTACAATGCGTTCTGGAGTACCCATGTCCTTGATGTATTCCGGGGTATTGTACCCAAAAACACGCAAGAAAGTACACCAATGCGGCAAAAGATCCCTGCCAAAATCCACGGGACGGTCCGACGGTATGTGTTTCCAACAAACGGGTTCAAACAAGTACGCGCCGGCATTGACCACGTTGCGGGCCATTCGTCCGGGCGGATGCGGCTTAGACAATACGGCGGAAACGCGTTGATCCCCCTCCAATTCAACCAGATCGGAATCGTGCGGGTGGTCATTGGGGTGAACCAAGAGGGTGGCGTCCGCTTGGAGTTGGTGGTGAAACTGCGCAAACCGCTGCCAGTCTACATCCGCCAAAACGTCTCCGTACACCACCAAAACCGTTTCGTTCGTTCGGCTGGCCATTTGATGCAAAATACCGGCTGAGCCCATGGGAGCGGGCTCCAGGAGGTAGTCTATTTGGCACAAAAAAGCAGATCCGTCCCCAAAATGGGTACGGATCTGTTCGGCGTCGTGAAAAACAGTGAGCGTAATGCGTTCAATTCCCTGCTCCACCAGTTGACGAACCAATCGTTCCGCCAACGGAATTCCCGCAACGGGAACCAAGGGCTTGGGTACTCCCGGAAATGCTACCGCCAAACGCGTTCCGCGTCCACCGGCCAGGATAACAGCTTGTTTAACCACAGGCAACGCTTAAAGCGCCGCTTCTAATTTTTGAGCCAAAGCGGGCTTGGGGGCAACCCCCACTTGCTTGTCTACAATTTGTCCGCCCTTGAAGATCAAAAGGGTGGGAATGTTGCGGATGCCATACTCCATGGCAATGCCTTGGTGCTGGTCCACGTTTACTTTGCCTACAACGGCGCGGCCTTCAAAATCAGCTGCCAATTCTTCAACAATGGGGCCCACCATGCGGCAAGGTCCACACCATTCTGCCCAAAAATCCACCAATACGGGCTTATCGGATTTCAATACCAATTCTTCGAAGTTCGTGTCATTCAGTTCTAAAGCCATAGCAGCTTGTATTTGTTTGTGCAAAGGTACTGAACATTTCAGTTTGCGCCCGTAGGTTTGTGGTATGGCAAACGCATTGGTGGAACCGACAGAGGCACAGTGGGTGGTAAAAGGCAGTAAGTTTATTGCCTATGCTGCACCGTTGTCGGAACCGGAAGCAGCGGCGCCTTGGATTCAATCGATTCGCGCGCTGCATCCCAAGGCCCGGCACGTAGGTTCAGCCGTTCGTTGGGACCTAGAATGGGAACGTTGGGACGACGATGGAGAACCGTCGGGCAGTACCGGACGCCCCATCCTACACGCCCTGCAATCTGCTGAGGCGGTGCGTACTGCGGTAGGTGTGGTGCGCTACTTTGGCGGAACCTTGCTGGGGGTGCCCGGGCTTATTCGCGCGTACCGTGGAGCAGCGGAGTTGGCGCTGGCGGCGGGAGTCTGGATGCCCTTTGTTCCCGTTCAAACCTGGTGGGTTCACTGCGATTATCCCCACTTGTCAACGGCCCTGCGTTGGGTTCAAGCGGTGGAAGGGACGGTTCGATCACAACGCGTAGACAGCCGGTGCGTTCTGGAGGTGGACATTCCCGAACATATGGAATCCCAGTGGAAAGCACGATGCTTGGCGTACGGCTCTCCGCTGCAATTATTGGAAACGGGTACCGTCCTTTAGAATCCAAGGTCGTAGAGAGCAAAATCAGCCTCAGAAGCACACTTTATTCCGTCTCTTCCGGTTGCAGCAAGAGGTGCGCCTGTTTAAGAACGTACGTACCGCTGGCCAAATCTTCAAAACCCACCCAACCGTTTTCCTGGTGGCTGATGCGCACGGATTGAAATTCCAAACCGTCTTTGGTTTTGCGCAAGACGAACGGCTGGTTGTCTTTGTACACCAAAGCATCTTCGGGCAATGCCCACCGCACTGCCTGTTGCGTTTGGATGGTTGCGCGAATGAACTGTCCGGTGCGCAGACCTGATTCAGGAAGTTGCTCGGGGTGTCCGTGCACCACAAAATGACCTTCCGAAGACTGCGCTTGGCCAATTTCTTGAATGATTCCGCTGAATGGGGTGGGGTCCGAACCCACTTGGTAGACAAAACGTTGTCCGCGTTTGAGCGTGGCAATGTCGTTTTGAAAAACCGCCAATTCCAGGTGCATGTGCTGTGGATCTTCCAAGGTGATGATTTCTTGCTGGGCGGAAACGTACTGACCTAAATTTCCGCGAACGGCGCGGACGTATCCGGCAAAGGGGGCCACCAAGGATAAGCTTTTTTGGATGCCGTTTTGTTGGATTTGTCCCGGATTAAATCCCAATTGACGCACCACTTCGCGGGCTGCGCTCCACCGGGCGTGCGCTTCCTCGCGGTTGGCAAGCGCCTGCTGCCATTCGCGAGCACTTCTGGCAGAGGCTGCATTCAGTTTTTCCGCACGACGGTACGATTCATTAGCCAATTCGTACGCGGCTGCCGAAGAGAGCAACTCCTTTTGCTTTTCCACATAGATGGGGTCGTCCAACCGAACCAAAACTTCCCCTTTGCGAACGAAGGAACCCTCGTACGGACCCAAGTACCGGATGAAA
>Ga0102917_1000507_pt1 | contig 12907 bp, 9 predicted proteins | sample Colrivmet1562A02_FD_78201 | JGI IMG/M metagenome (GOLD analysis project Ga0102917, IMG submission 78201) | Estuarine microbial communities from the Columbia River estuary - metaG 1562A-02 | ecosystem: Environmental > Aquatic > Marine > Intertidal zone > Estuary | place: USA: Columbia River...
AGAACCGCTCAAAACAGGAATAGCAATGAAGCCTGTTCCAATAACGCCGACAGCAAAGAGCAGATACGCCAGATTCCCGGCCAAGGGTTTAAGCGCCAAAGCCGCTTGTTCAACAGTATCGATTTGGTGTATGCCGCCTTTGAACAAAACCGTCCCTGTTGTAAGAATAATAAAAAACATCACGAAGCCGGAAACGGTCATCCCAAAATCGACATCCTGATTGATTTCGTTAATGATCTTTTTGTTGACAAGCAAATGTTTCCTTTTGGTTTTCATCTCCTCCACCTCCACAGAAGCCTGCCAAAAGAAAAGATAGGGCGAGATGGTGGTCCCAAGGATACCAACCAAAATGGCAATAAATTCTTTGTTAAATTGAATCGTCGGCACAAAGGTTGCTTGAATGATTTCTCCTAGATCCTGCTTATACAAAAAAGGAACAACGAAATAAACCAACATAACAATGCACATGTATTTGAGGACGGATGCCATCTTTTGGTAAGGCAGGTAGATAATCAATCCCAGCAGGATTAATGTAAACAAGACACTAAAATAATTTGCATCAATGGATGGAAACAAAAGATTTCCAACCGCACCCATTCCCGCAATATCAGCACCAATATTCATGATAATGGCAGGAAAACTAAACAAAAGCATCAGATACAACACGGGTCTTGGGTAGTGCTTTTTGAGGGTCCCCGTTAAACCTTGGGACGTAACCAAGCCAATTCTTGCACACATTTGCTGGATGGAGGCCATCAAAGGAAAGGCAACAATCGCCGTCCATAGGGTTGCAAGCCCAAAGGCAGCACCTGCCTGGGAATAGGTTGCAATTCCTGAAGGATCATCATCGCTTGCTCCTGTGACCAACCCCGGTCCCAGTTTTTTCCAACTTCGAAGCAATCGAGAGGCGAATGATTTGGGGGGGGGCATGGTTTAATTTAAACTATTATTTTTCAACGAGTTACGAAACCTTCATCCTTCAAAAGGGGCCTTTCTAGCTGCTGGGTTCTCCAATAATTTTTTCGGAAGGCTCCATACATAAAAAACTTGCTGAACCGATAGTGAAACTTGAAGTTACCCTCGTAATCGCAGCCCAATTCCCTGTATTGGATTGTTGAAGATTCTTTCAAACATTCTTTGATCGCTTGGGAATAAGCGCCGGGCCCGGTCATGGCATGGACATCGCGAGGATAACGGTTTGTTTGGAGGTTATCCATAACGATTTCCAAGGTTTTCTCCAGAAAAGGGTGGCCAGCCTCAAAAACCAAGGCCCATTGAACATAGTATTCCAAGTGTTTTTCGAGCGAAATGAGGGCTGAATCCGTGGGCAAAATAAATTTATCGAGTTGGACGATGTTAAGGCTATCCATATCAAGGTAAACACCTCCTGTCTTGAAGAGAATGGCATAACGAAAAAAATCCGCTTTGGCAGCGCCGATATTGATGCGTCTGTAAAGATGGAAGGTATCGGTCCCGTATTCGGAACGAATAAATTCAGAAATCCGATCATCATCGTAAAACTGATATTGATATTCAGGGTTCCTTCGCTGAAGCTTGTAAACATGCCATTTGGTTAAAAATGGAAGTTGATCGGTTTTGAAGGTTTGATAAATTATTTTTGGAATGGCCATAACCTTAATTCGAATGTTTGGAGATCGTTCCTATGGGCTTAACGGAATCTTCTCTCCAAAGCCGAAGGTGGTCTGCCCTAAGATAGTTACTCAAGGCCTCTTTGGGGCAAAAAAGCAATATTTGACAAGACAATACCCCACCAAGTGAGTTAATTTGCTTCAAAATCAAACCACGACTAACCCACCGTTCATGGAACTCCGCATACAAAACCTAACCAAAACCTACTCGAACGGCGTCAAGGCGCTGGACGATGTTAACCTCACCATCCCCCGTGGCATGTTTGGCCTGTTGGGGCCCAACGGTGCAGGCAAATCAACCCTGATGCGTACCATTGCCACCCTTCAAGAAGCCGACAAAGGCAGCGTTCGATTGGGTGAACTGGATGTGTTGCAACACCCCATGGAAGTCCGTAAGCAATTGGGCTACCTGCCCCAGGAATTCGGGGTCTATCCCAAAATCAGCGCTTACGATATGCTGGACCATATCGCTATCCTGAAAGGGATACGCCAAGACCGCAAAGCGTTGGTCGAAGAACTCCTCAAACGGGTCAACCTTTGGGAGGTGCGCAAGAAAGCACTCGGAGGCTTTTCGGGCGGCATGAAGCAACGTTTTGGGATTGCGCAGGCCTTGATCGGGGATCCTAAGTTGATCATCGTGGATGAGCCCACCGCCGGTCTTGATCCGGGTGAGCGCAACCGGTTTTACAACCTCTTGTCGGAAATCGGGGAACAGGTCATTGTGATTCTTAGCACACATATCGTAGAGGATGTCAAAGAGCTGTGCAGCCAGATGGCTATTATCGACCGAGGCCGAGTCCTCTTCGCCGGTAGTCCAGCGGAAGCTTTGGCCCAGGTCCACCACAAGATTTGGACCAGCTCCGTTCCCAAAAATCGCCTGCAGGAGTTAACCGCTCAATGGCCTGTCATATCGACCCGCATGGTGGCCGGCCAGCCGGTGGTGCTTGTTTTTGGGGAGGAACAACCCGACCAAGGATTTGTATCGGCTGAGGGCGACCTCGGAGATGTTTTTTTTATGTATATCAAGGGTTTTAACAAGCCGACAAAGGCATAAAGGAGGGTACGATGTTTCTTCAACTGTTCCGCTTTGAGCTGCGATACTGGCTGCGCCAACCCATCGCCTATATTTTCTTTTTGGTCAATGCCCTTCTTGTATTCGGCGCTACCAGCAGCGATGTTATTACCATAGGTGGTGGCGTCGGGAATATTTTCAAGAATTCACCCTATGTGGTGCAGAATTATTATGCGCTCTTTTCGCTGTTGAGCTTGTTGATGATCACCACGTTTTTCAACAGTGCCGCCGCCCGCGATTTCAACGAGAAAACCAACCAAATCCTTTTTGCCACGCCGCTTCAGAAAAGGGATTTCCTGTTGGGCCGTTTCTTTGGGGCCCTGGTGGTCAGCATCATTCCTTTCTTGGGTGTTTCCTTCGGCTCGGTGATCGGAAGCATGATGCCCTGGGTGGATCCTGAACTGGTTGGTCCCACGGTTTGGTCAGCACACCTCAACGGGCTGCTTGTTTTTATCCTACCCAATCTGATTTTCTCAGGTGCCATCATCTTTGGTATCGCCGCTCTCACCCGAAATACCCTTCTTTCCTTTATCGGAAGCATCGTCCTGTTGGTAGGCTACAGCATTTCACAAAGCCTCATCAGCGATGTCGAAAACGAAGTCTGGGGAGCTATCCTGGATCCCTTCGGCCTGCGTACATTTTCCGTTGTCACCAAGTATTGGACCGTCGATGACCGAAACACCCAGTCGCTGGGTTTCGAGGGACTGGTCCTGATCAACCGGACGGTATGGACCGCTGTTGGTTTGCTGGTTTTTGGCTTGGTCTGGCGCTGGTTTAGCTTCTCCGAACGAGCCAGACCCGGAAAACGCCCAGGGGAAAAGGAGAATCCCGCGTCCGCCAAAACATGGGAACCCCTAAAAACCATCAAACCGGAGTTCAGCCCATCCTGGAGCGTCAAGCAACTGCTGAGCCAGATTCGCATTGAGAGCCTATCCATCATGAAAAACATAGCCTTTGTTATGATTATGGTGTTTGGGGCCATCAATCTAATCACCGGTATGTACTTTGCCACATCGCAGGGCTATGGCCTCACCACCTTTCCGGTTACCTATGCCATTGTGGATGTCATCCAGGGCTCGTTCTATGCCTTCATCGTGGCGGTCATTACCTTTTATACCGGGGCCATCGTCTGGAAAGAGCGCGAATCAAAAGTCCAAGACATTTACGACGCGCTGCCATACCCCGACTGGCTGCCTATGCTGTCCAAAACATTTGCAATGTACCTGGCTGTCTTGGTATTGTTATTAACAGGAGGCCTTATCGGTGTTGTAACACAGTTGCTGAACGGATTTACCGATTTGCGTTTAGAAGTGTATCTGGTCAAACTGATTGGAACGGACAGTCTCACCTTTCTTAGTCTTATCATCCTCAGCATATTCATCCATTCGGTGGTGAACAACCGGTACATTGGGTACTTTTTGTTCATTGCCGTCATCATCACGAATTCATTTGTTTGGCCTGTCCTCGATGTCAGCAGCAATTTGGTGATTTATGGAGGCACTCCAACGGTCACCTATTCCGATATGAATGGGTTTGGTCCTTTCCTGGCTGCCTATGGGGCCTTCAGAGCCTATTGGCTGCTGGCCGGTTCCATTTTGTTATGTGTAGCACTGCTGTACTGGGTGCGCGGACGTGAAGCCGGCTTTAGGACCCGTACCCTGATAGCGCGCAGAAGACTTCTTGCCATCCGGCCCGTCCTTCTTGGGCTTGTTTTTGTTTGGTTAATCGGTGGAGGCTGGTTGTTTTATAACACCAAAGTCTTGAACACGTTCATGACCAACGACGAAAGCGAAAAGCGGATGGTGGAATATGAAAAGCGTTACAAAAAGTACGAGGGCCGCCTTCAACCCCGTGTCATCTCCCTTGATTACCGCATTGACCTCTACCCCGAAAATCGCAGACTGGAAGTTACCTGCACCCAGTGGGTGAAGAACAAAGGCGTCACCGCCATCGACACCCTGTACTTCACCTTGCCATCAACCTTTGATAGCAAAATCAATCTACCCAACTCCAAGGTCTTGTTGTTGGATACCCTTCGCAACTTCGCCATCTACAAGCTAGCCAAGCCACTGCTCCCGGGGGATTCCACAGAAATGGTGATGACGGTTCATTATGCCGCCAAAGGGATTGAGAACGAAGTCCAGGTGACCTCCATTGTCGATAACGGCAGCTTCTTTAATTCGGAAATTCTTCCTTCCATTGGCTACCAACCGGGCTTTGAATTGAACGACAAGAACGACCGCAGAAAGTACGGACTTCCAGTCCGGGCCAGGATGCCAAAGCTCAACAATACGCCTTCCAAAAGGATGGATACCTACTTGAACAACAACGCAGACTGGGTGCATGTGCGCAGTGTATTCGGTACATCCGGGGACCAAATCGCCATCGCACCGGGGTCTTTACGCAAACAATGGAAAGAAAAAGGCCGGAATTATTTTCATTACGAACTCGATCACCCGTCCATGAATTTCTACGCCTTCATGTCAGCGCGCTATCAAGTAAAAAAGAAGATGTACAAAGGGATCAGCCTCGAAGTTTACTACGATGCAAGGCATGCCTACAACGTATCCAAGATGCTGATGTCCATGGAGAAGTCGATTGATTATTACGCCACCCATTTTGGTCCCTACCGCCATAAGCAGGCGCGCATTATCGAGTTTCCTCGATATGCCAGCTTTGCACAAGCCTTTCCGGGGACCATGCCCTATTCGGAATCCATTGGATTTATCGCAAACCTGGAAAATCCCGAAGACATCGACATGGTTACCTATGTGGTGGCCCACGAGATGGGTCACCAATGGTGGGCCCACCAGGTAGTAGGGCCCGAGATGCAGGGCTCAACCTTGTTGAGCGAGTCCATGGCCCAATACTCAGCCCTCATGGTCATGGAAAAAATGTACGGCAAAGACCAAATGCACAAATTCCTGCGCTACGAGATGGACAGTTACCTGGGAGCACGAGGAACAGAATCGGAGAAGGAATCCCCGCTGATGGAAGTCGAGAACCAAGGCTATATACATTACAACAAAGCCAGCACGGTGATGTACTACCTCAAGGATATGATCGGTGAGCAGAACGTGAATGCGGCCCTCAAAAACCTGGTGGATAGCTTTGCTTACCGAGAGCCTCCCTATCCCAATGCCAACGAATTGGTGAACCGCCTTGAAGCCCAAACGCCCGACAGCCTGCGTTACCTCATCCGCGATCTATTCAAGAAAATCACCTTGTTCGATAATCGCCTTATGGAGGCTAAAACGCGCAAAGTCAACGAGGGCTATGAAACCACCGTCAAGGTACAGGCCGCCAAGATGTATTCCGACTCGGTTGGACGCGAGAGGCCTGCTCTCCTGGACGATTGGATCGAAATAGGGTTGCTAGCGAAACCAGCCGAAGGCAAAAAATACGGCAAGCCTATTCATATCCAGCGATTCAGGATTCGAAAGAAAGAAAACACCTACACATTCGTCACAAGTCAAAAACCTTGGCAAGCCGGTATAGACCCGTACTACTACCTGGTGGACCGGGTTCCCGATGATAACCTCAAAAAAATCAGTGAAAATTAAAAAAATAGGCTGGGTTTTGTGGGAAAGCGAACCATTTTAGAAGGTAACCTGCCTTAAGATCGTCTTTCCAAAAGGTATGAGAACCGCCTCTTGGAGCTGTTGAGTGTTTGCATTGAGTAGCTCCGTCCGTATTTCACCGTCTTCATAAATCAAACGACATCCTTTCTTAAAAGAATATGTATCCCTGGAAAGTGGTTCATACATGTAGTCCGTGAAATTCCCCCTATACGTTTTACCGGAAATTTCCTTGGCTTGAATGGGTAAAGCATAAAGCAAAGCACCGTAAACAAAATACCTCGAACCTATAGGATCGGATTTTATACAAACCTCTGCATCGAAGGAAACTTCAACCGTGTCATTGGCTTTAAATTCTCTGGTAACAACCATAAAACCTTCTTTGACTTCGTATTTTTCTTTGGTTACAACCCTTTTTACCCATTCAGGTATTCGTATTTTGATTGCAAACGTTGAAGATTGGGCTTGTGAAATTTTGAAGGTAAACTTATTTTCAAACGGGTAATTGGTTCTATTCGCTATGGTTAATGCTCTTCCATTAAGATCGGTCTGCAAGACATTCGGTAACAAAAGAGCAGCTACCAAGGTTGTATCGTTTTCCTTGAACCACGAATTCTGAACAAAATAGGGGGAAATTCTGCCGGCATTGGGATTGCAACAAACTGCAACATCTTGATGGGCAGGAGAGTATTTGTATCGAGTTTGTTTCCTTTCAGGTTCTATGGACCCGTTTTTGGTACCCAACATTTCAAAAGAATTATCTGTTTTTAGATAAGCAATGCAAGAATGATGGGGGTTACGTGAACCTTGGGCCGCATTGTAAAACAAATTTTCAATCTTATCGCCTATGCCTGCAATTCCGGATTTTTGAAAGTACAAACAATAACTATCCAGCAACTCTTGCAAAGAACAATACTCGTAACCTGTGTTGGTGGCGTCCGCCTTTCGTTGTGCAATCCATTCATCCCCAATGGCTCCACCACTAAGGGTTGTGGCATCGTTTATTCTTTTTAAATAAATGTTTAATGCCTCTCCGAGTTCAAGATTTTGAGAACTGTATTTGGCAATAACCAAAGCCCTGATATGCTCAAAAGCATGAACCCCGTGCGATTTCAATTGATAATGTGGGTTTAGAATATTTGGAAGTTGGGCGTCTTCTTCTGTTTGAAACGTATTTGAAAAATCCTTATAAAGGAACAAGGCATACTGCCTGTATTTTTCATTTTTGGTGTGATAATAGAGCCTTTCCAAAACGTCTGTAAACGTTAAACCGTGGGATACCCCGCCATTAAAAGCTTTTCCAGAATTGAAAGGGCTTGAAAGGTCCCTTGGGTAATTCTGCATTACATTTTCGACAGCTTTTTCGACAGCTTCAAAGACCATTTTGTTTTGGCTGTATTCGTAATAGGCCAACAATCCTCGGTACAATGTTGCTTTTGACCATAATTCTCCATTTTCGGATTCAAAATTGTAACGAAGATCCGGATCGTAAATTCCAATATATCCGTCCTCGTCCTGGGTTTCTAAGATATTGGCAACATACTTTTTAATTTTTTGAATCCCCTTGGTATCCGATAAAAGCAGTGCATTTCTTATATAACCATCCCACCAATTGGACTGGGTTTCACTATTCCACCATTGGTACTGTTCATCACCGCCCGTATCACCCGATTTGAGATTACCCAAATCCTTGATTGGTGAATTTTTCCTCAAACGACCTTTGCCATAAATAGCGTCATTTATTAATTCGGGCACGATGAGGTCCAGATTACCCACAAAGCCCCCCATGTCTTTTTGCATTTGATCTCTAAGCCATCCGGACGGCTTAATGCTTCCAAAGGTCAAGCTTTGAAATTTCTCCGAATTATTTTGAGCATAAGAATTCATGGGCAAAACAAAGTATAGTAACAAAAATAATCGTTTCATGGCGCTGTCATTTCAAAGGTTAAAGATCCGCCGTTCATGATGTCTTGATACAAAATCCATGGATCGATACGGCCCTTGTTGTTTAATTTTCGCATACGATGTAAGCAATTAACCTTGGAAAAATTTTTGGCCACCACATTAAATTCTTTTCCGTTCGATAAATGAATGCTTGCTTTTTTGACCTGCGGACTTCCCAGTACAAATTCTCCGCTGGCGGGATTAACCGGATAAAAGCCTAGCGTAGAAAAAATGTACCAAGCCCCCATCTGTCCACAATCGTCGTTGCCTATCATTCCATCAGGCGTATTGTTGTGAAATTCATGGACCACGCGATGGATAAACTTCTGGCCTATGGTGGGTGAATCGCTGTAGGCGTACAAATACAAAATATGATGGCTAGGCTCGTTCCCGTGGGCGTATTGCCCTATCATAGCTTCTTGTCCAAGGTATTTATCGGGGTTAATGGCTTGGCTTGTAAAAAACTCATTTAATTTTTTAGTAAATTTTTCTTTCCCGCCCAATAAACTTTTTATACCATCGATATCGAATTGAGCAGGTGTCCAAAAATATTGCCATGCATTGGCCTCCGTATAATCTCCCGGATTATTCATGGGTGAGGTCGCTATGCATGGATTAAAAGGGGTTCTCCAATTCCCTTGGCTATCTTTTCCTCTAAAAAACAAGGTCTCCTTATCGTATAAATTTTTATAATAAGCCGAACGTAGGGTAAACGTTTTTTCGATCGCTTCCTTACCCAATATTTTTGCCATTTTGGCTACACACCAATCGTCATAACTGCTCTCAAGGGTTCTGGAAACGGCTTCGTTATCAATTTTATCAAAAGGGTAATATCCAAAACGGTTATACAATTCCCAATCTGAATTAATATGGGATCTGGTGGATGTTTCAACCATGGATTGGAGTGCTGCATCGGGATCAAAACCACGAAAACCATTTTGATAAGCCGATAAAATCATGGGGATAGCATGATTCCCAATCATGCAATAATTATCTTGACCCCAAGCCGTCCATATAGGCAAAAAACCTTTGGCCCGCTGATGAATGAGCATGGTTTGAATTATTCCATTGATTTTTTCGGGCGCCAAAATTTGTAACAAAGGGAAGGCACCCCGGTAGATATCCCAGATGGAAAGGGTCGAATAGTATTCATGGTTGGGTGCTATAGCAATTTTATCATCCACTCCTCGGTATTGACCATCCACATCCGCTATATTGGATGGTTGCAAAAACAAGTGATACAGCGAAGTATAAAAAATTTCTTTTTGTTTTTGGGAAGCCTTAATTTGAATTCGATTTAAATATTCTTCCCAAGAATTTAGGTTGTTTTGATACACTTTGGTGAAATCCCAATGGGGAACTTCGGTAATCAAATTGAGTTTGGCTCCTTTAACGGAAACGGAAGATAAGGCAATTTTTACCTTAAGCTTTCTGCTTTTTGTGAGTACAAAGTCAAGCAAATATTGGGGGGCTCTTTCGAACCCTTTTCTTTCCATTTCCTTGGTACGATGAAAAGGCTGGTCAAAAGTTATAGTGAAAAAATATTTTCTTTTAACCCAGTTTTGGGTCGAAACATACCCTGTTATGGTCGTATTGTTTTCGATTTTTACATCGCTTTCGACTACTAAACCCTGCTTGCTGTTCTCATCAAATACAAAACGCAATCCATGCTGCAAGTCAACCAAGACCTGGGCCTCCTTTTCAGGATAACGATATTGGTGAAACGCAACTCTTTCTGAACAGGTGAGCTCTACGGCCACATCATCTTTTTTGGTTAGGGCATAGTAACCCACTTTTCCTACTTCGGAGTTTTTAAAGTAGGAGTTTTTTAGTTTTGTTTTGAATGGATTAATGGGAAGCAACAATACATCACCCATTTCGCTTATTCCCGTCCCGCTAAACCGCGTCTGAGAAAAACCCAAAAGGAACGTGTCCTGGTACTGGTACCCGCTTGTATGGCTCCATCCAAAATCGCGGTTATCGGGACCCGGTTGGACCAAACCAAAAGGCATGGATGGACCTGGAAAGGTATGTCCTGTACCATCCGTACCTATAAAAACCCGAACGTACTTTGAATTCCGGGAATAGGCTGATAGGGCGAAACAAAAAACTATTCCAAAAATAATTAGTCTCATAATCCAACCGGAGGTTTTGGTGATGAATCCCTTTAATTCCTATTCACCTTTTTCCAACGCGCTGCAAGTAGGAATATGCCGTACGGTAAAGTTACAGGAATTAGCAATGAAACACATTTTATTGGCTTCTTTATGCAAATCCTGAGCCCTTTCAATCTGCGATTTATCCATAATTACAACGGCGGGTTGTAAAACAACTTCTGTGAAAGCCCCACCCCATTCTTCGGATTCTCTCATGGTTCCCAAAGCACGGTCTGTATAATCCACAACAGTGATTCCGTTAATTAAACATTAATACAAATACCAAAATATACGGCTATCGGATAACGAAGAAACAAAAAGGTTTTTTGGATTATGATACGACTTATTGCATAGAGATAATCTTCTTACGATTAAACCGAAGGATACTCAACGTAAGGTGAGGGAATAAACGATACATCCATTGAATCGCTTGTGCTGAAAAGGAGGCGTACATTCTGAACTTCCGCCTTTGCAACTGTTGAATAATACGCTCGACCGTTTTCTCACGGCTCATAGGCTTTACGCCCGTTCGTTTTTGGAGCAGCTCTTCTTCCCCTTTGGCGTTGAGCGTGGTTTTGTGATCTTCGTTTTCTGTAAAACCCGGATAATTGATGCCTACAAATACTCCGTCATCCGTCAATTCACATCGAATGCTTTCGGCCAAACTTACGATGGCTCGTTTAGTTGCTGAGTAAGCCGAATACTTTGGCAGCCCTACAATTCCGGCCACAGAGGATATAAAGAGTATAGAGCCCTTTTGTTGGCGAATATCATTTATACAAGCCAGTGTTGGGTATATGCTACCAAGTAAGTTAATTTGAACAACCTTTTCGAAGGCATTGGGCACAATCTCTTTCATAAGGCCACTAGAGGCTACACCAGCATTGTTGATTAGAATATCAATTCGCCCAAATTCTTCCATAACATAATTACGTAAATCCAAACAAAATTCGTAATTGCTGACATCACCAGCCAGACCTATTACGTTTGGTGTAATTTTTCTAAGGTAGAAAAGAGCCTTTTCAACTTTTTCATGTGACCTTGAATTAATAACCAGACGAGCGCCCCTATGTATCAGCATTTCCGCAGTAACCAGTCCTATTCCCTGCGTTGAACCTGTGATAATAATTACTTTATCGGTAAACATATTATGTAAATTAGTTGGTGTATCCGTTTTCATTCAACCACTCAAAACACTCCTTCACAGCTATTCGCAGATCCGTGCAAGGCATATCGAGTTGCTGGCGTGCTTTATCTCCTGAATAACATTGATGTTCACAAGAAAGAAAGGCCATCTCTTTATTTACAGTTGGTATTCTGCCACTAATTTTAGCATACCATTCATTGTATATGCCATAAAATTTAACCAATTGCGTTGGCAGCGAAAATTTTGGGGCTTTGGCCCCAATAGTTTCAGCTATAAGGTCAAAGGCTTCTTTATAGGTAAGGTTTTGGTTCCCTAATATGTAACATTCGCCTACTTGTCCCTGGGTTATAGCATTAGCGATGGCTACTGCAGCATCTTTAACCGCCACGTATGTTTTTGAGCCTTGGGTATAAATCGGCACTTTTCCATGAAACAACGCCAAAATGAGCGACCCTGAGCTTGGCCTGGTGTCGTAAGGGCCTATCATAAAAGTGGGGTTAATAATTACAGCATTCAGTCCCTTTGCTTTTACAGCATTAGCGACTAAACTTTGTGCTTCATATTTAGAGTCCATATAATCGAGGCCGTATATATGGCCCATGTAGCCACCGTTTTCGTCGCCAGGTTTTTGCTTGGTGCCGGGTGCAAATGAATTGGCTGTTCCGATATGGATCAATCGTTTTACCTCTTGCTTAAGACAAGCCTCTATCACATGGCTTGTTCCAGTAACGTTCACTTCACGAATAAGGGAATCACGAGCTGGGTTAACCTGCGTATTCGCAGCAGCATGTATTACCACATCATGACCTGAAACAGCTCGAAACACGGCTGCCTTATCTAGTATATTCCCGAAATGCCTGTGAATTGGTAAATTCAAAAGTCCTCTTGCCGGGATTTGATCATTAAGTAGCATGACGCTCACTTCATATTTTCTACTTAATAATTCCCGAATAAGATTGTTTCCTAACAAGCCATCAGCACCGGTGATTAATACTTTCATATAATAATTACTTAATCAATTGTAAGTACAACGCAGAAATCTTAAGCTATTGAAAAGGTATAAAAACAACAAATTGATAGGACGCTTGAGCGAATCCTAAATTAAATAATTCCCATGGAGTTTTTACCGGCCGGGACTAATGTCTTTTATTGCCAGGTTTAACCTGTCAAAATTAGCGTTTCATTTTATGTTAATAGTCGTCTGTTTGGTCGTTGTTGAGTCGTATGTTAGGCTTGCTTGTAACGTTTCGCAGCTACCCGAAGGGCGGGACTTTTACTACAAAACTTGATTTGAAAAACTAATGTTTGGTTCGCCACAAATCTGTCTTTATAGCACAAATCCCCGCCTTTTGGGTAGGTGC
>Ga0102917_1000508_pt1 | contig 12899 bp, 10 predicted proteins | sample Colrivmet1562A02_FD_78201 | JGI IMG/M metagenome (GOLD analysis project Ga0102917, IMG submission 78201) | Estuarine microbial communities from the Columbia River estuary - metaG 1562A-02 | ecosystem: Environmental > Aquatic > Marine > Intertidal zone > Estuary | place: USA: Columbia River...
AAAAGCTTTTAGAAAAAGCTTAACCAAAAAACAAAAAAAGCTTTTAGAAAAAACAAAAAAAGCTTTTAGAAAAAGCTTAACCAAAAAAAGCTTTTAGAAAAAGCTTAACCAAAAAACAAAAAAAGCTTTTAGAAAAAGCTTAAAGAAAAAGCTTAAAGAAAAAACAAAAAAAGCTTTTAGAAAAAGCTTTACTTTCAGAATCTAATTTGTTTGTGAAATAGTGGCTCACTTTCAGAATCAGATTCTGATTCTATATTTTCTCCGGTACTTTTAGTAAGAGTATCAAATTTAACTTTTTTGATTACTTTATGATAAGGTACCTCTTCTTTATCTAATTCATCCATTGTCTCTCTTATTGTTTGAAGTGTTTCGTTATCTATGTCAAAATTATCATTGTCGTTTAAAGATGTTGATAGACGGTTAGGTACAGAAAATTTTATTTTATCATCAGATAATGATATTGATTGGTAATTAGGATCGTAATAACAAGAATCGTCATCTATTAATTCAGTCATTTTTTGATTAAATAATTGCCTTTCTAATATAGAATTTGATTCTTGATAAGATTTTGAATTAGGTGAGTACCCTGATGAATTAGGTGAGTACCTTGATGAATTAGGTGAGTACCCTGATGAATTGTGTAAAGTAGTAGTTTCTACTAATGGAAATACATTTTCATATTTTGGAATTACAGTCGATGATTCTTTACCAAATAATTGTCTCCATTTTTTTTTACATGTTTCTTTAAATCTTTGAAATGTACTTTTTGGTGTTGATTGTGATTCTATATTTATATTTTGATATTTAACATTTTTAGTAGTTACAGAAGTATAAATATAATGAATACCTGTAAATATTTTACCACAAAAACGAGAAAAATTATATATATAACTAAAAAAAGATGTAAATCTATACAAGACAAATAAAATTGTAAAAATATACCAAATTGTATTAACAATAGTATTAAATAAATATAAATCAAACATACTACCTATTTAATTTTATAAAGTAAAAAACGATTATATGTTTAACGCAAAAAGTTATTTGAAATAAGATAAATTTATAAAAAAACCGAATTTAAAAACGAAATTTTATTTATTTAATAAGATTAGTGTATATTTATGATATGTTTAATAGTAAAATACAAACAAAAAACAAAATACAAACAAAAACCAAAATAAATCAGAACCGAAATGATGCTGATATGAATATTGATGCTGATACGAATATTGATGCTGATACGAATATTGATGCTGATACGAATATTGATGCTGATACGAATATTGATGCTGATACGAATATTGATGCTGATATGAATATTGATGCTGATATGAATATTGATGCTGATATACAGCAAGGTACCTTACAGATGATAAACTCGGTTCAACAAGACGAATCTGTTATGGATTTACTTTCATATAATGTAGATCAGATAAGGCTTAATAATAATAATTTTGTATATTTGGATGATAATCATATTTTATCATATAATCAAAATTTTGATAAAAAAACAGTTCCTGTAAAATCAAAGTATAAAAATATTTATTGCGTAAATTGTGGAGAAAAGGGTCATGTAGTCAAAGATTGTTTTGGACCTATTACGAGTTTTGGAATTATTGCTTTTAAAATGGTTCGTAACCAACAAGAAGAAATGTATGATAAAAATATTAGATTACAAGAGATATTACATAATGTTTTAATAGATAAAAAAGAAAATAGTTATCCAAAAACAAAATTTTTAATGATACAAAGAAAAGATACTATGGGATTTACAGATTTTGTAAGAGGTAAATATCCAGATGATAAAGTAGGAATAGAAAGTGTTTTACCAATTTTTTTAAATGAAATGACGCAGCAAGAAAAACATAATCTATTAACAAAAGATTTTAATGAAATTTGGAAATCATTATGGGTAAATCATGATAGTAAATGTTTTAAAAATGAATATGATTATGCTTATAAAAAATTTCAAAGGTTAAATATTCCTGAATTGATCAAGAGATCGGACTCTAGTTTTAGTTTTCAAGAATTCGGGTTTCCCAAAGGCAGAAGGAATATGAAGGAAACAAATATTGCGTGTGCCGAAAGGGAATTTTTTGAGGAAACGGGATATGACAAAAGTTGTTATGATTTTATCAAAAATTATTCTACAATTCGCGAGGAGTTTACTGGTACTAACAATGTAAGATACAGACACATTTATTATTTAGTGAAAATGAAGGATAATGTTCCGCCTCCAAGGGTTGATTATAAAAATAAAATCCAAACTGGCGAAGTCCAAAATATTGGATGGTTGGAATATGATGAATGTATGGCTGTAATTAGACCATACGATATTGCAAAGAAAAATGTTATCAAAAAGGTTTATAATGATTTATTGGAAATGAAGGATAATTATATATGCTCTCGTTTTTATTATTCAGATAAAAAACATTTTAGATCATCTCCTAATAAAATACATAGACCTTTTAATTATAATTCACATAGAACATTCTTTTATGCTCCCAAATCACTTTAATTATATATAGATACGAGTATCTTAAAGCCTTTTTAATTTAAAAATAAAAAATTATGATTAGTATATCACGTACTCGTATGTTAGAAGAAATAAAAACAGATAATAATTGTATAATTAAAGCATTTGAAAACAATCCAATATCTATTATAGAAGAAAACGTAGATAATAAAAAATTATATTGTTTTAAAGCTAATGATATAGCAAAGGTATTGGATATTTTAAATATAAGACAATCAATACAAAATTATGATGAAGATGAGAGGGTCGTAAGGAAAGTATACGACCCCTATGGTACACTTCAAGATACTATTTTTTTAACAAGTAGAGGAGTTTATCGTTTACTTTATAATAGTAAAAAGGAAATAGCTAAGAAATTTCGTAAATGGGCAAGTGATATATTAGACGATATAATTTTTAATCAATCAAAAGAATTACAAAGGCAATTACAAGAAAAAGATAATAAATTACAACTATTAGAACTACAAAATCAAGAAAAGGATGTTAAAATTAATTTGATGACTAGAAAAACTAATAAATTTGAATTGGGTGAAAGTGTATATATATTTCATTCAACGTTTAATGACGACGATAAACAAATAGATTTATATAAAGTAGGAAGAACAAAAAATGCAAATCTAAGAGATTCTATTCATAAAACAGCTAGTTATAAAGGTATTTTATTACAAGTTCGATGTGTTGATTGTGTTTTATTAGAAAGAGTTGTGCATTTTTTGTTAAACAAATATAGATGTGCTAATAGAAGAGAGTGGTTTAATTGTTCTTATGATATTGTAAAAAGGTGTATTTATTATGCAAAGGCATTACTTGAAAATGAAATAGATTTAAGTAATCCACAGTTATTAGATAACACTAATGATTTTGTAAAAAGTATATCTTATAATGGAGTTAATGAAAGTAAAAGTAATAGTGAAATTAATACTACAAATGAAAGTATTATTTTTACAACACTAGAATATAAAGCTTGTAATATTGATAATTTTGATGTTTTTTTAGAAAAATATTTTGAAACAGATAACAATTCGTCTATAAGTCATACTGTTGTGAAAAATCAATATAAAATATGGTCTAAAACTGCAAAGCATCTTCAACTCAAAAAAATGATAGATTATTTAAAGACGAAATATACTACAACTAGTAAAAGATATAATCCATTGGTAAGTACGTCTAAATTAACACCGCATTTTAATGGATTAAAATTAAAAGAATTAGTTTTTGAATTTGACAAACCTGATAATCAAAACTTGGTAATTGAACAGTTTTTATTTGAAAAATGCAAAAAGGCACCTGGATATAGAATAACTATGCAAGATTTTGTTCAAGAATTCGAAAAATGGTATGATCCTAATAATAAATTAACTCATCTTATAAAAGAAAAATTAAAAAATTATTTGGATATTATGTTTATCAGATTAAGGTCAGGTGACGAATCAGGATGTACAGATAATCGAATTGGTGGATGGTTAGGTTTTGCTTTAAAAAATAATAATACTCCAGAACCTATTAAAAAATACAAACCAAAAAATGCAAAAGTTATTATTCAACGTGATGTTACTACAAATACTATTGTAAAATCTTGGTCGAGTGTATCGGAATTAAGTGATTATATACGTAAAAGTAGAACTGTAACTAGTACAATTATAAAACGTCATGAACAAATTATTATCGACAATATAATATGTGTTTTAGAATATCAGTGAAAAATAAAATGTATTTTATTCGTTAAGTAATGTATATTTTATTATATACATATAGTAAATGAATCAATTAACAATATTCTGTCTTATATTGGGGGTAGTTTCTTGGTATTATTTTAATAAATTTCAAGATTCTGAAAAAGAATATAACAAATTGTACAAAAGGTTTGAACAAGTTTATATAGAAAATCAAAAAGTTAAGAGTAGAATTAAGGATTTACAATCATATAAAAACGATATTTCAAAAACGTTTAAAATTTTAGATAATGAATTGGTTATGATAAATGATCATTTGAAAAAACAAAATGAAAATGTAACAACTCAACGCCAAAGACCTACTCTTCCACCACGACCTTCTCTGGGAGCTAGGTCGTTTTATATGAGAAATATACCAAATAATAATGTATCTTTGTTGACTCCTGATTTATTAACATCATTGTTTAATATGAATACTTTAGATATATTTGGTAATAATTCAACTCGAGAACAAAATCAAGAACAAAATCAAGAACAAAATCAAGAACAAAATCAAGAACAAAATCAAGAACAAAATCAAGAGCAAATACAAGAACAAATACAAGAACAAATACAAGAACAAATACAAGAACTTGAACAAGAACAAATGCAAGAACAAATGCAAGAACAAATGCAAGAACAAATGCAAGAACAAAAACGAGAAGGAGTAGAGACTGTAAAATTGGATTTAAATATTGATATAGATAGAATTGGTCGAGTTGATATTTTATCTGGTAATGGTGATAATTATGATAAATACATTATGTAATAAATAAAATAAATAATAAAATAACGTTAAATTTTTTATCTTGAGATATCATATAATAACAAAATGCCAAAATTTGTAATGAGTGATGCGCGTGCATTTACAGATTATAATCCTAACTGTGATTTAAATAATATAATTCAAAAGAAATATAAAGTAGATAATGTTAACTATAGATCATTTTTACAACAAAATGCTGAAAAGCTGATTGCAGAATCATTTCAAAATGATGATAAACCATGTACACTTTGTCCAGTTTGTAAGGATTCAGTTGAATATAAACCTTAACTGTACAGTTTGTAAGAAATTACTTATTGTAGATTTAAAGAAACTTTTTTTAATTATTAATATTAATGGAAACATATTTAATATTGATTTTTGTATTTTTATGTTGTGTTATAATATTTTTATATGATGAAAATGTATCTATAAAATCGGATGTCGATAATAATTTTTACTTAATAAGAAGGGGTAATACGAAGGGTGAATATTATTTAAAACAATCTGCAAATACTTTAGGTGAAATAAATCTAAGAATTATTAAATTAATAGATTATTTGTATAAGAAATATAAGGATGATATGACTAAAATGTATTTTATAAAAAAATTACAAAGTGGTTATAATAGTAATATTTTGTCTGAAGCAGCTATTGATAGTAGATATACTACCTATACTATTGATAAACAAGATATGCATGTATGTTTAAGAACAAGAGATAAAGATGAAAAACTATACGATATAAATTTACTAATGTATGTTATTTTACATGAATTAGCTCATCTATGTAATTATGATGAATCTGGTAATCCAATAGAAGGTCACGGTAAGGAATTTAAAGATATTTTTTATTTATTTGTCGTTGAAGCTATTAAATTAGGTGTATATACATATATAGATTATACAGAAAAACCCCAAGAATATTGTGGTATAATGGTTTCCTCTACGATTTTGCCAAAATTTGATTATAAATATATATAAATTTCTATAAAATTGAATTTGAATTAAATAATAATATTTTTAATATTATTTAATGGAAAACTGTTGTATTTTAATTTCAAACCAGCAAGACAATAATACTAATAATACTAATAATAATAATAATAATAATACTAATACTAATGATACTACAAATACTAATAATGAAAAGGATATATCTTATAGTAGATTTGACGATGTGTATAATTATTTAATTTTATAAAATGATTGACGAATTATTATTTACAATAATTGTAAAAATTTTATGATAAACATTATATTGATCTTTACTAAAAGATATAGGATATTGTTCCAAGATGCCACTTTCATAACATTGTTTGATAGCAACTCTAGATTTTCCATTTGTTCCGTATTCTATAGCATTAAAAGCATTTGTCCCGTATTCTTTTTTAGTACGAGAAACAAATTCTCTAGACATTTTGAGTTTTAAATCATAAAAAGTATCATTGAAACGATAAATATGAGGTTGTTCGTTTTGTATATATTGATGTTCTGTTTCATCGGAATTATCAAAATTATTTGGAATAACAATTAATTTAACAGTATAAATTTCACCACATTCAAACTCAAAACACGTATTTTGCGGTACTATTAAATAATCATCATTATCATAATATTTTTTATAATTTGTGATAATGTATTTAGATTCATCTGTAAATTCTTGACCATCTAAATGTTGATAACTAATTGTATTTTCTACTGGAAAACATCCAGATTCTGTACACGTACTTTCAATTAATATTTTAACATCGTCATTGGTATTACCAGATATCATATTTTCTTTGATTTTAATTTGCAGATCTTTTAATAAATTTAAATATTTTTGATGATTTGTTTCGTTGTCATTTACATTGTCATTATGTTCGTTATAATATATAGTTTCTCCAATGTTTACTATACAACCACTTAAATTAATACCTAATTGGATTTTTACAATATCTCCAGGATTAATTTTTTGATCATCGTTGTATAAATAATTTCCAACACAATTGTTTAAAGAAATACTAGTCGGAAATGCAATAGCATAATTTTTTTCATCTTTTGAGGGTTTGAGATGAAGCTCTAATTCTTCTTGAAGTCTTTTATTACCATACAAGTGTAATTCTTTGAGTAGGAGTATTTGTGATTTTTGGATCTTTAGTATAATTTCGTCTAATACCACTTTACATATTTTTGAACTTGATATGTATCGTTTTAAAACTTTATCACTAATCATTTATATATATTTATACATTTATTTTTAAATTAAAAATAAATGGAAAACACTTTTTTTGACTTTTTTAGTTAATTTTTAATTTGAAATTTATTGATCCATTTTTTAATATCATGAATGTTTAACCAAATGGATTCAGTTGATGGTTTTGTAGTTTGAATTGCAGTATCAAGAGTAGAGTATAATGCTTCTATATTGTCATTTATAATTTCATTTGCTATTACATTTGTGATAAAATCTATATCTGTAATTTGTTTAGTATTTTCACTTAAATTGTCTAATAAAATTTGATGTATTGTATTTGTTTTTTGGACCTTATCCATTTTTGTATTTTTAATAATAGATTGAATAGTTGTTTTTGTAGATTCATCAATCTTACCTAATTCTTGTTTAATGTTGAATATTAATGTTTTTTGATTATAGATTTCTTTATTATAAATACTTTCATTATTTTCTTCAAGATTTGTTCCTATTAAATATTGGTCTACATCATAATAATATTTTGTATTTAAAATTGGTATTTTTATTGATTGGTCTATTGGTGAATTTTTTATAGGAATCATTTGACCAAAATTTGTCATTGCTCCTGTATAAAATCCATTTCTGACAGTCGTACCTATTAATCTTAATGGTTTTTGAATTAACTTGTTAAATTCTTCTATATATTCTAAGGTTTTTGATATATCTAATGCTTTATTTTTAATTATAAAATCATCAAATGATGTATATTTTAGATCTTTTATTCGGCCAATTTCTTTAATAGGTAAAATTAGACCACGTTTTGTAACAACCAAGTTAACTTTATTAAATACATTGGTTAGTTGAAACCATAATTCAAATGGTGTACCTACTAATGTTTTCATTAGATCATTTATTTCGTAAAGTTCATCGTAAGGATATTCTTTAGGATAAGAGTATTCTTTAACACAAGATGATTTGTAATAATTTAATAAGAAATTAATAATATTAGTTTTAGGAGAAGAATTTTCATCGTAATTGAAAAAGAATCTAATTTTAGGTTTAATATTTGGATCTGTGTGCAGTTGTATTTTATTTATAGATGGATTCCAAAATGCAATTGTATTTTGTACTACGATTTCAAATGAATTTTCTCTACGTAGTAATATAATAAATGGTTTGTTACGATCCAAACTGATATATGGATTACAAATTAATCGTGTATCTTCATAATTATATTTTTTGGTTGATTGCGTTTCAATATATGGTATGTTTAAAATAAAAATATTACAACTCAAAGTTATTTGAATTAAATCTATAATATCATTCCAATTAACACCTTTATTGATTGCTTCTATGTAATTTTCTACATTATCATATTTTAAACTTATATTTCCACTATTTAATCTATTAAATTCATTAGGATTTTTAGTTAAATAATTTACAAGAAATCGTTTTAATTCGAAAATATTATTTATAGAAAATTCACTTTCTCCGATAGATTCAATTATACAATTTAAAAATGATAATTGATTTTGATTAACACCCCAACGAAGAAAAGCTCCACCATTTTGGGTTTGTTGTATAATTTCATTAAAGAGTATGTTTAAACCTGGTGGTAAGATACCTTGTCTTTTAGAATCCAATAATTTATCAGTTGTTAAAATATGTTGTTTTGTAATATCTGATTTTATAATTTCTTTTTTGGATTTATAAATATCAGGTTGTTCTTCAAAACAACAAGGATACGATTTTAAATTATATCCGAAAATTTTTTCTCGTTGAAAATGTTTACAAGGTTCATTTAAGTCAGTTATTCCATTTGTATGATTTAGACGAGGTATAAAAAGACAAGTATTTTTGTTAGGTTTTGATACTATACGGTTTAAAGGAACTTCATCTAGCCAAATAGAATCACCTGTGTCTGGATTTATTTCGTGTTCCTGGATATATTTTATAACAGTAGGATCTGTGATATGCTCGAGAGGAAATTCTGTTTTAGAATGATTTTTTAAATAAAAAAACCTAGAAAATTCCAAATCGAAATTATCTACATTGTCAGAAGTGACTTTTATAGCATGGGTTTGTCTATTATTAATATTAATTAATAAGTTAGATGGTTTAACCTTAATTTCTAATATATCATCGGTTGATATATTTCTTGTCATACCTCTACCTGGTTTTTTAAAACAACAAAGAATATTATCAACTGTAAATCCGGGATATTTGTAGTCATCATTTGGGCAATAATATTTAGCCCCCTTATGATCTAAGAATCTTTGATCATCTTTTGAAATATCTGGTGAATTTTTATTTTGGTCAGTTATCATAATTGGCTGTCTTGTTTTTTGACATTTCGTTGAGAAAATCTTTATACCTTTTTCTCTTAAGAGTTTAATATTTTGTTTGCGTTCTTTTATTACTGTTTCAGTTTCTTCTTCTGATTCAGAATCTTCAAAAATATTTTTAGAAATAGTTGTTTCTTCTGATAATATCGATGTTATCATAATTTCATTTACAATAGTTTGTAATTGATTCAAATTATAAGCACCGTATACTATAATCGAACTAGAATTTGATTTATAAGGATTATCTTTTATATTTACTGTAATACCAAGACGTTCAGTAGGTTGGCTACTATCATCTATTTCTCTTTTACCAAAACGTTTATAATAGATTGAAATAATTTCTTGACGTTTATCCTTTGGATTCATTATATCTTTTGCTTCAAATATTTTAGAAATTTCATATTTTGTAAGTATTTTTTTGAATTTTGTTTTGTTTATAGCAATAGTTGTTTCTAATTTAGCGTTTAAGGAATGCACGAGTATATTTGATTTATTTACAAGTGGTAATTGTTGTACAGATATAAATATCCCGGTTAATTGGTTTAAAATTTTTATAAAAGAATTAACTTGTAATGTAATAATATCAATTATATCATTTAACGATCTTGTATTATCTTCATCCAATGTAATTTTGACTGTAATTGATCCCATTTCATCTAATAACAATGTAATGTAATTATTTATAGATGATTCTAATGTATTTAAATTTGGTATATGATATTTTATCATTAATCCTCTAATTTTTTTATAAGAAACTTGTTGAAGTTTCTTTTTTTCGTTAAAAATCCAAGATCGGATAGTATTTTCAGATACGTGTTCTATTAAATGATTATATACTTTGATTTTAGGAGTAGTTCTTGGATTATCATTAAAGGCAATAAGTGGTATAATATCAGATAATTCTAGTATATCAAATATGTTTTGTAATTTTAGGTACCTTACAGATGGGTTCGCCATCTGTTCAGCAAGGTACCTTACAGATGGCGAACCCATCTGTTCAGCAAATTCTTTTTCACGTTTGATTGGAATCATTAGTGTAACATTAGTAAAGGTAAATTCTGGGGTGCCTTGCTGTACTGTATAAAATTTTGAGAAATCTTGTGTATTGTATACAACATTATAAAATTTTTTTAAAGAATCAGTTTCGCGTTTATAGGTATTTTGAATACTTTCATATATAGTTTTAAGATTTGTAAAAAATTCTTCTAAATCAGTTTTTAAGACATCACTTTCCTGATTACTTAAAATTGGTATATTAGAACGTTTATTTAAATCATACATTTTCATTTTTATAATAGCATTAAAGTCATCCAATGTTAAATCTACAAAATTAGTTACTAATTGATCATATAATGATATATGTTCATCAGTTTTCATTTTATTATATAATTCAGCAGTAGCTTCGCTATTGAATACATTTAAAATAGAAGTAATGTATAATGTAGGTTTTTGTGGTAGTGTGTTGTAATATGTTAATAAAGAATTAGAACCAGTAATAGTAATTGTATCTTTTTCACCTCGAATTTCCAATTTTAAAAAATTTGGATAATATAATAATGTTTCAGCAAAAAAATTGTTAGTATGTGCAAAAATTTTTTCTTTAATAATAGTTATAGTATCATCTATTAATACACCATAATTAATACCTCCCTCGTTTAAAATTTTTTCACTCGTATTATCAACAATAGTTACACCTAAGGACATAAGCTACAGGTACTTGTTATTTATAAAGAAATTAATTATAAATAAAAGATCTATTATAAACGTTTATGTACAAATAGTAAAAGTTTTTTTTTGTATATTTTTTTTAAATTTATCACATAAAGAAAAGAAATCTTGTACTGCTAGTATAATTTGTTCTTGTGATTTAAATCCAGTTGCAATAACATTACCGCTTTGGAATATTAAAAACGTAATATTTGTACAAGTACATTTATCTGAACATACACATATACCTTTATTTAATGGTATAATATCTATCTGCGTTGATGTACGACAAGGTATTTTGTAAATCATTTTAATACCAGAATAGGATTCTGGTTTGTATTTGCAAATATAATTAGATTCTATTATTTTGTCATATAGCCTTTGTCTGTTAATTTTATAGTTCAAGCTAAAATAAATATTCATACAATTTACATTTAACTCAATGTTTGATTTATATATGTCGGTAAAGGTACCTTGCTGAACTGATGGGTTCGCCATCTGTAAGGTACCTTGCTGAACTGATGGGTTCGCCATCTGTAAGGTACCTTTACTTTGCTGTTGTAAGGTTGTTGGTTCTATTATAAATGGATTGCAGTTGTAATTAATTTCTATTATATCTAATAAAGATTCGGTATTTGTAATTTTTGTTTGGTCAATGTCATATATTATTTTTCCAATAATGTTATCATGATTATGATAAATTAATCCATTAGGAATATCATAATGTATATTTGTATTCTTTTTATAAAACTTATTCCTGTTTTTCAATAATTCTATTTTAGAAAATCCTATATATTCTCCATCTAAATTATAAATAAATCTACGTCTTTTAGTTTCCATTTTATCACTTATAAACATTTTAGTTTTAGTATCAATGATAAATTCCTTATTACGAATGATATATTTTTTATCAGTTGCTTTATAATAACCAATAACTTGATAATTATTACATGAATATACTAAATTATCTTTATCTACTAGAACATTATTAATATCTTTAGTTAAAAGAATTGGTAATATTCTATCTGATAAAGTTTTTAATTTTTCATATAATCTTTTTGTAATTAATTCGCCATCATTAATAGATTTACAGCCAGTCAAGTGTAAACTTCCATTTCCAAATAATTTAACATTTACACAATGATCATTAGATTTTAATATCATCGTAACTTGATTATAAAATAATTTTTTGTTGATTTTTTCAATGTTTTTAACTTTTGCTTTTTTATATATAGTAGTTGAATATTTTCCTTTCATGATACTTAAATCTGCATAATTATATTTTAATCCAATAATTTCATCATCTATATCTAAATATTTTCCTATATTGGTTAAATTTAATTGACAATTTGGTAAATGTGTTGATAATGTTATAGTTGAAATCTTTACTGTTTCCATGTTCGCGTAAAATCTTAATTATTTAAAAAGATGTAATTTATTCAATTTTCTTAAAAAAAAAATCTAACATAATAATATAATAGTAAATGAATAATAAAAATAATATTTTAATTCTAATCGGATTATTCGTTATTGCTTTTGGTTATTGGTGGTTTTTTAGAATGGAAAATTTGGATGCAACTGTATCAACAAATCCTTTTTCTGATTTAAGATGTATCGGAGATGCTTTACCTATAGTTCGTATACTTGATAACAAAACTTTT
>Ga0102917_1000509_pt1 | contig 12892 bp, 6 predicted proteins | sample Colrivmet1562A02_FD_78201 | JGI IMG/M metagenome (GOLD analysis project Ga0102917, IMG submission 78201) | Estuarine microbial communities from the Columbia River estuary - metaG 1562A-02 | ecosystem: Environmental > Aquatic > Marine > Intertidal zone > Estuary | place: USA: Columbia River...
AAAGAGAGTGATCCGGATGCAGAAACCGTGCTGGGAGGTAGTGCATTAACCGTTACCGTTTGCACCGCGGAAGTACTGCTGCAGCCGTTGGCACTTACCGTTACCGAGTACGATCCCGCCGCGAAAACCGTGATGCTCTGAGTTGTTGCGCCGCTGCTCCACAAATAGCTGTATCCGGTAGGCGCGCTCAGTGATACGCTTCCTCCTTGGCAAAAGGTGAGCGAGCCGGAGGCCGTCACCGTGCTGGGCGGAACCGGATTCACCACTACCGTTTGGGCCGCTGAAGTGCTGCTGCACCCGTTGGAAGTAACCGTTACGGAATAGGAACCGGCCGTGGAGGCCGTGATGCTCTGTGCTGTAGTGCCGTCGGACCACAAGTAAGTATACCCAGCCGGTGCGCTAAGCGTTACGCTGCTGCCTTGGCAAAAGGTGGTAGGGCCCGACGCCGTCACTGTGGCGGGCGGACTGGAACCCACCGCAACCACCTGCGCCGCAGAAGTGCTGCTGCAACCGTTTTGGGAAACCGTCACCGTATACGAACCCGCCGTTGAGGCCGTGATGCTCTGTGTAGTTGCGCCGTTGCTCCACAAATAGCTGTATCCAGCCGGTGCGCTCAAGGTTACGCTTTGACCGGGGCAAAAATTAAGCGGGCCGGAGGCGGTTACGCTGGCCGGGGGCGCTGCGGAAACTACCTGAACCGGGGTTGCCCGGGAAGTGCAACCGTTGATTAAGCCCATCGATACCCCGTAACTACCTGTTGCATTGACGGTTATGATTTGCGAGGTAGCTCCTGTGCTCCACAAATAACTGGAACCGCCCGCGGTGGCATACAGGGTTACACTTCCACCGGGACAAAAAGACAACGGCCCATTGGTGGTAATTTGAATCGACGGTACACTTAACATGGTGGTGGTGATGGAACTGGACTTCGTACATCCCAAAGAATCAACTCTTGTTAACGTATACGTGCCCCCAGCTTTGACGTACTGTGCGTTCGCTGTTTTTCCGTTGCTCCAAGAATAAATCGTCGTCGGATTGAACGGAACAAACAAACGCGTGCTGTCTCCTTGGCAAAAAGTGGTGGAGGGCTGTGCGGCAATCGAAAATGCCTTGGGCGCATGCACCCGCAAGTGAATGGTGTCGGACCTAAACCCACAACTGGTATTGGACAGTCCGCACGAAAAATACCCCGCTGAATTGACCGAAATGGACTGAGTTGTGGCGCCATTGCTCCACAAGTACGAGTATCCCAACGGTGCTGTCAGTGTTCGCGATTGCCCGGCACAGATTACCGAATCCCCGTTGATGGTGAGTTTAAGGTCGTTGGCAGTTGGGATAACTTGATTGCTAAATTTTGAAAATCCAAGTGTAAGCTTAGGTGTATTGAACTGTATGCTGTTCAAGTAGCCCGTAAATCTAGTGGAACCACCTGGCCGGAACCAATTACTTCCACTATTTTGCCGATTGGAGATGTCATTAAAGATTCCGACATAACCGTTGGATGTCATTTTTAACAACTTGACTTTAATGTAGTAACGACCTTTAGGCAACAAATAAGAGCGGCAAAAAGGTATCTGTGCAAGTCTGGCTGTTGAATCTTGCGCGGTTAAAAAGTAGCTCCCTGAGGCAATAACATTTTGTGCTTCCAATTCAAATTGGGTAGAATCCATTAATGCCCATTCTAGTTGAGAACCAGAACGTGAGAACGAAGCCAAGTAAACCCCAAAATTAAAAACGGTGTCTGGCTGCTTTACGTAAAAACCGGTCCATACTTCAACACCATCACCCATATACGATGTTGAAATCGCCGAAAACGTAAGTTTCTGTGGTCTTCGCGATGCAAATGAAGAGGTAAGATTCGTACTTGAATTGTCTATTACCAACGTATCCGGATACGTCCATCTGGCTGAATTTGTGCGAGCAACAAATACAACTTTATGAATCTGGCCGGATGTCGGGACCCAATTTGGGAAGACTGCCCCTAAATGAATCGAATCATTCGGCAATAACGGCGGCACCGACGCTGAATACAACGAATCCTTCTGCCCGTTGGGACGAATGATAAGAGCCACTAACCGCACATTTGACAATACCGTACTGCCTGAATTCCAAATGTTTGCATCTACAGCAAGGGGGCGCGCTTGACTTACCGGATAGCCGCCATTGGAAATTTGTCCTTGGGTAAAACTGAGGAGTACCTCGGGGTTTAATCCCCCTTGTTTGCCAAAAAAGCTAATTCTCTGAGAAGGTGTTGTCGTTAGACTGATGTCGTCCAACATCCAAAAATAGGACATCCCTTCAAACCTAAATCGAATGCGGACACTGGGCCAACCGCCCACATAAGCTCCAATGGGGATCGAAACTTGATTGTTTCTTTGCGTGGCGATGTTGCCACCAATGTGATCGTTAATTGGCAGTCCACCAAACCAAGCGCCGTTATTTATCGAAAAATCAATATAAGCTGGGCCATTGCTCCAATCGTTGTTGGTTCCTCTAAATCGACGGTAATATTGGGTGAAGTTTAAATCTACCTGCGAATGCCCTGATAAATTTATACTTGGCGTGTTTAAAGTTGCAAAATGTAGACCGCAAGTTGACGTTTGACAAGCGTCTGTTGCTAGCCCGCCGTTGTTCCGATAATCCGAATCAAAAATTACAAAACCGTTGGATTGGGTGGTAGACAAAATAGGCAACTGACTTCCCGCATAGCCCCCGCGCGAGCCATTGTTGCTTGAGGGTGTTGTAGTTGGTCCGCGGTATTCAAATGGGGCACTCCAAATAGTTCCGGTACTGGGACCATTATAGTTGTAAAAACCCGTATTCCCCCACGTACTCGGAATCCCTGAAGAAAAGTCATAAGACCAGATGGTGGTTTCGGGTAAATTCTCTTGCGAAGGTGCCGTGGAATACGATTCACCCTCCTCAGCCACCGACGGAAGTAAGGTTTGGGCGGATGCATCATCAAAGCCCAACAAGCAACAAAAGAACGTGAAAACAATAACAAAAGAGCGCACAAGGGTTAATCCGGGTAGCGTATAGTTCATAAAACGAGTTGACAAAGGATAATAATTCAAAGCGAAGCTAATAATCTCCTTTCCTAATGCGAACTCAAGGCAGTTGAATCCGGTTCTGCATCAATGGACTCGTACAAATCATAGATAACCAGCATCAACCAACCAAAAACCACCGCGGCCACCAACAGCAGGGTACTGGGCCAACCCGTCACGCCAAAAGACAACCGGATTAGGATGGCAGAAATAATGAATCCTGAATTTCTGATGATTTTGTGGAACTCATCCGTATGCAGCAAGGAAATTAAAAGCAGCAGCACGTCGACGGCGATCAAAAGGGTGAAAAACCGATCAAAGAATATGCTGTTGACGTTTGGTATGTGCGGAATTTCCTGCCCGTGGCTTTGCAAAACATCCCAAAACCAGCTTCCAAAGGAATAAACCACTAATACCAAGAGTGTTGGGGCCAGTATAGCTGCCAATCCGTTCTTGAAGAAGAGAAAGGACTGCAAACGTTTGTCCGACGACGCTAATGCAGATTCGTCCCGAACCGCCAAAAGGCGCTTGTTTCGGCGATGAAAAAGGAACAGCATAAAAAACAAAACCAGTGAAGCGACTAAATCATAGGTAAAATCAACGTCTTGTTGGAGCACGAACCACTGATCAGAAACACTTATTTCCGCAAGATCTTTGAACAAACGTCGAATCAAAATCAAGGTTACGATCTCGTATTGCTTCACTACATAGGTGGTGATGGACCTCGGTAAATAGTAGACCACCAAGTACACTTCGTACACCAGGATGAATGAAAACGGAGTGTAAACTGCAGATATTGGGTTCGTCCATTCTGTACCCAGCCAATTGGGCGGGAGCCAACCCAGGTGCGTAGCAAAAATGCACCCCAAATGCACCAAAAAGCCCAAAATTGCTGAGTACAAAACGGTCCGCTCCACCGTGCGTTGCGCTCTTTCCGATAGAAACCAAGACGATAGTGCGTGCATCGATTTAGAATTTTGATTGAGTCCACTGCGCTCATTACCCACGTAAAGCACCCTAATAAAACCCAAATAACGATAAATAGTTCTGTAATTCAATAACTTACAGAAGAATCACCAAACGACAACTCCTAATTTACCGCACCACCCCAAAAACGGGCACCCGTCGGTACCGCGTCTCAAAAAACGGAGACTGCTCAAAAACCCAACGCAACTGCGCACCACCGTCTTCCGCAAAGGCCGGATCCGCCGCACGCTTGGCCTCCAACGCCCCCCGAACCGACGGATTCGCCTTCAACCATTCCGCGGCCGTGTCTTCAAAAACGTAATCGCTGTAACCCTCTTTCTGCTGCAGAATGGAATTGAAAAATCCCCACACCAGCAAACCGTCCGGAGCCAAAGGCTCCAAAGCTTCTGCCAAATAGCGGCGCGCCGGTTGGTCCGACGAAATCCACCAATCCCCCGCGCGCAAAACCACCTCGGCCGTATCCCGATCCACCTCCAAGGAGCGCAGCAAAAAATGCCCCTCGTACGGCTGCGGACTCACCGAATAATTCCGCACCCTGCGCAGCTCCACCCGCACCGCGGTGTCCCGCTTCAACCGACGCATCTCCACGCCGTGGGCCTGCAGCCGAGCAACGGCATCGTGCCATCCGCCGGAAACCACCCACGCAGACGGCACCTGCGTCCAGGCCGACGGCTCCGCATACCCCGCAAAACTTACTTTAGTTTGGTACGGTTTGGTGCGATCGTAGTACAACCTCGGCTTTCCTGATACCTCGGACGGCTTATATCCGGATCGGTACCCGTCAAAGCCCACAGCGTCCACGTCGCTCTTCGCCACCTTCCAATCCACCGGAATCCGGACCGCGGCCCGCCAATAGTCGGCCTGGGAATCCCGCACCGCCTTCACCGCCACACGCTTCTCCGCATGCACGCGAATCAACTCCTCGTTCAGCGCCAACGTCGCATAAACCCGGTCCTTGTAGGGCTTCAGCATGTGCGTCTCCGGCACGTACGAAAAAATGCCCCGCAGCGCCGCATAACCAGATAAAAACCGACCTCCTTCCAAAAACACCTCCCAGCCGTCTTCCGGCGTGTGGCCCCAATGATTCACGTACGGAACCATATCCCAGCCCCGGTCGCGCATCCGTGCATAAATCGGCCCCGTCAACTCCTCCCGTAAATACCGACCCATCGGACCGCCCAACTTGTCCGGCTGCGTCGTCAAAAGGGTCATCACGTGCTGGTAATCTGCGCCGTTGCTCACGTGGTTGTCAATCAACACATCCGGCTGCACGCGCTCCATCAAACCAAGCAAAGACCTCGTTTCCAAGGCGTCGGCCTTCATTAAATCCCGATTCAAATCCAAATTCTGGCTGTTTCCGCGCGCACCAAACTCCTCCGGACCGTTCTGATCCACCCGGCAAAACGGACTCCGCTCGCGCATTCCACCTACATTGAAGGCCGGTACCACCACCAAAACAGTCTTGTCGGGCAGGGCCGACTGACCCGTCACAACGTTGCGAATCAGCAACATACTGGCGTCTATCCCGTCCGGTTCCCCCGGATGAATTCCGTTGTTCACCAAAACCACCAACTTGCGGTCTCGTTGCCAATTCTCCGGCTCAAAATCCCCTTCCGGAGACAACACCAACGCTCGCAACGGCAACCCCGCATCCGTAGGCCCTACCTCAATCATTTGGAGTACCTTGGGGTATCGCTGAACCAGCACCTTGTAGTATTCAAGGACTTGCTCGTAGGTGGGTGTTTCGCGCCCACCCGTTACCTCAAAAAGGGTCGGAAACAACAAACCCTTTTGACTCCCTTGTGGGGCCTGCATAGCGCTCGCTGAAAAAGACAGAAGGCCGCCAAAAAAGGCAGTCAAAAAAGGATTTTTTGCCATAAGGCCGAAGATACTGCTTTCATCATGCACTCAGACTCCAAGCGGCATTAAGAAGGACTACCTTACCGTTGCCCCAACCGGCATCCCGGCACCAGGCGCAACAAAATCCAATCGCCCCGTGGTGGGATCTTCCGCCATCAACAACATTCCTTCCGACGTGATTCCGCGCATCACCCGCGGAGCCAAATTGGCCAACAACAAAACGTCCCGGCCGACCACTTCTTCCGGAGCAAAATGCTCCGCAATGCCGCTCAATACGGTCCGAACATCCAACCCAGAATCCACCGTAAGCTTCAACAACTTATCCGCCTTCGGCACGCGTTCCGCCGCCACAATGCGCGCTACCCGCAAATCCAAGGACGCAAACTGCTCAAACGCCACCTCGACCTTCAACGGATCCAGCGCCGCTACCGGGGTCACCCCCTCCGCGGCAACCTCTGCCACCACTGGGGTCGCGCGCTCCGCAAGCTTCGCGCGCTGACGCTCCACCGCCTCATCTTCCACTTTGTCAAAGAGCAATTCGGACGCCCCCAAGGGGTGCCCTGCAGAAACCAAAACGCTGCCGTCTAAAGCAGACCAATTGGCTTCCGAAATTCCCATCATGCGGCGGATTTTTCCCGCCGACGTCGGCAAAAACGGTTCCAGCAGCGTGCCAAGCGCCGCCACCACCTGGGTAGCAACCGCCATAACCGTTTCCGTGCGCTCTGCGTCCACTTTCACCAACTTCCACGGTTCCTGATCCGCCAAGTACTTGTTGCCCAAACGCGCTAACTGCATGGCCTCGGACAACGCGTCGCGGAACCGATACGCTTCTAAGGCAGATTCCACCGCTGCTCGCTGCGCCCCAATGGCCTCCAGTACCAATTGGTCGTCGTTGGTGACCAGCGAACGAATCGCCGGCGCAATCCCGTTGTAGTAGTTGTGGTTCAACACCATCACTCGGTTAACCAAATTGCCCATGACCGCAACCAACTCCGAATTTACCCGGGTTTGGAAGTCCGACCACGTGAAGTCGTTGTCCTTGGATTCCGGCATGGTGGCGCACAAAACGTAGCGCAACTCATCTTGTTTCCCAGGAAAATCCTCCAAATACTCGTGCAACCAAACCGCCCAATTCTTGGACGTTGACAGCTTCCGACCCTCTAAATTCAAAAACTCATTGGCCGGAACCTCAGCAGGCAATTGGTACCCACCGTGTTCCATCAAGATGGCCGGAAAAATGATGCAGTGAAAAACGATGTTGTCCTTGCCAATAAAATGAACAATGTCCGTGTCTTCGTCTTTCCACCACTTTTCCCAATCCGCTCCAAAAAGCTCCTGTGTTGCAGTAATGTACCCCAAGGGCGCATCAAACCACACGTACAAAACCTTACCCTCCGCGCCCTCAACGGGTACCGGAACCCCCCAGTCCAAATCGCGCGTCATGCTCCGAGCCTGAAGACCGTCCCCAGCATCCAACCAACTCTTGCATTGGCCGTAAACCGTTGGCTTCCAATCCGAATGCGCGTCGATGTAGCTGCGAATTTTAGGTGCCAAGGCATCCAAAGGCAAAAACCAATTGGTGGTGGGACGCAATTCCGGCGCCGCGCCCGATAGGGTGCTGCGTGGGTTGATCAATTCCGTAGGACTCAGCGTACTTCCGCATTTTTCGCACTGATCTCCGTATGCCTCCTCGTTTTCGCATTTTGGACAAGTGCCCACAATGGTTCGGTCCGCTAAAAACTGTTGCGCCTCAGGGTCAAAATACTGCAGTGTTTCGCGCGCCTCAAAGACCCCTTTGTCGTAAAGATTTTTAAAGAATCCCTGCGCCACATCGCGATGCAAATCCGAGGAAGTCCGCGAATAAATGTCAAACGAAATCCCAAAATCCCGGAACGCCTTGCCCATCAATGCGTGGTACGTGTCCACAACCGCCTGAGGCGTTGTTCCTTCCTTGCGGGCCTTCACCGTGATGGCCATGCCGTGCTCGTCCGAACCGCAAATAAAGGCTACGTCCCGGCCCCGCATCCGCAAATACCGAACATAAATGTCTGCCGGCAAGTAGCAACCTGCCAAATGTCCAATGTGAATGGGTCCGTTGGCGTACGGAAGCGCCGCGGTAACGGTGGTGCGTTTGGGAATCCTTTTCATGGTTGAGCAAAGATACGACGCCTCAAGGAGCCCTATCCATCGTCCAACAAGTACCAATAGATCTGCCCCCTTTGGACCACCGCCAAATACAGCCCAATTCGAACGCTTAAACGTTTGTGGCGCGCCCAGGCGTCCATGGCCAAACGTATTCGGTTTTCCTGCGGACGGGTGAGGCATGCCCGGATCACGGATTCGGGTTCCGAGAAATTCCAAATGCCGCGTGACCGGGACTTGACCTCCACCACCAACCATCGATCTCCGCGGCGCGCCACCAAATCCAGCTCAAAACGATGCCATCGCCAATTTCGCGCCAAAATAACGTACTGATGGTCCTGCAGCCATTTGGCCACAGCATCTTCCGCGTTTTGTCCTTTTTCTTGGGTGGACTGTTTGCGCCGTACTTCAAATGCGGACGCGGCGGGACGCTCATCGTCCCAGGGAGGTTTTGGGGTGTTCATGGGGCAAAGGTGTGCCCCGTTTTTGCCGACAGTCGGTTTTAAACGTCTATAAGCGTATAAAAACGGTTAAAAAAGCAATCGACTATTAATCAGTACGTTGACAAAAAATAAACGTTTACACTAAGGGCAAAAAAAAGCTACGGTCGCAATTCCGCAAAATCGCCTATTTGAAGGGTGTACACCCCCCCATACCCAAACGCCTGATTGTCTGCCAAATGCCCCATCGGGAACCCCGACGCCACCGGAACCTTTGGGAAATGCTCCAAAACCAGCGACCCCACCGACCGACCAAACGGCACCGCGTTGTCGTGCAAATCCGTCATCCCCCCCACAACCACGCCCACCACGCCCTGGAGCGCGCCCGACCGCTTCAGCCCCACCAACATGCGGTCCACGTGGTACACATACTCGTCCAAATCTTCTAAAAACAAAAGGCACCCCTTCAGGTTGGGGAACGTCTTGGAGCCCAAAAGACTGAACAAAACACTCAAATTGCCCCCCACAAGTGGGCCGCGCGCCGTTCCGGCGCGCCACCCCAACTCCTCCCATTCCGCCGGGCTGGGTGCTGCAATTTTCCACCCCACCGACGCTTCGCCGCGCCACACCGCATTCAAAGTCCGCAAAGACTCCGTCGAATTTCCCGACACATTCACCGGCATCGTTCCGTGAATGGAGGCCACGCCTGCACACCACGCCGCGGCCAGCAGAACCGTCGGGTCCGAGTACCCCACCATCCACTTGGGATCCTCCTTCAGTAAATTCCAATCGACTAAATCCACCGCGCGCGCAGATCCATAACCGCCGCGAACGCACCAAATGGCGCGAACCGACGCCCGCCGCAGAGCCCACTCCAGGTCCGCCGCACGCTCCGCGTCCGACCCCGAAAACTGATTCCAGACGCCCAAAACGTGGGGCGCCCGAACCGGCACCAACCCCACGGACCGCAACCAATCCTCGGCCGCCACCAAATGCTCTTCTGCCAACCATCTAGCCGGCGCCACCAGGGCCACCTCGTCGCCATCTTCCAGATAAGGAGGCTTTTGCGCGCTCCAACCACCCGAATCCAGGCCCTCCAAAAATCCACTTCCTTGCTTCTTCATGCACCCCAAAAATAGGGTGGCATTGAATTTGCACGAACAAAAACAATTTTATACCTTCGTAATACGATGAAAAAGTCCGTTTTTGCCCTCCTCCTCAGCGCCGCCAGCCTTACTGCTGTGCCCGCTATGGCCGACGGCATGCCGGAATGGACTCTTTTTCAGCGCGACGGTGCCCTGGTTTTGCACACCGACGGACCTCAATCTGCAGGCGAAGCCACCATCGAAATCACGGACGTCCTTGGAAAACGCGTCGCGTCGTTCCGCCGCTCCGTCTCCAGCAACACCCAAGCTTTGGAATTGTCTGCAGACCTCACTCCCGGATTTTACCTCGTGAAAATCCAAGTTGGCGCCGATCTTCAGGTTCGCCGCATCCGCTGGCAGTAAGCCCGCAAACCGACGCACGCTTGCCCCTCCAGAGCTCGCTCCTTAAATTTTTGACTGCCTATTGACCGCGCCCACGAGGCGCTTAACCGTTTTTGAGCTTCTCCAGTACCGCCACAAAATAACCGTCGGAGTCCGGGTGGTAGGGATCCAGGGTCTCCTGGTGCACCAATCTATACTGCTCCGGATGCTCCTCCAGGAACCGCTCCACCTGCCGCTCGTTCTCTGAGGGCAAAATGCTGCAGGTGGCGTAGACCAAGCGACCGCCCACCTTCAACGCGTCCGGATAGGTCCGCAAAATCTGGGCTTGCATGTCTTGGTTGCGCTCCAAGTGCTCCGGCCGTAATTTCCATTTGGTGTCCACGTCCCGACGGATCACGCCGGTGCCCGAGCAGGGCACGTCCAACAGCACTGCGTCCGCCCAGCCCTCCAAGCGCTGCACGTCGCGCGCGGTTTTGATGAGTGCTGTTCGGATGCTGCTGACTCCAGCGCGCTCCGCGCGCTTTTCCAACTCCTTCAATTTAAAGGGCTCCACGTCCATGGCAATGATTTCCGCGGCATTTCCCGCCTCTGCTGCCAGTTGCAAGGTTTTGCCGCCGGCCCCGCTGCAGGCGTCGAGGATTTTCATTCCCGGACGCGCCTCCAAAAAGGGGGCAATTCGCTGGCTTCCACCGTCCTGAACTTCAAATGCACCGCGGGCAAACGCCGCCGTTTTCGTCAGGGAGGGACGGCCCACCACCCGCAAGGCCCACGGCCCAACGTCGCTAAGCTCCACATCAATGCCTTCAGCACGGAGTTCTGCCAGTACTTGATCGCGCGTTCCGCGCAGCGCATTGACCCGCAGGATAACGGACGTCGGTTCGTTCAAGGCAACCGCCAATCGGTTCCACTTTTCGGGCCCCACTTCAGCAACAACGAGTTCTTCAAACCAAGCGGGGTAGGACTGGGACCACTGAATGGGCCAGTCCCGTGCGGCCGCCTTGGCGGCCGCACGGGACTCCTCCTCCGGCGCACGAACTCCTTCCGCCCACGGCGGAACGGACTCGCCGCGCAAGACGGTCCAATACACCCAAAAAAGACGTTTGATGTCTTTGCGCTTGAGGCTGGGCTCTGATTTTAAGGGTTTTTGACCCTGCAAAAAAGCGTCGAGTGCCCACAACTTTCGCCAGTTGCGCACGATCTCGTAGGTGTGCTCCGCCACAAAGGAACGGTCCCGTGATCCCCACTTTTTATTGAACTTAAGTACCTGATCCAGAACATTGTGTACGTAGTGAACGCCCCCAAAGGAACGCTCCAGAACTTCATAAACGCCTGCGACGGTATTGGGGTGTGCGGTAGCCATGGGCCAAAGGTACGGCCATTCGTTGCCCATTTTTTTCTCTAGCGGGCCGACAGTCGGTATTAAACGGATATAAGCGTTACCCAAGCTTTATTGGGGTCTTTGCACGCTTCTTTTATTTTATATTAATCAGAATGACAATCATTTACGGTCCAAGAAATATCCGTGGTAAACGTTTACCAAAACCCCAAATTAAGGCCCCAAAAAACCGACGGCACCCAGGAAATTAGGGTATATTTGTTTCACCAAACCATCCCATTTTTCATTGCCCTCATGTATCCTCGTCCGCTCCTGTTCATCAGAAAATACCTTAGGCTGTACAACACCCGATTCCTCTCGCGGTGGACCGTTTTTGGTTTTGATTTGGTCCTTCTTTCCCTAGCGTACCTGTTCACCCAGTGGATTCGGTACAACTTCACGGGCGTTTTTTTGGACCTACCCCTCCTTTTGGCGCGCTACGGCATCATCGTTACCTTCTTCGGTCTGGGATTCTTGCTGTACCAATCGCACGTAGGCATCATCCGGCACAGCGGAAGTACGGATTTTGCCCGGCTTGCCAAGGCCACGCTTTTTTCGTTTGTGGGCCTGACCTTTTTGCGGGAAATGGCTTGGCGGGCTGGGATCGAAGCCCTAAGCCTTTCGTATGCCGCCTTGGCCACCACCAGCTTGGGATTCCTAGCCCTCAGCGTGGGCATGCGGATTACGGTTCGGAACGTCTTCTACAGTTTCGCTAACGGCTACGTGCGTGTAAACAGGGTTGGGGTTTTGATTTTTGGTGCCGGAAACATGGGGCGCAGCGCCAAAGAGGCCATTGACGCAGACATTCGGGGCGAAGGTTTTGCCGTTGCCTACGTAGACGACCACCCCAACAAGGTGGGCAAAAACATCAACGGCTTGCCCATCTTGTCTTCGGATTATGCGTTACGACCCTCCTTCGTTAAAGAGAACCAAATCCAGCGCGTGGTAGTGGCGGCAAAAAGCGTGTCCTCGCTCCGCATCAAGGCATTGACGCAGCAAGCGCTGGAGGTTGGTTTGGAAGTAAAACGCGTTCCCCCCATTGGCAAGTGGGTCAACGGAGAGTTAACGGCCACCCAGATTCGCGCCGTCAGCGTGGAAGATCTGTTGGGCCGGGATACCATTCAATTGAGCTACAACAAACTCAATGGATTTTTGGCGCAGAAAACCATAATGGTTACAGGAGCTGCGGGTTCCATTGGATCGGAACTGGTGCAGCAAATTTTACTGCAGCAACCGGCCACCTTGTTGGCCGTGGACCAAGCGGAAACTCCTTTGTACGAATTGGACTTGGAACAAAACCGGCACGACGGGGTTTTGGTGCCTTTGGTGGCCAATGTGGCGCACGAAGAACGCATGAAGTACCTCTTTGAGCGGTACCGTCCGGACGTCGTTTTTCACGCCGCTGCCTACAAACACGTGCCGTTGATGGAAGCGCATCCGGAAGAGGCCGTGCGCACCAACTGCTTGGGCACGGCGGTAGTGGCCCGTTTGGCGCGTGAATTTCAATGCGAGGCATTTGTCATGGTGTCTACGGACAAGGCCGTCAACCCCACC
>Ga0102917_1000512_pt1 | contig 12821 bp, 11 predicted proteins | sample Colrivmet1562A02_FD_78201 | JGI IMG/M metagenome (GOLD analysis project Ga0102917, IMG submission 78201) | Estuarine microbial communities from the Columbia River estuary - metaG 1562A-02 | ecosystem: Environmental > Aquatic > Marine > Intertidal zone > Estuary | place: USA: Columbia River...
AATGAATTTGAGTCATTACGGGATGTTCCTCTGAATGAAAGGTTGTAAATATCTCACCTCTATATTCTCTATAAATTGATGGAGTATATGTTGGTACTTCATAACCAAATTTTTTCGATGGAGTAATTTGAAACTCATCCCATTTATTACTCATATTATGTTTGATTTGCGTATCCTAAAGGAAAACCATTTCTAAATTCAAAACCCATTTTTGGTACTATCATTTGATATGCCATTATAAGTTCTTTAATACCTCTATCTAAATCCCATTGTGGGCCCCATCCTGTTGCTTCTAACTTGTCGTTTGATACAATGTAGTTCCTCTTATCTGGGTCCTCATAATAGTCATCGTAGACCACTGCAAAGTCCTTTACATGAGATTGTATTTTTTCTAATAACTCTTGTTTTGAAAGATTTGCATTACTTAATCCCACATTGAATACTTCACTTTTATATTTGTCGTAATGTTGAATCATAAAACAAAACGTAAATGCTACATCCTGAATATGGATAAAGTTTCTTTTAAATTGTTTTTCAAATACAACTATATATTTGTCCGTTATTGCTTTATAAACAAAATCGTTTACTAATAAGTCCGTTCTCATTCTTGGTGAAACTCCAAAGACAGTTGCTAATCTAAATATGATTGCATCTGTTGATGTTCTTAAAAAGTTTTCTGCATCACATTTTGTTTGTCCATAAACTGATATTGGAGTGAGTGGTGATTCTTCGGTACATTCTAATTGACCGGTACTTAAACCATAACCACTATTTGTGTTTGGATATAAAATCTTTTTACCCTTTCCGTTTGTAAATTTAACTATGTTTACTATTTGTTGAAAGTTAATTTCTTTTGCAAGTTTTGGGTCTTGTGCACATGCAGGAAATCCTACAATTGCTGCTAATGGAACAATTACATCTGCTTCATTGCAAAGTTTTTCTAATAGTTTTTCATTACGAACATCACCATGTATAAATTTAAATTTTGATTTTGATGTATATTGTAATAGAGAAGTTTGGTTGAATAATAATTTATCCAAAACAATAACCTCATAACTTTGTTCTAATAGTTTTCCAACTAATACCGAGCCCAAATACCCAGCTCCACCTGTTATTAAAATTTTCATTATTTAAAGTTTTTCTAAATCTTTACAATGTTTCATTAAATGATTATTATTTCCGGTCATATCCCAAAATTTATAATCTGTTTCGGTTTTAAAATCAAAACAACATAATAATCCTAATTCGTTTTTATTTAAACATCTAAATCCATGTTTGTTTTTGATAACATATGAATCTATATTTTTTCTAAAATCGTTTATTACTGAACCATCTAATTTTTTATTAGATACTATAAAAAAATCGGTATAACATTCTTGTGCCCAACTAAAATCACCTTTGGTATCAGCTGCTCCTATAAAATATGGTGCATTTACATAATCTCTTAATTTACCTGGTAATGTTTCGGAATATACTAATTCATCGTCTACCCAAAATTCGTAAGTGAAAGTTTCACCATTCCAATTTAATGTAAATAAATGTGGTTCATTCCAAAATGATTCATCTTTATAAAAGATAATTTTATCTGCATACTTTTCTTCTTCGTTTTCAATGTACCAAAAATTCAACATTACCATATCCGGCTTTCTATATACAATACCAGTATGCAATCCTCTTCTCATAAAAATACCTGACATTTCGTCTATTTTAGAATCGTCATCTGTTTTTTTCCAAGTTCCACTTATTGTCCAACTAGATTCATTCATTACATAAAACGCAGCCGTATCAATGATACCATATGCGTTGTGGGGCCACCATGGTAAATCTGCTAAAATTAATGGTTCTTTATATTTTACTTTGTACATATTATAACTGAATTGTTTTTGTGAAATTATAAAATTCTTCTAATTCTGGATAAGTTTTACAAAAATTTGTTCCTCTTCTTTTATCGTGTTCACTAAAAAATTTATAAAAATTATATCTTGCTTTGTGTAACTCATCATCTTTAATTGGAGAAATTGCCCAATCATATGTTCTTTTTAATTTTTGAATTTCCAAATCAGAATATCCAACATATCCTTTTGAATAATACGGAATTCCGTAATAAAATGCAAGTTGAGCTTGGTCAAAAATATTTTGTTTAAATTGATGTGGAAGTATTTGAACAGTTTGATGTTTTGGATGCCTTAAATAAGATGTATCTAATAATACTGGTGATAACCAATATCTATCATCTCCTGCATATTCTCTTTTCAAATCATATACACCTTTAATTAATTTATCAAAACTAAATACCGATAACATATTATATGTTACCATAAATGTAATTGTAATTCTTGGAACTTCTCTTAGGATTCTATTTACATTATTCCAAAATCTAGAAAACTCCAAACCATGTCTAATATACTCAGCTTGTGCACCCCATGCATCACAAGATGTAAATAATACAAATCCTTTTACCTTATCTTCTTCGGTGATTCTTTTTAATTTTTCAATTAATTTTGTAATCAATTCATCTGGTACACCTAAGTTAGAATTAATAGAAAAATCTAAATTTTTATTTGGATTTTTTTCATCAATTATATAATCTAACACCTTCCATGTATCCTTTGACATTAAAGGTTCACCACCGGTAATTCTAAAAGTATGTAAATCTCTATATAAATCCGGCCACCATTTCCAAAATGCATCTACATATGGATTATAATCTTTATGTGGAATTGGCATCTTTTGTTCAGCTGCCAAATGTTTTAAGTCGTTAAATTTATCAGTTGTATCATATCCCCCATATTGTTGAATTTCTTCCATCCATTGTGTAGAAAATGTAGGTGAACAATATGAACATTTAAAATTACAAGCATTACTAAATGCAACCTCAACATAACGTGGATTAAAATCGTCTCTCCAATTTGAATTAATAATTTGGTCTGCTAATGGCCAACTCCAATCTTCGGAAGATTTAAATATTCTATCCGAATATAAATCAGAATTATCTTCAACATTCCAACAATAATCACATTCGGTAGGTCTTGCACCTTGTAACATTTCTTTTCTTTTTTGTTTTTTGAAAAGAGTATTATGAAGTGCGGATGGATTTCTTGCAATCTCCGCTTCTGATACTTTATGTGTGTTTGGATGGTGACAACTATGATTATGTCCTGTGTGGAGATGTGTTGTAACTTGTGTCCATTTTGCTAAACACATTCCTTTTCCTACATTATCTAATGTATTTTTTACTTCCTCATATAGAGGTTTTTTATATGCCATAACTATACTTTTACATTTATCATTTTGTGTCTATTATAAATAGTATCAATTGAAATAAATTCATAATTCATACTATTGATTCCGTCATTTTTATAATCTATATTCCCTTGCTGCATCTGTAACACATATCTTCTTTCGTTTTTTGCAGTTGTTTCTCCCTTTGCCCACTTATCTATGCCACCGACATTAATCAATCCTTCCGTTTGATGTGGTAGACATAAAAATTTACCATTTCTTCTATAAGGTAAAATTGTATTTGGTATTTCTATTTTTTCTTTTTTTAATTCAATGTTTTCCATTTCACCAAATTCTAAATTCATAGTGAATATATCTAATATCAAATTATCTTCAGGCATTTCTTTATGTAGATTTTTTATCTCATCGGATGTTAAGCATCTATCCCACATTTGTATGCTAGCAATACCGCCTTTAAAAAATTCTTCAACAGGTGATTTGGAATATCCAACATTAAATGGTTCCATTCCATATTTCTTTAATGGTTCTGAAAAACTTAATGGTGATTGTGTACCAGTACCTAATCTTGCGTCACTTTCTCTACCATTTAAATAAAAATGAATTTTATTATTTTCAGAATCTACGGCCATTGTAATCCAACTCCATTGGTTTTCATATCTTTTAATCCATTGGTATAAATGTTGTTTAGTCCTATCCCAAAGTTGCATTGTATATGCTCTACTATTGTTGAAAGATAATCCCCAATCGTATCCTGGTTTTCTAAATATGGGATACTCTACAAACTTTCTTTCTTCATCTCCAATTAACCAAATTGGAACTTTTTCTATTTGTTGGTCAGCTTTTACCAAAACTGAAATCGTATGTGAATTAGAAAGACAATCTCTTTGCTCTCTACTGGGTCTAAATTGAATTTTAGAATTTATACCATTAAAATATGATACATACATTTCTTTATCATAATCTAAATTTGTTTTTTCTGCGTAACCCTCCATCACACATCTCCAAAATAAATCATCATCTTCCATTCCCCAATCCCAATAGTCATTTGAGTAACCATTGGTTCTTTCTACTTGTTCTTTTGAAAATAAAACAGCACCACCAAAGTATTCTTCATATTTTAATTGATAATCCGATTGTGAAATACGAACTGCGATATGTTGTGGATTGTCTTTTGGAAATGAATAATCACAACTCTCATCTTCAGGTACCATATCAATATCGTGCCATACAATATAATCACACCCATCATCAAATGCGTATTTAGCTGCAATGTTCTTCATTAAACCTCTATTAAAAAGTTTATCGTCGCACTGGTGAGCAAGATAGATAGTATGTTCAATTCCTCTTTCTTCTAAGAATTTTGTAACATGAGGAACAAACTGATTCATATGTTCTTCTCTATTTCTATATGGTACGCATACTCCTAATTTCATTATATCCCAACTGTTATTTGTGTTATTTTATTTTCTTTATCACTAACAATTCCATGTGTTTTATATTTTAACGTAGAAAGTCCGTCTCTATTTATTAAAGATACATGCCTATACACTTCATTTTGAAATCTTAATTGATTCCATCTTGTTGCATCGTTTTTCCATTTATTTCCCAAAAATCCATTTTCTTCATGTTTAAGTGATTGAAATAATGATTTTTTTCTATGTGGTATTTTTATTTCAATTTCATCTTCACAATCTAAATCAACAATCTCACATCCAATTATCTCTCCTTCATTATCATTTTTAGATAAATCTTTTAATTTATAATGTTTTATGTGATTTGCATCATAATATGTTTTTAAGTTTAAACCTGATTTGAATGTTCTTAAATCGGCATCTGTTGTTGATATTTCTTTTATTTCTCTATCAGACAATTGTGAATCATAAATAGCAAATGAATCAATGTAACCTTTAAAAAAATTAGGTATTATTTCTCTATCAGGTTTACCAACTCCTAAATAAAAATTTGGTTCCATTCTATATTTGTATAATCTTTTATAAGGTTTTGTTTCACCAATAAATTCTCCGTCTTGATAAACTTTAATTATTTTATCCATAGCATCTAATGATATTACCATATTTGTTTTATAATTTGGTTTTATATTAGAGTTTACATATAATGCATTTAATTCACTATCAAATGCACAAAAATTGTATCTTTGAAATGAAGTATAACAAATTGCAAAATCATATCCAGGTATACTAAATACTGCAAATTCATCTGATTTCTTTTTATGATTTAATTCCAACTCATCCGGCATAAAAGAAATAAAAATTGAAAAACTAGAATTAAAATCCAATACATTATTAGATTTTACATGTGAAGTTATTCCATTGAATTTTAATGCTTTACCTTTTTTTCCTAAATTTTTAATTTTAAGAGTATCTAATTTTATAAATTTTTCTTTGCATCTAAATAGTAAGTCGTCGTCTTCATAACCCCAACCCCAATATTTGTTAGAATATCCATCAATTTCTTCAAAATCTTTCATAGGAAATAGTGTTACTCCACCAAAATATGTATCAAATATAACTCTCTCTTTTTCACCTTCTTCTGATATAAAATTTGTAGCTAAATGTAAAGGTATGTCGGAATAACTATAATCTACATCAACCGGTAACATATCAACGTCGTGAAAAACTACATAATTACATTTTAATTTTTTAGCATATTTAAATCCAATATTTAACAACATTCCTCTATTAAACAATAGGGCATCATCTTGTTCAACGATTATTAATTCATAATCTATATTTTTTGATTTTAGATAAGCAGTAATTACTTTTTTGAATATATGAATATGGTCATATCTACTTCGGTACGGAACTATAATTCCTACTTTATTCACTATCTTTTACGACTTTTGTATGAAACTCTGATAAATAGTATTGTATTCTTTGACTCCACTCTTCTTTATCTATTTCTTCAAACCAAATAGTGAGCGCATCCATAGAATTTGCAATTTTTTCCAATGCTTTTACTTTTCTTTGTTCTAATAAAAGTAAATCGTCTTGTTGTGTGTTTGTTTCTGTTTTTTTAGCTGTAGCCATAATTTAACTTATTAATTGTTTAAGTATTTAAATATAATGTATTTTTTTATTATTACCAAATTATATTAAAGTTATTTTTTGAAAAAGTTCAACCCATTGAGTATATTCATTTTCACCAATATTTTCAATCATAAACTCTGTATCATTTATATCAATTTCAAAATTATTACTTCTAATTGCTTGATACATTTTTAAATATTCTTTTGAAAATGCATATTCCTTTTTAGTATCAGCAACTGCTTTAATTCTTTCCACACAGGTACTATCCCATTTAAAATGATGGACTTGCACGTAATATTTATCAACAGGTGCAATATTTTTATTATCAATTTGCGGGCCCCATAATGTTTCACCATTTATTTTTGCATAATGTTGGCCAGATGTTATTTCTATATATCCTTTCATTACACATACTTTATTTGGACATGCTCCTGATAATGGGTATCTAAAAAATCCTGCTAATGGAAATTGTTTAAATATATTTTTATATGGTTTGATTTCAGGAAAAATACCCCCTTCTCCAATTCTATCTATAAATCCTCCTCTAACAATATCCCACCCATTATCTTCACAATCTTCAATCATAAATGGTAACGGCATTGGATATATGTGAAGTTCATCATCATCTGCAACCACCCACCAGTCATCCGGGTGCATTAATTTAGTTTCATTATATAATTGTGTTACATATTCCCAATTAAATTTTTCTTTTTTTGCAACTCTTACTACCTTTGCAGTTGGAAAATTTACAAGAATTTCTCCCACATCTTTTAAAGTAGATACTCCTTCCCACTCATAAACTACAACATAAATTTCATCTACGATGTGTCTGTAATGATTTAACATATGCCACAAAGTGTTAGTTCTACTACCTGTTACTGTAACTAATCTAGTTTTTTTATTCATTCTTTTATTTAAGCTTTTTTAGTTAGTAATGCTAAACCAGTGCTTGTAACTTTTTTATCAAACATACGAAAATTTTTTAAACTTACCAAATTCCATTTTTTATCTTCTTCTAATTCTTTAATAAATTTGCCTGGTCCATCAAACGGAACAAAATCTTCTTTGGCATTTTCAGTTACTACAAATGTATCATGATAATTTTGGTCTATGTCGTGAATGGTAATAATCCCATTTTCAGCCATAATTGTAGAATATAATTCAAAATCTTTTTTAACACCCTCATATGAATGGTCTCCGTCAATGTGTAAGTAGTCTATTTTAATATCTTGTCTTACAAAATAATCATAAAAAGCTTTTTCTGATGTTTCTAAAATAACTTGTGGAGAAAAATGTTGTCTTAAAAAACTATTCTCTTCTGTCCAATCAGTAAATCCACCAATACCATTTGCAGCATCAACAATAATAGTAGTTCCAATGTCTCCCCATTCGGGTTGATTGTTTCCTTCAAATATATTTTGGGAATGTAAATCCATTCTAGCTTGTGTCATAAGACGAGGTATAAATCCACCTCCTGACCCGATACAGACACATACCTTTGCTCTAATAAATTGAATGAAAGAGTATACCAAAAGGCCATCCCCTAAGTGTAAATCAGTAGCACCATGTGTCCAACGATACTTTACAGGTTCTAAAATAACATTACCATCTTCATTAATTTTATGATTATTGGTAAGATATTCTTTTATTAATTTTTCATTAAGTAACTGCATATTTGTGTAACCCATTTTTTTCTGTTAGTGTATTCATTTAACCCTTCTCTTAATTTACAAAACTCTTTATTTACTTCTTCAAAACTATTTTCTTGTAATTCTAAATATCTTGAATGAAATTCTCCTTTACTATTTGCTCTATATTTGTAATCAATATGTTTCATCCAATCCGTATGTATAATAGGAACTTTACCATTATCCACTGCATCAAATATTGCATATCCAAATGGTTCTTTTGTATAACATCCATGAAATATTTGAAAGTTTCCTTCAAAAAATTTGTTATGAAAATGATAGTCAAATTCTATAAATCTATGATAGTCAGAATTGGTTTTTGAACCTTCTAACATTCTTTTGTAATCATATTTGTTTGAAAATATAATTGACGGAATGTAATCTAAATAATGTGCATTCTTTCTGGTTTCACATCTTGCTGCATATCCAATTTTATTACTTACAATTCCTGTAAATGGTTTGTTATGTTTCCACTCATAATAATTTGTAATAGTTTTTGTTTTTGGATATTCTTTGTGTATTGTATCATCTTCATATCCAATCCAAACTATATTGTCGGAATTATCTAATATTTTTTTTTGCCATACCCAATCTACTTTTGTCATTATGTTTTCATAATCATTATTTAATCCCAACATATCAGGAATAAAAGCATGGACAAATGTGAGATAGGTTTTGTGTAAATAATTTTTAATAATTGGATTTGGTTTATAAGAATGGTGTAAGAAAATAATCTTATCACATTCTTTTAATATTCTATCAACTTCTTTTTCGTTTTCGTAAGTGTAGATTGCACCAAATTCTTTAATCAAAGGTCTACCATCAATGATTATTTTATAATCTTCTTTGAGTAGTGGTAAAACATTTTCTATAAAGTTATTGCACCATAAGTCTGCGCCACCTATAACATTTTTTCCGTAACCTGTCGTAATGAATACTGTCATAAAAATAATTATATTAAAACACTTTTTTTACCAACCGATTGTATATATTTCCAATATTCTAAACTAGCACTATCTTCTATAATGTTTAATTCATCACCATATGGAAGTTTATCAGTATATTTACCTTTGTAAAATCTATTTATATCACCATTAACTATACCGGCATTATGAAATATATTATTTTTTTCAAATTCTGTTTTTGTTCCAGTTGCCCAAGTAAAATTAAATTTTGAACTTGGAATTGTTTTATATCCCATCTTCCAACCATTCCATAAAACTGCCCACATATCTGCACACCATATCTGCAATGGGTGGTATGGTGTTCTTTCTTCACCGGGTGGCATTGTTCTCCTATCTTCAATTATTTTTTCATCATTTAATTCTGTAATTTCTTTAAATAAAATTTCTGAATCTTTTTCTACTTTATCCCAAAAATAATGAGTAATTCCTTTCATCAAATATTGTGCACCAATTGAATTAAGTTCATTTTCTTTTATAACTTCTTTTTTTATTCCTATGATATCACACATTTTTGCAAGTATATCATTTCCTTTTGATAATATATAATCGTGACCAATATACCAACGACAATCCGAACCATACCAATTATCGTCCGAATACATTGCACAACATATCCATTCATCAATTGGTTTTGTTAATAAAATATCACAATCATGATAAAATATAATTTCATCTTTAAGATACGGATTTTTTTTAAAATGTTGTTTTAAGATATTGGGTCTTATAGAAGAAATATAATTTTTATTTTCCCTCAAATCTTCGTAAAAGAAAAATCTTACATTATTAAAATGTTCACATAGTTTTAACCATTCATCGGATATAAACCCACTTTTTTTTGTAGATACAACATCAATAAAATTTGGATTTACACCCATTTCTATAAAATTATTTATCATTACTTCTACCTGCCATGCGTAATACATAGTGGAAGGTTGTGCACAAATAAATCTTAAATTTTTCATATAACTATTTTGTTATTTTTAACATAAAGTTCTAGCATCACCAATTACGGATATATCTGTGTTTTCCGTTATTGTAAATGCGGTATAATGTGGATTAGGACAGGTTACAACTCCATATGTATTTGTTGCAATTTGTGCATTGAATGCAACAGCATCATCAGTTGAGTTTGTACATCTTACATATACTACTCCACCATATGCAACTTGGATTGTATGTTTTAGTGCACCGGTAGTTGATAAAGTTGTACCACCATCAGGACAGCTAGTATCGTTTACACCATAATACAATAAAACGGTGGCTGGGCCACTTTTTCTACCCCAAATATTAACAGTATATGTTGTTGGTGCTGCCGTAGTAGGTGCTGCCGTAGTAGGTGCTGCCGTAGTAGGTGCTGCAGTTGTAGGTGCTGCCGTAGTAGGTGCTTCAGTAATAGGTGCATCACACTCAACTGCACTTTCCGCAGCCGTTCCTTGATTAATAGCCGTTCTTGTATATCTTCTACTATAAAACGTTGGCCCAACTTTTTGATTTATCCAGAATGATTCACCATTACCAACTAAACTTTCAAATGTTCCAGTTTGTGATAGGAATGTAATTACAGATGCGTTTGTTATATTTGTTCCACCACTAACAGATATACTTGTCATATCAGCCGTTCCATTACATGCTTCATATGCACTAACCGTACTCAATCTTGTAACAGTCCAAGGCCCTAATGTAGTTGTTGTAGTTGTTGTAGTTGTTGGTGCAGCCGTAGTAGGTGCAGCAGTTGTTGGTGCAGCAGTTGTTGGTGCCGCAGTGGTTGGTGCCGCAGTGGTTGGTGCCGCAGTGGTAGCCGAACTATATCCAAAAAATTCAGACATAACATCAGGTGCACTTTTACCCGCCGCAGCTGAATATGCTCTCAGTGAATTGGATGTAGAACCTAATTCTGTTTTTATTTGTGACATCTTAATTGGACCTGTTCCTGAAAGTGGCATTACTTATTCTTTTTTAGTTCTTCAATTTCTTTTTGTTGTTCTTTAATTGCCTCAATCAATAATGGAATTATTTTTTCATATCTAACTCCTTTATAACCACCATCTCTTTGAATAACGATTTCAGGCATAACTTCTTCAACTTCTTGTGCTATTACACCATAATCTAATCCTTTATTTGAATGATAAACTTCAAACCCATCCTTCCAAACAAAAGAGTTACCTGTTAATTTTTTTATTTTTTCTATTGGATTATCAATTGGTATAATATTATCTTTCCATCTTTTATCAGATGAAGTATTTGCAGTTACATCACCTGTACAAGTTAATCCACCACCAATACTTACGAAATCTGCATTACTTAAACGTTCAACTCTTAAATACCTATCCGTATTAAATACTACTTGAAAACCACCCGCAACCAATTCCGATTTAGATATACCTCTTGAAACGGAAATGTTTGTTATTGTTGGTGTTTTATATGTGGCTCTTACACTATGTGTAGAAAGATTTCCATTAGTTGTTACACTTTCTATTTGTCCGGTACTAATATATGGAACCACATAATAAGTTGTTCCATTTGTTACACTTATCGTTCCTGTTAGTGTAGGATTTGGTTCTGAAGTTCTATTAAAGCCCGTACCAGACGTGGCTTGACTCCAATCTTGTGCATAGGAAAAATTAGCAACTTCTGTTCCTGATGCACTACCTTGTCTAATTGAAACACCAATTGTATAAGATGCCTGTAAAAATGAAAAAGCTGCTGCAGGGCTAACACCATTGGGTTCTAACTGACCAAGTGCATTACTAACCTGTCCTCCCAATACTATTGTTGCTTCATACGCACCAGTAGAAGTCGGTGTAAATGTTACAACTGAGCCACCCGTAGAATACAATGGGTCAGCACCTAAATCTGCTTGATAAGCGGTTAATAATGTAGTTTCTTCACTTACCTCTTGTTGTATTGATGCACTTATTGTATATGGAATAGTACCAGCTCCAATGTTTGCACCTCCTTCATTAATTGTGGATAAACTTGTTGCAGAACTTATATCTACCACCAATGAACTACCAGAATATATTTCTACTGCAGGCCTTACAGAGTTTAATCTTAAACTACCCGTTCCTAATGTTGTGGACGTTACACTCCATCCCGCAATACTTCCTGCAGTAGTCGCAGTTATACTTGTCGCCGTTATATTTCCGGTAATTGTTGCTCCTGTTGCATTTACAACACCTGCATTAGAAACTGAAAAGTTAGAACCAATTGCAATTGTACCACCGGTTATTGAACCCTTAAATATTGCATCTCCTTGAGGTGTGATATAAAAGTTTTTACTTCGTATTGAACCACTATTATCTAAATTAAAAAGAGTACCACCACCCGTAAACGAACCACTTGCAACAGTATCGGAACCAAGTAGTGTATATTTTGTTGATGTTATAGTTCCTGTTGAAATTTTACTACCATTTATTGTTGTTACATTCGCACCACCAATGTGATTTGTAATTGAACCCTTTGGGATTATTTCCGAAGTATTTCCACTACCATCACTAATATTATCAGGTGATGTGAATGTTACCAATCCAGTAAAACCAATTGCTTGAGTTACAGTAGTGAAAGTTGGAACCGCCGTATCTCCTCCCGCCGTAGTTTCTATTGCGGTATATGTTGAATACCAATATTTATTTGAATTTCCTGCTGCAAATGTTGGAGCACCCAATGCCCAATTAGTAGTAAGACCTGCAAACGCATTCGTTGAAAATGTATATGAAGTTGCAGTTGGTGTTGCGGGAGCAGTTGCTGCAGCGAGTTGATAATATAACAAACCAGTCGCTGTTCTTTTACCATCATTTCCATTATTTCCCGGTGAACCAGTATCTCCTTTTTTAGATTTTGATAAACTTTGAAGTTTTGTAATGGTTACTAAATTTTCA
>Ga0102917_1000519_pt1 | contig 12710 bp, 15 predicted proteins | sample Colrivmet1562A02_FD_78201 | JGI IMG/M metagenome (GOLD analysis project Ga0102917, IMG submission 78201) | Estuarine microbial communities from the Columbia River estuary - metaG 1562A-02 | ecosystem: Environmental > Aquatic > Marine > Intertidal zone > Estuary | place: USA: Columbia River...
CATCCCTTGGTTTGGACCTCCTTGCGTAGAAGAGAACACACTTGTAGACACTATGGATGGTCAAGTGCCAGCCAAGTTCCTACAGGTTGGAGATAAGATCAAGTCAACAATTATTAATCAAATTGATGCTACGACTCCAGATGCTTATCAGTTCTCAACATGGAGTTCAGATTCATTATCAGTAGGAGAATTTGTAGAAACTACAATTACAGATATAATTGAAACTCAAGAATCAGATATCATGTACTTTAATGGAAATACTGATGTAAGAATGACATTTACTCAGCCAATTTTCGTAAAAACAGCAGACGGTACATATAAGATCAAAGAGTCTTACTATGCTGAAGTTGGAGAAAGCTTAATTCTTGTAGATGCAAATGGAACAATAAATGAAGTTCCAATCACAGATATTCAGTATTCAACAGAAGCACCAACAAGCGTTTATCAACTTTCTTGTGAGCCATATGACTGGTTCTTTGTCAGCGGATTACTTATACACAATAAGTAATACTTTAAAGAAAAGAGATTAGCTTGTCAGCACTAGGGCCTAAACTAATTGATCCTAACTCTATAACTAAAACCTGGGGCGAGAAAGAAATTCTCGCTCCAGGTATAGTTGTTTATAAAAATGTCTTAAAAAAAGAAATAGATATTCCAAATAAACTTGAGTCTGTTTTAATGTCAACATCAAATCCATACAAATGGAGAGAAGCAACAGTAGGATACGGATTTAAAAAGCCAGAATACCGTGATTGTGTTGATTTTAAATTTAGAAAAGATGATTTGCATAACACAGACAACGGAACAGAAATATTAAAAGACATGTGGCAAGAATGTTATGATGCCATGTCAGAAGCTGTAAAAGATTATTGCATGATGTACAATATAACAGAGCTCCAGTACTGGGAAGTAATGAATTTTATTAGATACCATGAGGGCCAACATTTTGAAGAGCATACAGACCACGGATATTCATATACCTCAACAGTGTCTTTAGTCGGGTACATCAATGATGATTATGAAGGCGGAGGGTTGTATTTTAGACTACAAGATATAATGTTTAAGCCAGAAGAGGGTGACCTGGTTATATTCCCATCTAATTTTATGTATCCGCATAAAGCAATGCCAGTTATACAGGGAACAAAATATTCAGTTGTCACAATGCTAGACTATACAGACAGAGGTCATGTTGTTAGCTCTCAGGGAGCTAAGCCAAATTCATTTTTATCTACAAAATAATGAAAACAAATATCATTACGTTTATTGCTAACAGACATTGGCTAAAGAATTTAAGCATAAGTGCTCCAAGCCCTGTGTCTAAAGTAATACCTAAATGGTATAGCATTGCAGATAGATTTTTTAAAAATGAAAAAGACGAGTACCTTTTAGATAGAGACGGCGGCAAAATGGCAACATGGAAAGGCTGTCCAGCCCTGCTAGATGCTTTTACATCAGGATATGTTTTAAAAACTCCTTGCGACATTGAATTTTTTATCAATGATCTTTCAGAGATAGATGTAAAAATAGAAGATTCAAAATATGATGATTTTTGTGAGATAAGATACCCCCTATCTGGATTTCCATCGCCAAAAGGATATAGAAAAGAATCTTTTGCCTGGATGTCAGATTGGGGAGTACAAACACCTGAAGGATATAGCTCACTATATTTAACTCCAATGAATAGGTTTGATTTACCATTTATTAATACATCGGGGATTATAGATACAGATAAGGTTTCAATGCCTGGATCACTGCCATTTTTTTTAATTGAAGGGTGGGTTGGAATAATTCCAGCAGGTACACCTTACGCACAAATTATTCCTTTTAAAAGAGAAAATTGGGATTCGTCATTAAAGATAGATAAAGCTGGAGAGATCTATGATAGAATTATAAAGACAAGAAAAATTTTTAGAAAGCCAAACGGCGGTATATATAAAGATAAATTTTGGGAAAGAAGAGAGTATAAATAATGCATACGCACATACCATCATCTTTACTTGAGCCATACAAAGACGTTCTTAAATCTTTGACACAATGGGATATATCAAAGCAGCCAGAATTCTGGTCCCCAGAAAGAATAGATGGCGAAATGATGTATAAGATACATAGACATTCTGCTAGAATAGTAGAAGAAACAGGACTTTCAGTCCAACAGATTTTATACGACAACCACAATGTTTCAGATAAAGTATTCCCATTTTACTATCAAGTAATTAAAGTAAATGGAACTTTAAATGCTGTAGAGTCTGATGAAGATGTTTTTTGTCAGACATTTACATTTTTAAATGGGCAATTTGAAAACAGTACATTTGTAATAAAAAATAAAGAACAGTATTCTAATTCATTTACAGAAGATACATATGTTTTTGCTATTATATGGAAAACTTATGAAAATCCAATAACCCCAAAATGGTTTGTAAGACCGTACCATAGGTTGTTCATGTGATAAAAAATACACTTGCTCCAGGAATAACTGTATACAAAATAGATCCATCCGATATTGTAGAAAGCTTGAATAAGCTAGACAGCCTTGATTGGGTATCAGAGTATGTTGTTGATGCAAACGATGGGAACAAGGCATTAGACGATTCGTATAGAAATACAAAATCAATAGACATACCAGTTGTATATAAAGAGTTAGAAACAGAAGAAATAAAATTCTTTTCAGACTTATTTAATAAAAAATTTTCTATTATTGAAAAAGATTATGAAGAAGATTACTATATTAAGTTTAAAGTGCATCAGCCATATAAAATATTACGATATGAAGAAGGCGGAAAATTTGATCTGCACATAGATGACGCTGGAGCTACATTTAGAAGGGCATCTACAGTATTCTATTTAAATGACAATTATGAGGGAGGGGAAATTGAGTTTCCTTCATTTAATATTAAATACAAACCAGAAGCGGGAGACTTCATAATGTTTCCATCTTCATATGCATATAGACACAAAGTAAACCCAGTACTTTCTGGTATCAGATATTCAATTGCGAGCTGGCTAAGATGATAATAAATGATTTGCAAGCACCAAAGTGTAGAGTAATAAAAAATTTTATATCAAAAGAAGAGTGCGACTGGCTAATTAATTATTCAGAAGAATCTGGGCTATGGTCAAAGCACAATAGACAAAGACATACCTTTAAAACAGAAGAAGATTATAAGTCAGCGGCTGAGCATTGGGATAACAGAAGAATAGAGATAAATGAATTGTATAGAGAAGGTATGGGGAAATACAAAGATCTATTTAAGCTTGTAGTGCCAATCCAAGAAAGAATGGAAGAGCAGGTAAAGGATTTCTTTAGTCCAGATTTTGAAATATACAGCGAGCTTTGGGAAATTGTAAAGTGGTATTATCCACATTTACAAGAACCGCATGTAGACTTTATTGATCCAGACTTTGACGTATCATCAGTAGATATAAACTCTGTTCCAGAGCAATGCAGATATTTTTTTGATGAAAAAAACATATCAGAATATAAAAGGCTTTTTACAAATAAGATATATACTTCAATGCTTTATCTAAATGATAATTTTGAGGGAGGAGAACTTTTCTTCCCACAGCATAATGAATATTCAATTAAGCCTGAAGCTGGAATGCTCTTGGTATTTAGCGGAGACATTAATACAATGCACGGCATCAGGCAGATAGAGTCGGGAAATAGATATACCCACACCACCTTTTGGACAAAAGATTTATACAAGTCGAGCTTAGTAGCTATTGATAAAAAAAGAAATAAGTTTGATATAAATACAATCATTGACTAATGAATTGATATTATATATAATGTAAATAAGGAGATAAAATGAATCAGCCAGAAGTATTAGCACCAGGAGTTTTGGTGTACAGAGATATATTTAACAAAGACATGAATCTAATAAATAGGCTAGAAGAATGCTTGTCTTCTGATCCAAATGCAGAGGGAGTTGGGTATTCAGATTCCCCACATTCTACATACAAGTGGAAGCAGGCTACCACGGGGTATGCCAATAACGATTTAAAATATAGGGATGCTTTTGATTTTAAGGTTAAGAAGAACAAAGAAAATGACGAAGGGAAAAGTCCAGATCAAATAAAACTAGAAAAAATTTGGGAAGACTCTAAGAACGCTCAGATAGGCCCAGTTGAAGATTATAGACAAAAATTTAATGTTGCTCCTTTAAAATACTGGGAGTCTTTTAACTTTGTTAAATACGGTCCAGGACAACACTTTCAGGTACACTCAGATCATGGGTATTCTTACATATGCGTACTGTCATCGGTTGGATATATTAATGATGACTACGAAGGCGGAGAGCTTTATTTTGATAAATTTAATTTAAAGATAAAACCAAGAGCTGGAGATCTTTATCTTTTTCCATCAACATATTTGTTTTCACATGCATCGCTTCCAGTTACAGAAGGAACAAAATATTCAATAGTAACAATGCTTGATTATTTAGAGGCACCACATACACCAGATTATAGAGAAATAGAAAAAAGGTATACTGACGGCTATGCCTAAAATAAATGTTTATAAAACAGGAATTAGCCCAGCTAAAATTGAGCAGATCTCTGTAAAAAGAGAATGGATGGATAAAACTGCAGATAGGCATGCCTACAACTGCTTTCCAGTAAGTTTGTCCAACACTTTAGGCTGGGGTATATCCTTTCCAGAAGACATATCATTTATTTGGGATGGAATCTCAGACAGCTCTCCAGACCATGTTAAGATACTTTCTGGGGAAAAGTATTGCAATTCAAATAGGTCTAATGGAACAGTTAGCTTTATAACAGGGTTAACACTTAAAACAGATGAAGACATAACAACTTTAATAATGCCGCCCCCTAATCATTTTATTGACGGAGCACAATCTTTTACCACATTATTATCAACATCCTTTTTTTCAGGAGAGGTTCCTTGTGTTTGGAGAATTACATCTCCAGGAAAAGTTATAACGATAAAGGCAGGTACTCCAGTTGCGAGCTTAATTCCAATATCTCTTTCGGCACTCAATGAATTTGAAGTAGATCTCTACGACGGCTCTGGGTATGTAGGAGCTCCTTTTGACGGAAGAAGGTATGGGATGACAGTTGATAAGATAAACGCTTCTGGAAACTGGGCAGGTTTTTATAGAAATGCAACAGATCATGAAGGCAATAAAATCGGACAGCACGAAACTAAAACATTAAGGCTAAAGACTAATGTCAAATAAAATTACGTTTCATTCTAATAGACTTTATAACATAATAACAGAAGACTATCAGCCAAAGCCTGCAAAAAATTTAACACCAGAATGGTTTAAGCAAGCAGACAAGTTTGAATTAAATAAACAGACAGGCGAGTATTGGCCAAACTCAGAAGGTGGCTTTGTAAGAAGTTTTAAGTCTTGTCCAGGCCTGCTAGACATATTTATAACTGGATATTTTTATGTTACTCCCTGCGATATTGTTTTTAGTAAATTAGAAAATGGAGATGTTATTGCAACTCCAGAGCCAGGTTACGAAGATTTTGTTGGGAGCAGGGCCCCCATGAATGAATTTCCAGTTCCATATGGATATCTAGACAGACACTTTCATTGGTACCCAAACTGGGCACCAGAAGTTCCAGATGGCTATAGTGTGCTTTATGTAAATCCAATTAATAGATTTGATTTACCGTTTATAACCACCTCTGCTATAATAGATAATGATAAGATGAATACCCCAGGATTAATTCCATTTTTCTTAAGGGACGATTTTGAAGGCAAGATTCCAAAAGGAACCCCTTATCTTCAGCTAATACCTTATAAAAGAGAAGACTGGAAAATGGAGCCAAAGTTTCACGACATGGCTTCTTTACAAGAAAGACATAATGCACAGGCAAAAAAGTTTAGAACAAAAGACGGCGGAGCATACAAGCAAACCGTACGATCTCTTAAAAAATATGAATAGGTGAAAAAATGCAACCAACTAAAAGAGCAAGATATGCAAGAGAGACCATCACACCATCTGGGTACTTTGGTAATTCTCCAGATAATGTAGTAGAACTAGAAGATATGGTAACGCCAGAAGAGCAGGAATATCTACTAGAGTTTGCTAGAAATAATACTGTCTGGGATGTAACTGAGTCACAATGGAATGAAAATGGAAATATAATTTATGACCATAGAGTTTGGGAAGATCGAGTTGCAACAAGAGACACTCTTTTAAAGGCAGATCCGACAGGCGAAGTTGTAGCAATTCTAGGTCGGGTTATTGAAAGAATGACACCACATATTAGAGAAAAGTTTCAGGTTGAAGTAACTCCTACAGACGCTGCAATTGTAAGATGGCCTAAAGGAGCAATGCAATTTCCACATGCAGATAAAGAGCTACATGAGGGTCCAGATGCAGGAACCCCAAATGAGTTCCCATGGTATGACCTAGGCACAGTATTTTATTTAAATGACGACTATGAAGGTGGAGAGCTATTCTTCCCATTACAAGATATAAAGTTTAAGCCAAAACCAAGAGCGGCATACTTTTTCCCAGGAGATAAGAACTATATTCACGGGGTTACAAAGGTTACAAGTGGGACTAGATACACTGCCCCATTTTTCTGGACTATTACAAAGTTAGGGTTAGAAGAGAATGACAAATAATTATGACTACACATCTTTTGAGTTACTTCCAAATGTAAGAATTTATCAGGGATTACTTCCAGATGCTGACAATCTTTATGACATAATGAAAAGATCTGAAAGAACATCAGAGGGTAAATACTATTTAAGAAATTGGGACGAATGGTCAATATTTGGAACTTATTCTCAGCAAAAGCATAATGAAACAGAAGCTAGAGAATTTGGCGAAATGTATGATCAAGAAAAACATTTGTCAGACAGAGTATATGAAGCTTATAATACAGCAATTGAAGATTATGTAAAGACACATAATGTGGTTATGCCACCAACTTCAAAACTAATGACATCTTCTTTTTCTAAATATAATACAAATATTGATAGCATGAAAAATGAAATGACAATGCAATATCATACAGACTATATAATTTCTGAAAGAGACATGCCAGGACCTAAATTTCTTTTAACCTGTACAACATATATTAACGATGATTACGAAGGTGGAGACATCGAATTTATTGTAGACGGAGTTTACTATCCATATAAGCCAAAAGCGGGAGACATCCTTGTATTCCCATCTACAGAGCCATACTTTCATGGAGTGAGAGTTATTACAAAGGGAGAAAAGTTTTTTATTAGAAACTTTATTCAACACTATTTTGATGGTACCCCAGAATGGTTAGGTAACCAGAGACACTTCGGTGCCTACAGATGGGCAAAAATGGAGTCAGATAGAATTGAAAAAGAAAACCCAAAAAACATGAGGTATTCAAATAGAAAGCATTTAGGATATGAGTCATGAGTATTCCAAAAATTAGGGATGAATTTTTCATAGTAGAAAATTTTATTGATAAGGATACTTGTGAAGCAGTAATTAAATACTTTGATTATCTTGTAGAAAACAAAGTATTAAAGTGGAACGAGATATCATTCTATGGATCACAAGCTATGGGCTACTGGCCGACAGATGATAGGCTAAAGCTGTTTGGACTGGACGCAGATTTTTTTGGCCAGCTTAAGCAAAAAATAAAATCTAAAACAGAAGAGCTGCTAGGCTTTGAAGTTAACGAAGTTAGCTACCATGCACAAAGATGGATCGAAGGAGCATTTGCAGACTATCATTCAGACAACTCAGATGAACATGGAAATCCAACTGCTTTTGAAAAAAGTAAGTATGCAGTGTTTATTTACCTCAATGATGATTTTGAAGGTGGTCATTTAAAGTTTAAAGATGGAAGCATAGACATCAAGCCAGAGATTGGCCTTGCTGCATTTTTTGCTGGTGGACATCAAAGAGAACACATGGTTACAACAGTTAAAGGCGGAATCAGATATACTATCGGATCTTTCTGGGATGATGCAAGTTGCGTATACTCAGAAGAACAAAAACAATCTTGGGCTGATGAGCTAAAGCAAGTTAGAGCAGAGCAGGAAGAGCTTTATAAAAAATGGGCAACTCCAGAAGGCAAGCCATCAATGCCAAAGGGTAGAGAATGATAATAAAAGAAGTATTAGCAGACAATCTATATTATTATAAAAAAGTAATCAAAGATCCAGCAGCACTAATTCAAAAGATTGAAGATCTAGATGGCAAGATAGAAAATAATACAACTCTAACCAACTGGACTCCATGGGTTTCAAGCACACAGCCAGACGATGTATTTGGTGAGTTTAAAGCTGGTGGATATAGAATCGGATACGATTTGTCACAAGACAAAGAGTCTTTTTTAATTATTGCAGAAATTCATGATGCAATATTGCAATGCATAGAAGACTATTCTTTTAGAACTCAAAAAGATCTAGGCTATCTGCCAGATGAGATCACAATTAGAAAATATCACGTAGGCGGAAAAATGGGTCCACACATTGATTGTGAAGAAGATGATGATGAAGCTAGGCTAACAGCATCTCTTGTTTTATATCTTAATGATGATTTTGAAGGCGGAGATGTAATATTTAGAGAGCAGGGAATTAACATTAGACCAGAACCAGGAAGTCTATTAATATTCCCATCAGTAAAGCCATATTACCATGAGTCTACTGAGATAACTTCAGGATATAAGTATATGTGTCCAGCTTTTATGTTTAAAAGAAGTAAATTGAACTGATAGGTGGTATAATTAAAAAATGGCTACAACAGGAATTAATGGATGGCGCTTTCCAAGCTACTCGGACTCACCAGATGTCCCGAGAGACTTAGGCGTACTAGCAACAGATATTGCTGCATTTATTGCAGCTAATCCAGGTCCACAAGGAACAACAGGCCCTAGAGGGTCTAGTGTTTTAAATGGCTCAGTAGACCCAGTTGCTGGAACTGGTGTTGATGGAGATTTTTATATTAACACTACAAGTAATGCAATCTTTGGGCCAAAGGCAAGCGGAGCATGGGGAGCAGGAAAAAGTATTGGCGGAAACAGTGTTCTTAATGGAATAACAGATCCAACTTCTAGCAATGGTTCTAATGGCGATTTTTATATTAATACAGCAAGCAAAACTATTTTTGGGCCTAAAGCCGCTGGTGAATGGCCTTCAGGAACATCTATTATCGGGCCACAAGGAACTACTGGATCTACTGGCTCCACGGGACCAAAGGGTGATGCCGCTGCAACAATTGCAGTTGCTTCTACTTCCACAAGTTTGCCTGGAACAGATGCTCAGGTAACTAACTCTGGAACATCTTCAAATGTTCAATTAAACTTTGTAATCCCACGAGGTGCAGACGGAGCACCAGGAGCCCCAGGTGCTGCAGGAGCTCCAGGAGCGCAGGGAGCAACAGGTGCAACTCCAAGCCTTGATCCAATTTCAACAAGAATTTCATTAACAATGCCAAATACTTCCACTACTGGAGTTAACTCTAACTGGTACCCGCTATCAACTGGACTATATGATTTAGGCAAAGATGCAACAAGTGGTGCAGCAAGGTACTGGAAAAATATTTATTCAAATGGAACAATCTATGCGGCATCAGTTGTTGCTTCAGGCAATATGTTTATTCAAACATCAACAATTGTTTCATCTGATAGAACTTTAAAAAATACAATTGAAGAATCCGATCTAGGACTTAATTTTATTAATGCATTAAAGCCAGTTAGCTATAAGTATAATGTTGGCGGAATAAATTACAGCACTGATGATGATGGAAACCAGGTTGAGACAATAATTCCAGGATCAAGAACTCATTACGGTCTTATTGCACAGGAAGTAAAAGAAGCTTTAGAAGAAGCTGGAGTCTCAGACTTTGGCGGGTCGGTTGAAAAAGAAGATTCAACACAAGCACTTAGATACGAAGAGTTTATTTCTCCATTAATTAAAGCAGTACAAGAACTTTCAGCGAGAGTAAAAGCACTAGAAGAGGCGTAAGACATGTCATATAAATACACAGTCTTACAAGATAAGCCTACAGCATTTTATTTGCTTGATGAAGTAAGGTCTGGCAGCGTAGGCACTTATACCAGCCTTACATCAACATTTGCAACTTATGCCGATCTCAGAGATCGTGGAGTATCTTACTCTGCACTAAGTGGACTTCCAGTATACGACTATTCAGGAAATGCCTACGATGGCTATGCAATTAATGCATCCTCAAGCGAACTAATGCCACTTATAGCAGGCGGTGTAAGAGGAACAAAAGTATTATCAGATACACTAGTAAACTTTAATGTACCTGGAATAGCTAATTCATTTTATGCAGACAATTCATTTTCCATAGAGGCATGGGTTGTATTGCCAGAGTACAGTGCTTCTGAGGTATCTATAGTTGCAGATGCAACAAACTCTGTAGGGTTTTTTTATAAGAATGGGAATTTAATTTTTAAGGTAGGATTAAATTCGGCTGAATATAAAGTAAGCAATAAAGAATCAATATATGTTGTTGGGCAATTTTCTACCAATAAAATTTCTTTGTATATAAATGGCTCACTTGTTAACTTTACCAGCCTTGATAAATATAGATTTGAAAACACATCAGTCAATTTTAGGTCGGGGCCGTCATTAAACAACTTTATAATTGATAGCGTTGCTTTCTATAAATTCAATTTATCTGATGCTCAGATCATAAAGCATTATAGAAATGGAATTAAAGAAATTAAGTATTCGCAGATTGTAAGCAATGACGGTGGATATTTATTTAGCATGAACACAGCAATGATGAAGCCAGTAATGAGCTACTCATATCCTAAGTCCAGATCCTGGAAAAATTTTATTAACGAAAATGTAAATATGTCAGTAGACGAGGCATACCTATACTTTGATAGTTCATTAAGCGGAAGCTTTACATTTACAGATTCAATTATAATACCAGACACACTTGGAATTACTAGCTCACAGATATATTGGGAATCAGATACAGATGGCATATCAGTTAAGGCAAGCATAGATGGAACAACATGGGAGGACTGTATAAATGGCTCTCCACTTCCATTCTTCAATAAGAATGATAATCAAATAGCACCAGTATTATACATACAAGCTTCTATGTCTTCATCCGACACATCTAAATATCTACCAATACTTAAATCCATACATGTAGACTTCTTTAAGAATAAAGATTTTTATTGCGATAACTTTGGATACTATATATCCTCAGACTATGATTACTCCTTGCCAAGATCTAATAGTACAATTTTGTCATATAATAAAAACAATGGCCTTAGAATGTACAATGGCCACGGCTTTACAATTAATTCAGATTTGTCTACCAGAACAATAGAGTTAATATTTACTCCAGACGGTGGTCAAAACGTATTATTCTCGGCTCCCTCAAAAATATATGAATGGGACAATTTGGGGGTAATCAGTAAAACTGGAGTATCATCAGTATATGTAAATGGCATAGACAGAACATCTGCTACAAATATATCCGAATTCTTTTCAATAGGGCTTCCACATTATGTAGTAATTACACTATCTACAAATGCTGCAACAAGCCTTAAGTTTAATCAAAACCAAGCAGACACAAAGTCTGGAGGAAACAATATGTATAATAATCTAAGCATATATCCTACAGCATTTACGCAGTATGATGTGGCAAGGCACTATCAGCTATATACTGATAATATTATAAATACAGTATCCGATAGCCTAATGACCGTATCTGAGTCAACCTCTGGTACAAATTCTACCGCTTACCTAGTTGTTTCTGTCGAGCCTGAAGCAATATCCATATAATAAGTGTCAATCAGTTGACAAAATTTGGACTTTAGCCGTTGATAATGGTATGATTGAGTACTATGGATATCTTAAATAAAAATACACGAATCATTGAAGAGACCACACTAGGGATATATGTGTGGGAAATGCCTGATGGCAGATGGATTGGAGACGATGATGGAAACTTTCTATCAGTCACAGCCAAAAAAGGAAACAGATCCAAGATCGATGCTTTGGCTAGAGAAGTTCGCTCATATGGTATATATGAGGGTAATCCCAAGTTCCTTTCAGGACGCAGAAAAATTGATGATGAAGAATTTGAACACCAGAACGAAAGATTAAAGTGGGGGCTAACACCAGACCCATTAGACATCGGTGTCTATAAAGACTCAATGTTGCGAAACGGAGCGGTACAATGACAAAAAGATTAGAATCAATAGAAGATGAAATCAATAGCGTAGATACTATTGATATATCTAATACAGCGGACTGGTTCTCATTTAAAAAATCTGAAGAGCATGATGATCCATTCAACCTTGGTCTAGAGGATATTAAAAAGCTTAGAGGGCTAGGAACAAATTTTAAACGCAAATTAAACAGAGATTTCTCTAAAGCATTTGTAGGAACAAGTGGGGTCGGGACACAGCAAAACTTATTGCAACAGGCTATTAGCGGATATGCATTATTTGACCTTGTAGAGCCAACATATAATTTAGAATATCTTTCAAAGATTTACGAAGTTTCAACATACAACTATGCAGCTATTAATGCAAAGGTTTCAAACATCGTTGGCCTAGGATATATGTTTGCAGAAACATCAAAGGCAAAAGATGCAATGGATGCAATTACAGATCAAAAGCAATTAGATCGAGCTCGCACAAAGATTGATAGAATAAAGACACAGCTAGACAAATGGTTAGATGATTGTAATGAAGAGGAGTCCTTTACAGAGACCCTTATAAAGGCCTACACGGACCTTGAGGC
>Ga0102917_1000527_pt1 | contig 12666 bp, 11 predicted proteins | sample Colrivmet1562A02_FD_78201 | JGI IMG/M metagenome (GOLD analysis project Ga0102917, IMG submission 78201) | Estuarine microbial communities from the Columbia River estuary - metaG 1562A-02 | ecosystem: Environmental > Aquatic > Marine > Intertidal zone > Estuary | place: USA: Columbia River...
GACAAGGCCGTCAACCCCACCAACGTCATGGGCGCCACCAAGCGGGCGGCAGAACACGCGATTAATGCTGAAAACCGGCATCCGGGAAACAAAACACGCTTTGTGACCACTCGTTTTGGGAACGTATTGGGCAGCAACGGCAGCGTGGTTCCGCTCTTCCAACGGCAAATTGCGCAAGGCGGCCCCCTCACCGTGACGCACAAAGAAATCACCCGTTACTTCATGACCATTCCGGAAGCCGTTCGGTTGGTGTTGGAAGCCGGACACATGGGGCGCGGCGGTGAACTCTACGTGTTTGACATGGGCGAGCCGGTGCGCATTTACGACTTAGCCCTGCAACTCATCCAACTCAGCGGCCTGCGCCCCGGGGTAGACATTGAGGTGAAGGAAGTGGGCTTGCGTCCGGGCGAAAAACTCTACGAAGAACTGCTGGCCAACGAAGAGAACACCGTTCCCACGCACCACCCCAAGATCTTCATTGCGACCGCGATTTCGTGGGAAGACGCCGCGTTTCGGACTCATTGGGATTTCCTCCTCCAGGCCCTGAACGCGCAACAACAAACGGAGCTTTTGTTGGCCCTAAAGCAGTTGGTACCGGAATACCAACCCCAAGGCCATTAATTTCCTGACGTGGCAAACCCGTTCCAATTCCGCTTAAAGCCGCTTTGCGCGCTCGTGTTGGCCGCAACGATGGCCTTGGCCGCAATATCCGCTAACGCTCAAGCTCCGGCCCACGCGCAAGCTTCCGCCCACGCGCAAGCTCCCGCATCTGCAAAAGCACCTTTAAGCGCAGAAGCACCCGCAGCAGACGTCCCCAAACCCGGCCTGCTTCGTCGGTTGTACGGCACCGTTCCGGCTCCTACCGTTCTCTACCACCCCTGGCGTTCCCACTACTGGCCGTACCAAGACCTTGGCTACACGCACCTGTACGGGGCCTCGTACAAGAGTATTGCGTATTTCTCCTTCATCAATACCTACAGGGAGCGCTGCCACATGATTGCGTTCCGCCGCAATTGGTTCGACGGCAAGCGTTTGGACATCGCTGTGGGCGGGGGCGTCAACTACGGGTACGAGGGTCGACTGTATTTTGCGCAGTCCATCCCGCTGTGGATTCGGGAAACCTATTTGTTCAAAACGGATTTCAACCCCATGGCGGGGCTGGACTTCTCCTACCGCATTTCGGAAGGGTTCCACGCCCAGCTCGTGTTCTCGCCCATCTTTGTTACGTGGGGAGCCGCTTATCAATTGGACCCGCGGCGCAAAACCCCAACGCCAGAAACCGCAAACCCGTTCCCGGCCTTGTGACCGCGCCTCCGGCAGCTTTGCGGACTCGTGTCCGTGCCTTAATCCTACTCCTTTCCCTGGTGTGGGCGGGCGCTGCTCTCCTTTCCCTCCGCGCGCAAACGGCCCCAAACCCAACCCGATCGTCCCTCCTGCCCCTTTCCGTAGGTTCCCATGCGTTCAACCTGCCGGAGCCGGGGGCTCCTGATTTGTGGCTGCACCGCACCGGCCTGGAGGCCTCCACCGCCTGGGGTTCCCACTGGCGGGGTTTTGCGGGCGGTCATTTGGTGGGGGCCTACGGCGGGCAGCGCGCCGGGTACATTGCCTTGGGCGCACACGCAGGCGCAGATGTGCGGCTCGCACTCAAATGGTCCGCCGCTGCGGAAGGATTTGTATGGGCCGGCGGGGGCGGCAGCGCCCCAGACGGAGACGGCGGTTTGTGGGGCGCCCGCGGGGCGCTTCGGTACCAGCAGCCGCGCATCCGGTGGGAAGTGGGCGCGGTGTACACCAACGGAATTACCGGAACCTTGGGCGGCTGGCGCCCCTCCGTGGGTTTTTATAAATCATTGGATTTGGCCTTGGCGGGGGCGCAGAACTCCTCCCACCGCTGGGCGCCCTTGCCCCTAAACGTGGGGCTCTACGGGCAGCAGGCGTTTGTACGGCGGCCCGCCGGGGACCTTGACGGCAATCGGGTGCATCCCGTGCGTTTGGTGGGCGCGGAGGCCTATTTTCCCGGAGCCCGACTGCACCGCTTTTTGCGGATTGCGGCGGCGGCGGACACCTTTGGGGGCTACATGCACGTCCTCCACGGGTGGGGCGTACCGCTCCTTCAACCGAATTCCAAATGGGAACTAACCGTTCAGGGGATTTTGGGCGCCGGGGGCGGAGGCGCCGTTTTGGGTGCCGACGGCGGTTTGCATGCCGGCTGGGGGCTGTCCGGTGCGTACCGCATCCCAACCGTGGGCACGTTCTTTGCGGCTTTTTCCGACGTGTACACCAACGGCCCAATGGCGTACCGCAGCGCCCAAGTGGGGGTGCGCCTTCCCGTGGTTTATGCCCATCGGGTTTCCCCCAACGCTCGCAACGCACCGTCCTTCACCGCTCAACTACTCAATCCAACACCCGCACCCGTACACCTTGGGGTGGGCGCTAAACTCTACGCCTCCAAGGAGCGCTGGGCGCTTTGCCCCGGCGGGGAGCTGCGTTTGCTAAACCACCATAAAATCTCGTTTTGGGGTTCCACCTGGTGGGCCGGTGCGGGCGGCAACTTGGGCGCCTACGCGGAGGGGTTGCTGGACGTTCGTCTTCGTCTCTTCCCGTGGGCCCAACTCACGTTCTCTGGGGGCGTAGGTGCCGGCGGCGGCATCAACCCGGGCAGCGCGGCCCTAGTAGCGGGCGGCGGTGTGGAACTGGGCCCCAACGGAGCCCTACGCTTCCACCGATGGATCCACACCCCAACTCCCTTTTCCCTCAGCTGGGTGGTTCCCCTTCGGATTCCTTTGGTACGGATAGGGCACTAATTGTTCAGGCCGCTGAATTGCGGGGAATACAATGGGGAGCACTACAATAAGGCATACCGTCCTTGACTTTACAATTACCGAGTTCAGCTCCAACTTAATGCGCAACGAATGACCACCCTCACCTTCCACCTGCAACTCATCGACACCGAACCCCTGGTTTCCAGAACATTTAAGGTATCAGCAAAAACCACGATGTATGAATTGCACCACATCATTCAAGTGGTGATGGGATGGACCAACTCACACTTGTATCAATTCAATGTGGGGGCAGAGGTGATTGCGGATACCCGATTGGTGGATGACGAGTTGGGACCCGTAACGGATGTTAAAGGGGTAATGGTTACCCAGGTGTTCTCCCATGTGGGAAACACCGTAACGTATGTATATGATTTTGGGGATGGTTGGATGCACCACCTTGAATTGGTGGAGATTTCCACTCACCCGATCAATGAGGTGTTACCTCAGATCATTGGGGGTGAGAACGCATGTCCACCTGAAGATTGTGGTGGTACCTATGGATATAAAGAACTGAAAGAGGTTTTGCTGAATCCCAAACACCCAGAATACAAAAGTTCCAAGAGATGGGTTGGCAGTACGTTTGACCCAATGGTATGTGATTTGAAAACCATTCAGAAAAACCTGGGGAAGTTGAGGAATTTAATTAATGAGTACGAAGAAGGGTTCTAGAAAAAAATAATTTAACCCTTTACAAGTTCAATTCATTTGGGTATGTTTTGAATGACCTTAAAATCATAACCAAAATTTATGCGATATGAAAAATGAACACAGAAGTAATGTTCTCCTCGGCGACAGTGAATTGGTCCACGCCACAAAAGTTTTTTGACCAATATAACCAGAAGTATCAGTTTACCCTTGATGTGTGTGCTCTCCCAGATAACGCAAAGTGTCCCGTTTACTTTACCCCCGATGACGATGGGTTAAAACAAACATGGGAAGGCGTTGTATGGATGAACCCACCTTACGGAAAGGAAATACCGAAATGGATTGAGAAGGCCTTTAACGAGGCGAATTGTACCAAAACCACCGTGGTTTCTCTTCTACCAGCGCGCGTTGACACACGATGGTTTCACAACCACATCTATAACAAGTGCGGCGTGGAAATCGAATTCATTAAAGGAAGGTTGAAATTTGGCGACGCGAAGAACTCAGCGCCGTTCCCATCGATGGTGGTGGTTTTTAAACCTTGTCCTGACCCATCGATTCAGTATTGTAGGGGTGGGAAAAGTTTAACTACGGTGTAAACAAATTACGGGTGGTTCAGAAATGGAACACCTTTTTACTTTCTCACCCTATCCCCAAACCCTTTACCAAATACTGTAAGGAAGATGTACTTGAAGTAGTACCACACATTGAGGTGGTCAATCATCTTGGCATCGGTTTCTGCCAAAAGTTGCGGGGTGGACAAGTTGATTTTATTGATTCTTGCCTTTAAACACATCCATCGTAACATGACCATCAGCACTAATTCCTTTTCGCTGAATAACATTCAAAAATGTCATCCAGAGTATTTTACAATCCAACCAAAATGATTGCTTGTTTACATATTCAACGTCTAACCGGAACTTTTCTTCCCAACCTATAGCATTTCTGCCATTTACTTGTGCCCAACCTGTAATACCAGGTTTTACCTCATGCCGGCGGGCTTGCTCTTTGGAATAAAGCGGAAGGTAATGCATCAAAAGAGGCCTCGGACCGACCAAACTCATGTCACCTTTGAGGACGTTAACTAGCTGAAGTAACTCATCTAATGAAGCTGAACGAACAAACCCACCGACTTTAGTTAAACGAACTTCATCAGGCAATGGTGCACCTTTGTCATCAAAAGCATCACGCATCGTCTTAAACTTGAAAATAGTAAAGGGGCGAGCATTTAATCCTGGTCGTTGCTGAAAGAAAAATATCTTCCCTCTGTTGGCTAAAAAAAGTAATAAACCTGCACTGACAATTATAGGGGAGAGTATGACCAACAAGACAAAAGCCGATAGAAAATCGGCTGATGGTTTGAATATGTTGCGATATAGATTCAATACTAATTCTTAAAGATCTTTGACAATGCTGAAAAAATACGCTCAAACTCTGCCTCCGTTAAATTGGACCCACTAGGTAAACACAAACCTTGTTCAAACAATTTTTCACATACTCCTGATCCAAAAAACTTGGTCCCTTCATAAACCGGTTGCATGTGCATAGGTTTCCAAAGAGGACGAGATTCTATATTCTCGGCATCTAAGGCCAAACGTACATCTTCTCTGCTGATACCACCAGATAATTCGGGATCTATCAATATAGCGGTGAGCCAGTAATTGCTGAAAAAATCAGCAACTGGTTCTGTTTGAAACGTAACGCCATCAATACCAGCAAAGAAATCACGATAGCGTTGGTTATTGGTTCTGCGCTGTGCAACGCGCTCGTCGAGCACTTCCATTTGCCCACGACCAATGCCTGCTAATACATTGCTCATGCGGTAATTGTAGCCAATTTGCGAGTGCTGGTAATGGGGTGCATTGTCTCTTGCTTGTGTGGCCAAGAAGCGCGCTTGGTCGATATGGTTTTTGTGAATGGAAACCAATGCCCCACCTCCACTGGTGGTAATAATTTTATTGCCATTAAAACTTAAGGCCGCCATTTCGCCAAATGTTCCGCATTTTTGAGTCTTATAAGTTGAGCCCAAAGCTTCTGCTGCGTCTTCAATTACTGGCACCCCGTATTGTGCAGCAATGTTTTGTATGTCAACCATTTTTGCAGGCATCCCATACAAATGAACGGGCATAATTGCTTTAACAGATTTATGTTTATAGGCTTCTAAAGCTTCTTGCAAAGCATTGGGGCACATGTTCCAAGTATCAGTTTCTGAATCTATAAATACAAGTTCTGCGCCTTGGTAACTTATTGGATTGGTGGTGCCACAAAACGTAAAACTTTGCACCATCACCACATCTCCAGCGCCAATTTCCAATATTTTTAAGGCTAAGTGTAGCGCGGCAGTGCCGGATGTTAAAGCAGCTGTATGTATTCCACCCTGATTACTTAGGTAATCTGAAATATCTGTTTCAAAGCCATCGACATTAGGGCCTAAAGGAGCTACCCAATTGGTATCGAATGCTTCTGTTACATATTTTTGTTCTGTTCCACCCATGTGGGGGGATGAGAGCCAGATTTTTGAATTAGTCATTATGAAATTTAGTTGGTTTAGCAGGTACTCCCACTGCTGTACAATTTGATGGAATAGATTTTGACACTACAGCACCTGCTCCGATGATAGAGTTCTCACCAATCTCAATTTGATTTATGATTTTTGCACCGGTGCCAACATAAACTTTTTCAGAGATTATTACTTCACCTGAAATATTTACTGAAGGCATAAATGAACTATAATCACCAATCTTTGAATCGTGCCCAACAGTACAACCTAAGTTAAGTATAACAAAATTTCCAATAACAATATTTACAGTAATAATATTTGATGCGCAGATAATACATCCATACCCTATTATAACTTCATCTTTTCCAATTAATACATTCGGATGTATTAATGAAGGAAAATTTAATAAGCTATTAAATTTTAATGTTTTATAAATCTTCTTTTTAATCCTTGGATCTGCAATTGAAATAATAACTTCTAATGTATAATCAATTATGGTAAGCTCATCAACAGCTCCCAAAACTTTAAATCCATTTACATTCGAACCTTTTGAAATATTGTCATCATAATAGCCCATGAACTCGTATACAACTTTATTTTCGTTGATCTGGTCAATTAGCATTTTCACTTCACGACCAAAACCACCAGCTCCAATAATTGCAATTTTTTTCATATATGAATTCCTATTTTTTTTATACTAATTTTAGTTATTCAATCTTTTTTAACGATTATATTCTCTCCAAAATTTAAATTGAACTTTTAAGAATCATCATCAAATAAACAAACACTAATTGTAACATTTAATGTTACTAATTCTAGAATTAACTAAGCGCGCCCCCCTAAACAATTTATAGATATATAACTATTTATTGTGGAATACATAAAATTAGTCTAATAAAGAATCGATTTTTTCAAAATACTTTGCTGCCAGTTTAGCATAAGTTCTATTTTCAAAAATCCATCTACGACCATTCTCACCGATTTGGCTTAGTTGATCTTTTGATAGCTTTGCATAGGCTAAAAACACATCTCGTAACTCGTCCGGATTCTTGGTATTCACAAAAACTCCACAGTCTGATTCGTTTATCATGGATGGGTATCCAGAATATGTCGCAATAATTGGTTTTGCAGCTAACATATACTCTACAACTTTATTCATTGATTGACCAAAATCCCAAACCTTAGAGGCTTGTGTCGATAAATAAAGAAAATCGCATGTACTTAAAAAATACTTTACTTGATTTTGTTCAATTCTTGGCAAAAAAGAAACATTTGTATTTTCACATAAAAGCTTTTGATATTTTTCCTTCAAATCACCACTACCAACTAGTAAAAAATGAATATTCTCATATACATTCATTATTCTTATGGCTTCTATAAAAATTTGCATCCCATTAGAAATACCCATGCTTCCCGCATATCCTATTACTATCTTATTCTCTGGAATTAAATTTTGAAAGGGATTATTTAAAGAAATGTCTTCCCCCTTATAATTATTAGGTTCAAAACCCAATGGAGAACAAAATACCGGTTTATTTGTAATTCTCATATTAAGAACATGTTGTTTAAGATTTGGCATTGTTCCTACAATAAGATCTGAATTTTTATACCCAAATTTTTCAATATAACCAATAATTAAAGATAGTGGATGCCACTTCGAGAAACCACCTTCTTCAATTAAAGTCAAAGGCCATATATCTCTAATTTCAAAAACAAGAAAAATCTTGAATCTTTTCTTAAGAAAATAACCATACAAAATTGTAAAGATTGATAATGATGAAACAATAACCACATCGGGTTTAATCATTGTTTTTAATGGCATTCTGAATAACTTCCATTCAAAATCAAGCCATGATAATATTCTATCAATTGATGCTGTCTTTTTATATTTTTTTGTTTTGATCCAAGTTATATCGACTCTTTCTTGACATTCATAATTATAAATATTATCTGTATTTGGAATACTTGTAAAGTGGTTGGCATCTGAAGTAATAAGACGAACATCATTACCTAACTTTTGCATTTCCTTAGCTAAATAAAATAACCTAGAAGAGGCTTTGGCATACAAAGGAGGACTTGCGTATTTTGAAATAAACCAAATATTCATTAATCCTTAGTGTATAGTTTGGGAATTGCATTAACGGTTTTGATAACATCTTCAAAATCTAAACCTAATGTATCTAAGTACCATCTTATGTTTTGATATCTTGGTTGGTTTTCATCTTCTACTAATTCAAGTGCTTTTTCTCTGGTAATTTGTCCCTCACGAATTTGATTACTTCGAAATGTATCATGCTCCGTAAAACCTGCTACTGAATAGTAAACATAGTTATAGAATGCTGCCGTACCGTCTCCAATTCTCCAAGTAGTACTCGTATCAATTGATTTTTCCCAATCGTATTTATTGAGTAAAGTATCATTCACTTCATTCTCATCCCATCTCCAAAAATCAAAAAGATGATAATAATCTTTCTTTTCCGTAAAACTTCTATAGTATTCACCAGAAAGGGTATCAAATAAAGAACTATTAAAATAGCTAGGACTCTCTAGCATTGCACTAAATCTTTTTGAATGATATCGTAACTGTTTCACTACCCCATGGCTATATACTCTTTTTTCTTCAAAATCAGGTTCAATATCTAAAAACCCAGTCTTAAAGTGAGTTACCTCTAAAGGGTTAACTCCCCAAAGGTTTAAGTTAATTCCTGTTTGTTTTTTTATACTTTCCACATGTCTGAAAAAATGTTTGTCACCAGCTGTTAACATGGCCATCATTCCCAAATGTGGCGATTTTAACCAAGCTAGTAAATTCATTCGGATATTTTTTCTTTTTTGAGAAATATCTGCAGCTACAATTATATTTTCAACACCCATTTGGGCGCACATTCTACTTATATTCCTTCTTCCCAAATCAGTAACCATACCCCAGTCATAAGTATAAGTTACAGGTTTCATTTTAAGCTCTTTCATAATTAAGTGCAAGCCATAACAACTATCTCTACCCCCGGAAAAGGGAACAATACAATCTAATTCTTTACCTTTGCGCCTATAGGGTTCCATTAGTTCAAAAAGTTCATTTTTAGGCTTTGGATTATTCCTAGGCTTATAATTATTACAATAATTACAGACTCCTAACGAATCAAATTTAATAAAGGGCATTGTCTCAGGTAAAATACATTTTGTACAACGCTTAATATTGTGTATTTCATACAGCAATAAACTTTGCTCTGCCGTGTTAATCTTAAATTCAGGAATTAAATTTTCTATTCGACTCTTTTTATCAATTATATTGAATTCTAAGTTAGAATTTGGAATATCTAGAATTTTAAACTCATTTTTTATTTGGGCTATATTTTTACAATTAATTAAGTGAAGTCCATAACTTTCGGATGCAAAATAAGTTCTACCATCACTTTCACCAATATACAGACTTCCATTATTAGAAAAAAGCAAGAGCTTCCCATGCTCAGGCAAAACCAATGCACATGAAATTACGCCTTTGCATAAGGACAAAATTTCAAGAGGTATTTCTTCTAATGGTTTATTTTGTCTTAAATGTTCTTCTGCAATTGCCACAATAAGTTCGGAATCTATATTCAAAAGTCGTTTAACTGATAATTTTGACCAAACTTCATCTTCATTTATAATGATGCCATTATGGATTGCGGCTATTTTTCCTCTTAAAACAGGTTGATTATCTCCTAGGCCATTTGTAATTAATCTACTATGTCCTAGAACGATATTGCTCTTATATGGTTTAACATTAGCCAATAATTTATCAATTTCAAAATCTGCACGATTAATTTGATAGGTATCATTTTCAATATAAATTAACCCGCTTGAGTCTTTACCACGTTGTTTGGAATGATCTACAATTTTTTTTAATTTATTTTTGTCAATTACTCTATTTGACACAACACCGAAAATTCCGCACATATTTTATTTTTTTATTAATTGTTTATAAGCCTTTTGTATTTTTTCAGATTGAAACTCCCAACTCAAACTATTTAAATTTTTTATTGAAGGCCGTAATAGTTGCCCTTCGATTTCAATGATTTTATTTTTTAAGTCCTTAAATTGAGGAGGAATACAAACACCTAATTCAAATTCTTCAATAATTTGCTTCAAGTCTGGGAAATCTGATGATAAAATGTATATTTTTGAAAATGCATATTCAAATAATTTATTAGGTAAGCAATAATAATAACTAAGTGAATTTGATTTAATCATTAATAATCCGACATCAGCAGATTTCGCAATGTCAATTATATCATCCGCCTTAACTATTGGATGGTAATGAATGTTTTTGAAGTTTAAACTCGCTTCTTTGACTGTTTTTTCATACTTGCCAAAACCAAGAAATACTATGTGAGAAGTAATTCCTGGAGATTGAAAAACATTTAAATTCAGATCTATACACCTACCGTCTGATAGTAAACCGATATAAATAAATATTTTACAATTTTTAGGAATATTAAATTTATCTCTTAAATAATTATCTGAGTAGTTAACCTCATTTTCTATTTTTAATGATGGACTGTTTAGTATTAACAAACTCTCTTTTAATCCTATATGCTTCTGATACCAAGCTATGATAGATGGGCTAACACTTATTAATAAATCAATTTTTTTCCATGCCAGCTTTTCAATAAATAATGCTGCCTTACCTAAAATTTTTGATTGGTTATGTTTTTCAGACTCAAGTTCATGAGCATCATAAATTAATTTAGAGTTAAATAGCATAGAAAGAATAAAAGCAACTGGCAAAACCATAACATCATGACAATGAATAATTTCAGGACGAAAAATAATTCCTTTTAAAAAAAACCTAATTGATATTTCTATTAAGTTGAAAAAAAGCATAAATACTTTGGGCAAAAAACTCAAATACCTTGTTAATAAATTAATATTTTCGGTTTGAATGTCTAAATCCAAATTGTCTGGCAAAGAAAATTGAGCTTCAAAAACTCCAATTGCTTTTACTCTAGAATTTTCTATTTTACAAACGCCCTTTAATTCTTTTAATATCCGATTGTCAAAACGTAAATCAGTATTTGTAAGATGTAATATCTTCATTTAATTTATAAAAAATATATTGTTTGCTTACTTAATTCAGGTTAGACAAATCATTAAAAGTATAGAACTTGAGAATAAAAAACCTCAAATTATTTAATAATATTGTAGTAATCAATTATTTTTTTTGATTGGAACTCCCAACTCAAGCTATCTAAACTTTTTGTTGTGGGGTATAATTTTTGTGCTTCAATTTCAAATATTTTCTGTTTGAAGGCTTCAAAGTTCAAAGAACAACAAACACCTAAGTCATAATCATTAATTATCTTTTTCATGTCTGGGAAATCTGATGCTAAAATATAGAGATTTGAAAATGCAAAATCAAATAATTTATTTGGCAAACAATAATAATCACTTAATGATACTTCTTCTATCATAACAAGACCAATGTCTGCAGATTTTGCTATTCCTAACACTTGATCAAACTTTACCGATGGATGGAAGTGTATATTATCAAAGTTTGAGGAAGCCTCTTGAACTTTTTTTATATCTTTTCCATATCCAAGAAATACAATGTGAGAATTAATTTCAGAGGATTGAAAAACATTTAAGCATAAATCAATCCCCCTTCCATCAGCTATTATACCGATATAAATAAATATCTTGCAATATTCAGGTATATTATATCTTTCTCTTAAATAATTAATTGGGACGTAAACTTCGTTTACCGAATTTATTTGAGGACTGTTTAATATTAATAGATTTTCTTTAATTCCTAAGTTGTTTTGATACCAATTTATGATGGAGGGACTTACGCTTATTAATAAGTCAATTCTTTTCCATATTAGTTTTTCTATCAATAAAGTACTTTTAGATAAAATTTTTCCTTGACCAGCTTTATTTGATTCTAATTCATGTGCATCATAAATTAATATTGAATTACAGAAAAACTTAATTAATAATGCAATCGGTAAGAACAAAGTATCATGGCAATGAATTATATGCGGGCGATATCTTATTGCGGGAATGGAGAGTCTTATTATTGCTTCTAAAAAAAATAATGTCCTTTGTAAAAATCTTGGCAATGAGTATAGTTTTTTTGTAAAAAAATCAAAAGATCGTATATATGAAATAGGATCAATTTCATATTGATGACCTTCATTATCATTTATTCCATACGCTAACAAATTACAATCTTCAAGTTGTTCTAAAGATTTTAACTCTTTTAAAATTCTACTATCATACCGGATATCAGTTGGTGATATATGTAGTATTCTTTTTATATTTACCATACACAATGAAATTTAAATTTAAAAAAGTCAAGAGGATTCTAGTTAATTACTACAAAAACAATAAACAATTACTAAAATTTGCTTGAAAGAAAAAAGTACTATTGAATTAACAAGATATATTCTACTAATAAATAGTATTAAAAAAGAAAACAATACAAGAAAAAATCAAGCCGTGTAGCCTACTCTTAATTTAATTAAATATGCAACCTTTTTAAAAAATATTTTTTGAATGAATAATACCTCTATTTCGTTCAATTACAAATAAAACAATCCATACTATACTTAGCCTCCAGGAATCAAAAGAGTTACTTTTATTATCTTCTAAAAAAAATAATAGCCCTACTAAATAAATGAGCAATAAATTCTTATTATTCTTGACTTTTGAAATATTACCAAA
>Ga0102917_1000531_pt1 | contig 12638 bp, 9 predicted proteins | sample Colrivmet1562A02_FD_78201 | JGI IMG/M metagenome (GOLD analysis project Ga0102917, IMG submission 78201) | Estuarine microbial communities from the Columbia River estuary - metaG 1562A-02 | ecosystem: Environmental > Aquatic > Marine > Intertidal zone > Estuary | place: USA: Columbia River...
ATTACTGCCTATCTCAGCTCTCACCTTGGCCGCGAGGTGTTCGTGATACCGGGCCCGATTTCTTCGGCGCTATATGCCGGCTCTCATCGGCTAATTCAGGAAGGGGCGAAGCTAATTTGCGGGATTGAAGACATCCTTAATGAGCTTCCCAATGAACGTTTTCATTGAAAGTTATCTTTTTAATAAACCGATGTTTTTTTATAAGTACATGATTTATATATATAAAATATCAATTTGGCAAGAGTGTCTCGAAACGCGATTTGACTTTAATTTAGGATTTGGGCTAATAATAAAAAAGGGCCAATGATGGCTTACTTTAAAAAACGTTTAAATTAGGTTTCCTTTTGACCCAAAAACAAAACTCAAAACGGGTGGGCTCCACCCCTCTTTTATAGGCAAACAGTGGCATCAACAAAAAAAGCTAGCAAATCGACCGTAAGCGTAGAGCACCCTAAGGCACTCATCATCGCCGAGAAGCCCTCCGTTGCAAATGACATTGCAAAGGCCTTAGGTGGCTTTACAAAACATGATGAGTATTTTGAGAATGATGCTTTTCTGATTTCATCGGCTGTCGGGCATCTATTAGAAATTGCCGCACCAGATGAATACGAAGTTAAGCGTGGCAAGTGGTCATTTGCTAATTTGCCAGTAATCCCACCCCATTTTGATTTACGCCCCATCGTTAAGACAGAGCCGCGCCTCAAAGTTTTGCAAAAACTGATCAAGCGCAAAGATGTCAACCGTCTTATTAATGCATGTGATGCAGGCCGTGAGGGTGAGCTCATCTTTCGTCTAATTGCACAACATGCCAAAGCGCCTCAATCTGTTGAGCGTCTTTGGCTTCAATCAATGACCCCTGCGGCGATACGAGAAGGCTTTTCTAAGCTGCGCTCCGATAGTGATTTACAACCACTTGCTGATGCGGCCCGCTGCCGATCAGAAGCCGATTGGTTGGTGGGGATTAATGGCACTCGCGCAATGACGGCGTTTAATAGTAAAGGCGGGGGGTTTTTCTTAACAACTGTGGGGCGCGTGCAAACACCGACCCTTTCGATCGTCGTGCAGCGCGAAGAACAAATCCGTAAATTTGTTCCCAAAGATTACTGGGAGGTCCGCGGAGAGTTTATTGCAGCGGCAGGCATTTATGAAGGGCGGTGGTTTAATCCTGAGTTTAAAAAAGATTTAGCCGATCCCGATGCCCGAGAAAATCGCCTCTGGAGCGAGGCGGCTGCTAAAAGTATTGTGGCTGCGTGCCGCAATAAAAAAGGAACTGTCACCGAAGAATCTAAGCCCGCAACTCAACTTGCCCCGCAATTGTTTGATCTTACCAGCTTGCAACGTGAAGCGAATGCGCGGTTTGGGTTTTCTGCTAAAAATACCTTGGGGCTTGCACAGGCCCTTTATGAGAGGCATAAGGTTTTAACCTATCCGAGAACCGATGCTCGGGCGCTTCCTGAGGACTACTTAGAAACTGTTCACAGCACCATTACTAACTTGGGCGAACATTCGCCCGAGTACCAATCTTTTGCGAACACGATTCTCAAGGGAGATGGTAAAAAATCATGGATTAAACCGAATAAACGTATTTTTGATAACAGTAAAATTTCTGACCATTTTGCAATTATTCCCACGCTCGAGTCTCCTAAAACGCTAAGCGAGCCTGAACAAAAACTCTATGACTTGGTCGTACGACGGTTCTTGGCAGTCTTTTATCCGGCCGCAGAATATCGAGTAACCACTCGAATCACAGAGGTTTCTGGCCATCACTTTAAGACCGAAGGTCGTGTGTTGGTCGAGCCTGGTTGGTTAAGCGTTTATGGCAAAGCAAGCCAAGCAGATGATGAGTTAGTGCCCGTACAAAAGAACGAGTCGGTTCAAAGCGAATCGATTGAGCTTCTTGCCCTCAAGACCAAACCTCCGGCGCGGTACACCGAAGCAACATTGCTCTCCGCGATGGAAAGCGCTGGTAAGTGGGTAGACGATGATGATATGCGTGAAGCGATGGCAGAAAAGGGCTTGGGAACGCCCGCGACACGAGCGGCGATTATCGAAGGTCTGCTTGCAGAAAAATATATGGTTCGTGAGGCACGTGAACTCATCCCAACGGCAAAAGCATTTCAATTAATGACCCTATTACGCGGCCTCGATGTCTCTGAACTGACTCAGCCCGACCTCACAGGAACTTGGGAGCATAAACTTTCCTTAATCGAACAAGGTAAGCTAGATCGCAATACCTTTATGCAAGAAATTGCGCAAATGACACAACGAATTGTGAAGCGGGCCAAAGAATTTAATAGCGATACCATTCCTGGGGATTACGTCACACTTAAAACTCCCTGCCCTCATTGCGGCAAAGCCGTTAAAGAAAACTATCGGCGCTTTGCATGCGAATCCTGTGGGTTTACGATCAGCAAAACACCGGGTGGCAGAGCCTTTGAATACAACGAAGCAGAGTTGCTTCTTAAAGATAAGACCATCGGCCCTTTACAAGGCTTTCGAAGCAAGATGGGCCGGCCGTTTGCAGCCATTATTAAGCTGGTTGAAATCCCTGAAGATAATGCTGACTATCCCAATGCGGGCTTTAAACTAGAATTTGATTTTGGAAACAGTCAAGATGATGATGTGGAGGTCATTGACTTCGCTGGCAGGGAAGCGCTAGGCGTATGCCCAAAATGCTCTGGGGCTATTTATGAGGATGGTATGCGCTATGTGTGTGAACACAATACGGGCCCAAATAAAACATGTGATTTTAAAACCGGTAAAGTGGTTCTTCAACAAGAAATTTCTGCAGAACAAATTAAGAAATTACTGACACAAGGCAAAACTGATCTCTTAACAAACTTTAAGTCGAATCGAACTGGCCGCGGCTTTAAAGCTTATCTTGCCTTAGGCGAAGGTGGGAAAATTGGTTTTGAGTTTGAAGCTAAAGCGCCAGCAAAAAAACGGGTGGGCGATAAAGATGCGAGCAAATCTGCGCCCAAGCCAAAGCGCGCAAGTCGGTCTAAAGCGAAAGCCGAGGAATGAGATAGTGCTGGTATTACATAAGACGCAAGAGTAGACCATAACAGCCCCCTTGATCCTAGCGCAGTGGCCACATAAATATTTTCTAACTGGGGTAAGGCGCCAATCAATGGAAGTCGGTCCTTAGTAACGCACCGCAAGCCCACAAATTGATCAATGGGGCGAAGCTCATCGATCTTCAATTCCGTTGGGGCCAATATTCCTTTTGCTAGCTGTAGGTTATGGTGGTCGCTAATCGCTCTGGGCTCTAGACAATCGTCTTGCTCATCGTAGGTTGAGCCTACTAACCAGCGATAGTATTGATGCTGGGTGTCATACCGAGCCGGCAAGCAATAGCCCTCACCTGAGATAATTTTTTTTGGCAACTGCTGAATCAGTTTAGAGTTTTTTGCTAAACCAAAAATACTCAGTTGGCCCCGCACTGGCTTTAAAAAAAGATGGATGCCAAACGGACTCAGTAGATCTTGAGCTCCAAATGCATTCGCTAAAATAACCGTATGCGCCCGTTCTAATAAATCTCCCTTTTGGTCGAATGCGAGCCAGATACCGTTTTCTTTTTGAATGCGCGCTACGGTCCTTTCCCATGCCGTTCGTAACCCAAGACTTTGTTGCACCAGATCCTCACACAGCCGCCCCAAATTGATTGAGCCGGCGCTCGGAAACCAAACACCCGAGCGCTTAATCCCAACAAAATCCTGTGCTGTCTGCGAAGAAATTAACTGGCCCATATCAGGACCAATCCCTAATTGCTGCAATTTTTCAGAGAGCGCTACTTGGTCAAAGGATGCATTTGGCTTGCTCTGTAAAAAAACCCCCCGCTCCTGCCAGCGATCTTGCCAATCCTCTACAACAAGCCGAAATGCGCCCAAGGCTATGGTATGAAGTTTGCTGGCAGTGCGCCCTACTGGGGGGTGGGTAATCGCCCCAGCATGCGCCGAAGTAAGTCTTCCAGGGCCAGCTTGAGCATCTATTAAGCATGTTGCAAGGCCCAGCCCACAATACTGCCTAGCCAGGGTAACGCCGGCAATGCCGGCACCCACAATCAGAACATCAACATGCTCTTTGGGCAAAAAACTTATGTTCCAAAACGCTGTTGTAATTTAGCGCGCGTCTCGATTAACTCTGTTGGTAAGCGATGTGCCAATTTATCAAAAAGCTCTTGGTGTAAATCAAGCTCCGTCTTCCAATCATCCGCTTGTACTGCGATTGCTTTATGAAACTGCTCCGCCGACAAACTCAAGCCGTTCCAATTAAGATCGGCGTGACCCGGCGAGTGACCGACGGGGGTCTCTTGCGCCCCTGCTGTTTTTTCTGCTCGTCCCAAAATCCAAGATAGCACCCGCATATTCTCGCCAAAGCCTGGCCAAATAAATTTGCCAGTCTCATCTTTACGAAACCAATTCACTAAATAAATTTTGGGTAGCTTCGCACCTTCAGCTTCCAACTTCTTACCAATATTTAACCAATGCTGAAAATAGTCGCTCATGTTGTATCCGGCAAATGCGATCATCGCGAATGGATCACGTCGCACAACGCCAACCTGACCGGTAATTGCGGCGGTGGTTTCTGAGCCCATGGTTGCAGCCATATAAACACCCTCAACCCAATTACGCGCCTCCGTAACAAGCGGCACAGTAGTCGAGCGGCGCCCACCAAAAATAAATGCGTCAAGCGGCACGCCTTCTGGATTGTCCCAATTAGGATCAACTGCTGGGTTATTGCTTGCAGCCATCGTAAAGCGAGCATTTGGATGTGCCGCTAACCGGCCCGACCTGCCGTCTTCTGGGGTCCAATCCTTTCCTTGCCAATCAATGAGGTGGCTGGGCGGGGTCTCGGTGAGGCCTTCCCACCAGACATCACCATCATCCGTCAAGGCTACGTTTGTAAAAATGACATCATGATTTAATGAATCTACGCAATTTGCATTAGTAGCACGATTGGTGCCTGGGGCCACTCCAAAATATCCGGACTCTGGATTAATTGCATACAAGCGTGTTTGTCCCGTGGCAGGATCTTTGCGAGGCTTAATCCAGGCAATGTCATCGCCCACCGTCGTTACCTTCCAGCCCTCGAAACCCTTGGGCGGGATCATCATCGAAAAATTTGTCTTTCCGCACGCCGAGGGAAAGGCTGCCGCAACATGGTATTTTTTTCCCGCGGGTGAGGTTACTCCCAAAATCAGCATATGTTCTGCCAGCCAACCCTGTTCACGCCCCATCGTTGATGCAATGCGAAGAGCAAAGCATTTTTTTCCTAAGAGCGCATTGCCGCCATAGCCCGAACCAAAAGACCAGATCTCCCGACTTTCTGGGTAATGTACGATGTATTTTGTAGGGTTGTTTGGCCAAACAACATCCTTTTCGCCACGGAGAAGCGGCTTACCAACCGAGTGCACACAATGAACAAACTCGCCATCCGCGCCCAATAATTCCACAACCCCCTTGCCCATGCGGGTCATGATGCGCATGTTAATCGCAACATAAGGGCTGTCTGACAACTCGACGCCAATATGTGCAATTGGGGAACCGAGTGGGCCCATGGAAAATGGCACAACATACAGTGTGCGGCCACGCATACACCCCTCAAATAAGGGGGTTAAAGTTGAACGCATTTCATTTGGCTCCACCCAATTATTGGTAGGGCCCGCATCATCCTTATCTTTGGAACAAATAAAGGTTCGATCTTCAACTCGCGCCACATCCATAGGATCGGAGATTGCTAAATAAGAGTTTTTGCGTTTTGCAGGATTCAGTTTTTTTAGGCTTCCTGCCCTTACAAGTAAATTACATAAAGTGTCATATTCAGTGGCCGATCCATCACACCAATGCACCTGATCAGGCTGAGTAAGCGAGGCAATTTCTTGCACCCATTGAATTAACTTTTGATTTTTCACATAGCTTGGTGCGTTAATCTGTAACGCGCTTGGACTGGCTGGTATGTTCATGACGCCCTCAAATGTAAACCTTTATTTTTTAACACTATTATTTTTTATCTGCTATCCGAATACATCAATTTTAACATTTATGTCATATTGATTTGACGGCTTATTTACCAATGCAGAACTCACTAAAGATTTTTCCAAGCAACTCATCTGGCAACAGTTTCCCTGTTATTAGCCCAAGCGCATCTTGTGCATGGCGAAGCTCTTCTGCGAACAAGTCTAGAGAGCGATTGCCATTTGTGCCATGCACTTGGGCTCTAAGTAAACATTCTTTTGCAAGCGCAATCGCGCTTAAGTGGCGCTCTCGAGCTGTAAATATGCCTGCTGCGTCGTTGCTGTGCCAACCCACCCCTTCGAAAATTCTTTTTCTTAGGCGATCCAGTCCTGCGCCTGTTTTTACCGAAATATAAATAGCGCTTTCGTCATCAAGAGAGTGGCCCGAACAGTTTTCTTTAGCAAGTAAATCTAATTTATTAAAGACATTAATGATGTGTGCTTTTTTTCTGGCGCACTTCGTCACTTGTGCTGCAAGCAGACTCTCCTCGGGACTCTCTGCTTGAGAAAGGTCGCGCATATAAATAATCGTGTCCGCATCTTGAATAGCATCCCACGTTTTTGCAATTCCAAGCTGCTCAACCAAATCAGTAGATGTCCTGAGGCCCGCGGTGTCAATAAGGTGAATGGGCATTCCCTGTAAGGAGATGCTCTCTTGAATGCGATCGCGGGTAGTGCCGGCCACGGGGGTAACAATCGCACGCTCTTCGCCCACAAAATAATTTAATAATGAGCTTTTGCCAACATTGGGCGAACCAACCAGCGCAAGCTGTATTCCGTCGCGCAGGATTTTTCCTTGCCGCGTTTCTTCAACCAGCTCATGAAGCTTTATTAAAAGCTCAGCAAGCCGTTCATTTGCTTTGGAGCTCTCGAGGAACTCAATCTCTTCTTCTGGAAAGTCTAAAGTGGACTCTACCAATATGCGAAGCTGAGTAATCTCCTCGATCAGTTGATTAATTCTCTGCGAGAACCGTCCTTGCAGTGAGCGCGCCGCTCCCTTTATAGCGGCATCATTTTGCGCATTGATAAGATCGGGTATGGCTTCAGCCTGAGCAAGATCAATTTTGCCGTTAAGGTAGGCTCTTAGAGAAAACTCACCGGCCTCCGCCTGCACAATGTCCCAGTTGCGCCCTAGTTCAATCACTCTGTTCAAAATCATCTGCGTCAAAAATGCCCCGCCATGGCAATGCAACTCTAGAACATCCTCCCCGGTGAAGGAAGCCGGTCCCTTAAAATAAATCAGCAATACCTCATCTAAGCGATTGCCGTGTGAATCATTTAAATATAAGTGGTGGGCAAAGCGCGGTTTGGGGGGGTTGGCCAACAGAAGCTCTGCCAAGCCAACGAGGTTCCGCCCTGATACCCGAATAATGCCAACCCCACCGGACCCCGGTGGGGTAGCAATCGCTGCGATGGGATGGTTTCTCATGCGATCCCCAGCGGAGACAATTATTTATTCGCGCTTCGCTTTGCAAACATTTGGTTGATTTGCCACTGCTGCGCGATTGATAAAATATTATTAACAACCCAATAGAGCACCAATCCTGCTGGGAAAAAGAAGAACATGACCGAAAATACGATCGGCATCCACATCATGATCTTTGCTTGAAGCGGGTCCGGCGGAGTTGGGTTTAACTTAACCTGCACGTACATCGATACGGCCATGATCACCGGCAATATATAGTAGGGATCAGGCACCGAAAGATCATTAATCCACAGAATCCAAGGGGCGTTGCGCATTTCAACGGACGACAAAAGCACCCAATAAAGAGCGATGAAGACTGGGATCTGAACAACAACTGGCAAACATCCTCCTAATGGATTTATTTTTTCTTGTTTATATAAATCCATCATGGCACGATTAAGTTTTTGTGGGTCGCCTTTTAGTTGCTCGCGTAAAGTCATGAGGCGCGGCTGCACTTCTTTCATGCGGGCCATTGACTTATAGCTTGCGGCCGACAACGGGAAAAATAGAAGCTTAATTAGGAGTGTCAAGATAACAATTGCCCAACCCCAGTTAGCAACGTAGGAATGGATTTGCTCCAGTAGCCAAAAAATGGGTTTTGCAATAACCGTCAGATAACCATAGTCTTTAATTAAGTCAAAGCCTGGGGCAATTTTTTCTAAGAGAGTTTCTTCCTGTGGCCCAATGAACAAGCGCGTTTTTTCAATATGACTTGCGCCGACTGCCAAGGGGTTGAGCGGGGTTTGTAGACCAATACGATATAAATTTTGCTCGACCTTTCCCACATAGACATCCCTTACCGTTTTATCACTTGGTAGCCAAGCGCTCGCAAAGTAATGTTGAACCATGGCAACCCAGCCGGGTTCTCCGGCAGGGATTTGCCTTGGGATGTTCGCTTTATTTTTTTCAATGTCTGAAAAATCTATTTTTGTGAACTTTTCTTTATCGGTATATAAAGCAGGGCCTGTAAATGTACTGTAGAACTCGCTATCACTTACAGCAGTTCCATCGCGCACTAACTCGCTGTAGAGAACGAGTGGATTCGCAGCGCCTTGTGTACTTATTTGCGTAATGCGATGTTCTACTTCGACCACATAACTACCATCGCTTAAAAAGTATGTTTTCTCAAGACGTACGCCACCCTTTTCACTTACAAAGCTTATAAAGTTTTTATTTTCGGCGCGCCCGTTTTTACTCAGAACAAAGGTGGCTGTGTGATTTGGTAGATCATTGCTGGTTGCCGATATTAGGCCCGAACGAACAAAGTATTGGTTTTGCGGTGTGATCTGCAAAAGGGTGATTGGCTTTTTGTCTATGCCTAATTGTTTAAGTAATTTAGCGTTTATTACACTTGCTCCCGTTGTGCTTATTTCTAACTCCAGCACGTCATTTTTGATGCTATGTTTTTCACCGGTTGTTAGATTTGTAACGCTAATGGATGGGCCCTGTTGTGGTTGTGGAAGGCCCGCTTGCTTGGGCAGGTCGGCTGCGCTTGGTGGGGTGGCAGGGGTCTGTGGAATTGCCGGGTTTGCGACAGCCGGGGCTCCTGTTTGAGTTTCTTTTGGCTCTAGTGGTTTAGAAACATTTGGCGTAAGGGGGGTTGGCCCAAAAAGAGCTTGCTGACCATCGTAAAGCAGCCAGTTGTTATAGAGCATCAAGCCCGAAATTGTTAATACTGCCCAAAGTAGTGTTCGCTTGATGTCCATTTTTAATTGCTTATCTTGGTAATAAATGATTTTCGGTAGTCTCTTTAACGGCGGGGTCGTAACCGCCGGCCGACCAGGGATTGCAGCGCAAAATGCGCCAACTGATTTTAACGAGACTTTTCATTGGCCCGTGCGTTTTAAGGCACTGGCAGGCATATTCAGAACAGCTTGGCGCAAATCTGCACTGGGATCCAAAAAAGGGGGAAAGTGTAAGCTGATATCCGCGCACCAAATAGCTTAAGAGCTTATTAATCAGCGGCATTGGCTAACTCCATTAATCTTTCCCTCAGCGTATTCTGCTCGTGTTTGCGCAGTTTTCCGTGTGTGTTTTTTCCAATAGCCTTACGTAACTTAATGACGCAATCGCTCTTACTGCCAAATGCGGGTGATTTAATAAGTTCCCTACTAAGCCTTTTTAACTTATTTCTGTCTACTGCTCGCTTTGCCAGCCTTTTAGCAATGGCCAGTCCAAGCTCGGGGCGTTGCTGATTAACGGAAGCGCCTGAATACAGCGCCCAACACCCATTTGTTGCGGGTCGCGTTTTTAACAGCTCTGCGATTCTGCTAGATTTCAACGCTCTTAAACAGCTAAGCGCTTGCGTCCCTTTGAGCGACGAGCATTTAGCACGGAGCGGCCGCCTTTCGTTTTCATTCTGACACGGAAGCCGTGGGTTCTCTTGCGGCGTGTTACGGAGGGTTGATATGTTCTTTTCATGATTGGTCCTAAGAAAACCCTCTATTTTCTCTATTTGTTTAGGTAGCGTCAACTTAATACAAGGGTTTTGCCTAATTTTTATATTTCTGGGAACTAAATTTTGATTATCCATCTGTTTTTAAATGAATTTTATGATTTTTACACAAGTTATCCACACCTTATCCACCCCTGGCTTTCTTGTGGATAACTTTTGCGAATCGCTACAATCAAGTCCTGAGTAAAACTATGAGCAAACCCGAAATCCCCCCCCTGCTGGCCCAACTCAATCCCCTTGGATTTTGGGACCTAGCATTACAAACCTTGGCAAAAGAGCTTTCGCCGCAGCAGTTTAAAACATGGATACAACCCCTTAAAATTAAGGGTTATGAAGAAAGTGAGCGACTACTTTTAATCGGGGCGCCCAATCCATTTAAGCTAGATTGGATTAGGCGCACATTTTCCTCGCGGCTTCATGAAATAGCGGCTGATTACTTCGGCCACCCCGTTAATCTACAGTTCACGTTGGGGGCAGATGCTCATCGTGGTGGACTCACCCCTGGGCGCTCAAGCGGCCAAGATATGGGGCGCTCTCCGCCGCAGTTGATAATTAACGAGCAGGCAGTCGAGGCGCCCGCCCCCGGCTTTGGCGCCATTGATGACGTTCGTAACCCCGCAGAGCGTGAACAGGCGAAGCTTAATCCGGCCCTTACTTTTGAGAGTTTTGTTACCGGCAAAGCAAATCAACTTGCCCGTGCGGCTTCTATTCAGGTGGCTCAAAATCCCGGCGCCTCTTATAACCCAATGTTTTTATATGGGGGTGTTGGGCTAGGAAAAACCCACCTTATTCATGCCATTGGTAATCACCTTTTAAAAGAAAAGCCGGCTGCAAAAATCCGCTATATCCATGCGGAACAATACGTCTCTGATGTTGTGCGCGCTTATCAACAAAAGGCTTTTGACCGCTTTAAGCGCTATTACCACTCCCTCGATCTTCTGTTAATCGACGATATTCAGTTCTTTGGGGGCAAATCACGAACCCAAGAAGAGTTTTTTTATGCCTTTGAGGCACTAATTAATAATGGCGCCCAGGTCATTATTACTAGCGACACCTACCCAAAAGAGATGGAGGGTATCGATGAGCGCTTGATTTCCCGCTTTGATTCTGGCCTTACTGTTGCTATTGAGCCGCCTGAGCTTGAAATGCGGGTGGCGATTCTGATGAAGAAAGCTGCTGCGGAGGGCGTGCCAATGAGCGAAGATGTTGCGTTTTTTGTGGCCAAGCATCTCCGCTCTAATATCCGTGAACTTGAGGGGGCGCTTCGAAAGATCCTGGCATATGTTCGGTTTCATGGCAAAGATGTCAACATCGAGGTAGCCCGCAACGCTCTTAAGGATCTACTCTCTATCCAAAATCGTCAGATCTCGGTTGATAGTATTCAGCGCACGGTGGCTGATTTTTACAATATCAAGGTTGCGGACATGTACTCTAAAAAGCGACCTGCTAATATTGCCCGTCCACGACAAATTGCCATGTTTATTGCCAAGGAGCTTACCCAAAAAAGCCTTCCGGAAATCGGAGAGCTTTTTGGAGGGCGTGACCACACAACTGTTTTGCATGCGGTTCGCAAGATTGCCGAAGAGCGCCAACATGACTCACATCTCAACCACGAGCTCCATGTGTTGGAGCAGTCCCTAAAAAACTAGTGTGTATAGGTCTGTGGATAGGGGCATGTATAAGTGTGTGGCTAAGCTGCGTGTTGTTTTGGGGATAAGTGTTGGGGTTGATTTTGTGTGGGTATTAGGCACATTTTGTCCACAGGCATTACTAGGCTTATCCACAGGTAATTTTTCTTGGAACGCCCTGATTTCGCTATAAAATTTGGGTTATTAACAGAAAATTACGCCCTTATTACTATTACTATTTTGATATATAAACAGGAATATAAAAACAATGCAATTAGTTAATGCTACTCGGGATGAGCTATTAAAACCACTACAGGTTGTTAGTGGTATTGTTGAGCGACGTCATACCCTTGCAATTTTGGCCAATCTTTTGTTTCGCAAGTCTGCGAATACGGTTTCGTTTGTTTCGACGGATATTGAAATTCAGATTACAACAAAAGCGACCTTCGGTGTTGGGGATGACGAGGTAACAACTACCGTGGGAGCCCGCAAAATTTTAGACATATTGCGCGCGCTTCCTGAGGGGCCAGTTAGTTTGAGCTTGAAAGATAATCGTATGGTTGTGCAAAGCGGAAAGAGTCGCTTTTCTTTGCAGACCCTGTCAGCAACCGAGTTCCCGGTTATGCAAACTAGCGGTGAGCAAACAGCCTCATGGAAGATGAGTCAAAAGGCGTTTAAGCAGCTCATCAGCCAGGTTTATTTTGCGATGGCACAACAAGACATTCGGTATTATTTAAATGGAATGCTTTTGGTGTTAGAGGGGAAAGACCTTATTGCAGTTGCTACGGACGGCCACCGCTTAGCGTTTAGCCAAACAACACTAGAACACGCGCCCAAGGGCGGCGGACAGAAACAAGAAATTATTATTCCTCGCAAAACTATTTTGGAGTGCCAACATCTCCTGGGTGATGGCGACGAACCCGTGGAGCTTAGCCTTAGCGGCAACCAGATTAAATTAAATTTTGGGGAGATTGAACTAATTTCCAAACTGGTTGAAGGAAAGTTTCCAGATTACCAGCGAGTAATTCCAAAGGGCCACAAAAACACACTAATAGTTAGCCGCGAACTTTTGCA
>Ga0102917_1000535_pt1 | contig 12603 bp, 15 predicted proteins | sample Colrivmet1562A02_FD_78201 | JGI IMG/M metagenome (GOLD analysis project Ga0102917, IMG submission 78201) | Estuarine microbial communities from the Columbia River estuary - metaG 1562A-02 | ecosystem: Environmental > Aquatic > Marine > Intertidal zone > Estuary | place: USA: Columbia River...
CGGCCTCTGGTCCTCTGAACTGCACCGCGCAGCTGGAGAGCGAAAAGCTTTCCCTTCTGAGTTCTCAAAGCTAGGCGCTCCAGAACTCTCTGATTTAACAGCTCGTGTAGTGTCAGACGCTGGACGCGTTGTAGAGCTAGTGGGCCTCCTCAACGGTCTGGATGCTCGAATGAAGATCCGTCTGCGGGCAGCTCGCGCAGCATCGCGCTCCAAGCAACGACGGGACTGGCCTGCAGATCAAAAGTCTCCAACAAAACAGGAACTCGACGACCTCGCCGACGAAGACCCGTCCGTAGTTGCTTTAGAAGAGCAATCCGGGTTGCTGCTGCTTCTTCTCGCACAGTCATCGGCTGTGCGTGACGCTAACCAGATGTACAGAGAGAGTCTCTCTCGTGAAGTGTCTTATCGTTCAGCACAGCTTCAAGCAAGAATGTACTAACACTCCTGCGCCAAGTGAGGTGATGGTCGGGTCCTGCGTAACGGGTTCCCGTGAATCAGGTCAGGGTCGGAAGACAGCAGCCTTCAGCGGATCGGCTCGTATGCCGCAGACCACCTGGCCGTCACTTCAGTTGGCACAGCAGTGAATACAAAGTAGCAATGTAAAAGCACTCACGCACCTTGCGCGCCTAAACACGTCTTGTCGTCACTGTGGTGTTTGTGAACATTGTACTCGCTGACGACTCTCGCACTGCGCGTAAATTGATCCTTCAACGCCTCAGGCAGGCAGGCTGTTTCTGCACCGTACGTGAAGCTTCAGATGGTGAGCAAGCTTACGCACTGATCAAGGCACAAAACCCTGACGTTGTCTTATCTGACTGGCACATGCCAAACATGACCGGACCAGAACTCTTGCGTCTCGTACGTTCTTCACATCTCGCTACTCCATTCTTCTTTGTCACAACGTCTGCGACAGCTCGGATGGACGAGGAAGCCGCGCTCGCTGGCGCACAAGGCGTCATCGACGCAGCGCACGTTGTGAAGGCTCTAGAGTCACTCCACTCTCACGCCTGCTGGGATGAAGCTACAAGCAGCACCAAGCACCTGTCTTAAACAGCTCTCTTAAACGGCGCTCTTCAGCAGTTTTCGTAAGCTTCCAGCGTTCTGTTTATTTACATGAACCAGAGATATTCATGCGTCTTTTGTGGAAACTCTCTAGATCTGTCTAAAAGAGAGGTAGTAGGAAATAAAGTGCGCCAGCATCGCGTCCCGCGCCCGCACTGAGGTCGTATTTCTTAAAATACCCTCGCTCGGGCTCCTTGCCAGAATCCCTGATTTGACCACGTTCTAATGGGTGAGAAATAGTCAAAACCAGAAAAAAGCGCGCTGGGCTCTGTGGTTCTGTCTGGTCCCGTTCTGGGATCTCGCACCTGTGCTGCTGGAATCTAAGCACTCTGTTCTCGTTTCGCTCACATATCTTGCTGTGCGCATGTTCTTGACTTGTGTTGGAGCATGGTTTACCTACCGTTCAGTTAAACGCCTTGATCTTTACACCGTACTTGTTGGGATAGCCGTGTTGTCTGCTGTTTCGCTGCTAGCTGTTGTCGATCCGCATCTGGCGGTTCTCGCGTTCGCAGCAGCAACTCTCAGCTCTCTGTTCGTAGCGAACGTCATCTCTGGTGCGCGTTCATCTGCAGTATGCGTAGTGCCTGTGATTGTTCTTGTAGGACGACTGCCAGTCTGGGGTTCAGCACTTCTCACTCTCTTTGGGGTTGCTTTGCTTCTTGCAACGGGTGTCTTGTGTGCGCGTTACAAAGCAAGAGATGTCATCTTGGCGCCAGGAGTAGCTCTCGCTGGCCACCCGACTCTCGGAGTCTCGATGATTCTGCCGTCATACAACGCCGGTCCTCGTTTGTTGTCTACTATCAAAGACGCACATCAGGAGCTCGGAAAACTCGGTGTCACTTACGAGATCATTGTCGTAGATGACGGCTCAGTTGATGGCTCTTGCGACTTTGACCCAGATGTTCTCTGTGTCACGCTCTTGTCTAAAGAAAACGGCGGCAAAGGGACAGCTATAGCAACGGGTATAGCAGCTTCAACTGGTGCTCTAGTTGGCTTCTTAGACGCAGACGGTGACATCCATCCGAGATTCTTCGCTTCAGCTATAGAGCAGGCAATGATTGATGATGAGCCGCGTGTTGTTGTGGGTTCAAAGGTCTTAGAGGGTTCTCAAGTTGAGGGCATTACTCTTTTGCGCCGCATCACTTCTCTAGGTTTTCGTTCGTTGATGCGCGCTTGTGTGAAAACCGGGGTCCCTGACTCGCAGGTGGGTTGCAAAGTGTTCCCAGGCACTGCACTGCGTTCTCTGTCTGGAACCCTGCGCGAGAAGGCGTATCTATGTGATGTGGAGATACTCGCTTATCTGCACGGGGCAGGCGCAACTATCAAGTCGATCCCGGTCACGATCAACCCTCGAACTTCGACAACAGTAACGACTCGCGCTACGTTAAAGATGTTGTCCGGGATGTTCGCCTTGGCGGCTGTCGACTTCTCATCGGCACGTCCTCTGCCGCGTGACCTTCCGTAAAGGCATTTGTTCTTACGTGCCTGTTTGCATGTTTTTGACACTTGTGCAGATATGAAAACGAAGATTCCCGCGGCGGTTGTCGAAATTACACCTGTTGGCGTTTTCATGGTATTTTTCGCAGCATTTTTTGTAGCTATAGCAGCCGTACGTGTAGCTATAGTCATTCGCCAGATACGAGACCGTAAGAAACAAAGCATGCTTCTTTTAGAAGAGACCCGCAGCAAGGTAGCTCCGTACTGGGTGTTGTTTGCAGCGATCGCTGATGGCCGCTTACGTTTTACTAACGGAGGGCAGTGGTACTACACAGACGAAGAGGGACGCCTAGTGGTTGCAGATCTTGGTGCTAGGGGATCTGAGCGTTTTGAAGTATATGACACGTCAGATGTGTGGGCGCAGAACTATCTCCGTGATAACCCGCCAAGGCCGCCAGATCACGCGCTTGCGTTGTCGATGGGGCGTAATTGTCAGTTGTTTGAACGCCTCACTGAAGCATATTAAAAAGAAGCTTCACCGAGTCGGGCGAGCTCTAACGCTGCCCATCGCGCACCTGGTGTCATTGGTGGTGCTGCCATTTTTTTGAGCATCTTTAACTGGAGTCCGTGTGCAGTGAGCATCTCGTTCGCAGTTTCTTCACCACACCACTTGCTCACTAGATCAACGAAGTGGATATCGACTCGCCCTTCGGCTGGGTGGAACTCACCTACGAGAACTAGGTCGCAAGTGTCAACAACAGCTCGCGCGCTCGTTGGGTAGTGGCTAGTCATACGTCCAGCTGCGCAGGAGATCTTCTCTGCAAAGGTGTTGAGGTTTATAGCACTATGGGCGTTGCCTTCGTACCAGATCTCAATCTGCTGCCCGTCTCTTGTGCTTTTACCAACGATGCCTGATCCTGGGAGAATTCCGCACGGGGCCTTGCCTGCCGCTTGGTTTCTTGGTACATAGATGTTGCAGATGTCTTGAGTCATGCAGATAGTGTGACACGAAATAAGTGGGAAGCACGCAAGCTTCGATCTTGTTACAAGAGAGCGGGTGCTTAGTATAAAAAGACAACATCAAAACCGTTAGGTAATGATGTTGTGTTTCGGATAGGTACTTTTTGAGGGTACTTATCTATATCTTTTAAATTTCAGCTGACTACTTTTTGAGGTAGTTAGCAAGGTCGCTTGGGCGCGTGACGTTGAAGCTTTCGCCGACACGTCGTGTGCTCTTGCGGCCGAATGAGAGGATGAAACGCTTTGCTTTCGCGCGGCGGTTCATAACGACTCGCACTGAAGGAATTGCTTCCGTCAGCAACGTACCGTTGAAGGTGCGATTTGCTTTCACGACAAGACTGTAACCAGACTTGAAGTTGAGCTCGCTGTCCTCAAGTGTCCATGTCGCCTTTGGCTCCATGATCCAGCTGAAGTTAGCTTCGAAGTACAAGTTGTACTTCGATGCACCAAGCAACCGTGCTACAGTTGTAACTGTTGCAGTCGTCGGTGTGAGTGCTTGTTCATGCTCGTAACTTTCGACACGAGCTTGACGTGCGACTACTGACATGGTTGTGTCAACATCTTCGTCTTCGAAGACTGGAACTGCATTGCGCACTCCAGCCCAAGACGTGTCGTTGAGCAACTTTTTCTGGTTGTCTTTGATGACAACCTCTGTGGTTGTTGATGTGTACATGATATCCTCTTTCAGGAATCTGAAACGCGGCGGGCGTTTGGCCGTGGTAAACGGTTCGTCTCTGGATTTCTCCATCAACTAGGTGTTCCTCTTTACCGCTCAAGTCGCACCGTGTGGTACGGCCTCAGCGGGAAAGAGGAACTTTGTTTGTGCTGACTTACACCGTGGGCGCAGGTAAAGAACGTGCAAGACGCCCTAGGGGCTTTTATTGAGCAGCTATTGATCTGCTACTGAGCTGGCAATGAAAGAAGCTCTAGCTGAAAGCCCAGAGCCTGTCAGATGCACTCCGTCGGCTGTGTAGGAGGCCTTGGCGCGAGCTTGGGGTTCTGAGGCCCACTCGATCATGTGGCAGCGTGGCCGCTTTGAGCACCAAGAGCGTGCCGCGTCATTCCAGGCCTTTACGCGTTCTTGGCGCTTAGCTCCGCCCAGTTTGGCGACGGTCACAACCCAGATGTCTCGCGACCCGGCAAGGCGCGCCAGAGCTGAGAACCGAGATCCCACTTCTTTCGCCGGGTACAAGGCGGCGTCATTCGTTCCGAGCGCCACGATCACGCCATCGCCAAGCAGGCCGGCGTCACGCCACATACGCACTTGTTCGATGCCTTCTGGACGGCAGTTGGATTGGATTTTGGTCTCATGAACTTGCAGCACGCCGTCTTTGCGGCACTGCCAGCCTGTGCGTAAAGCCCGCGACCCAACACCACTGACGAGTGCTTCCAGGCCCTCTCCCTCTAGAGCTTTTTGGTACAAGGACGGGTTCCCGCCGACCAGACTGTCACCTACGAGAGCTACAGACATCACAGCGTTCCCGCCACGTGGCGCTCCGCCTTCAGCCCTTACAGGAAAGAGGGAGAAAGCAGCGTAGAACAGTCCGAGAAAGCCGAATAGATAGAGAGAGTTGGCTAAAAAGTTAGGACGTTGCGCAGGTGTTCTTTGTATCACCCATGTACTGTGCCTGGAGTAGGAGATATGCCACGCGAATCTTACTTAGGTGGTAGACCCGGTTTAGGTGGTAGTCCAATGGTCAGGAAGTAGCAACCCAGCCTGTGATCACAACGTCGCCAACAGAGTGTTCATACCAAAGCTCTGAGCGTTCGAGAATGTGTGCTTTAAACTCAGACTGGAAGTTGGTAGACAAAACTTCAGCGCTGGACTTTCCAGAGAGGAACGCAAGAGCTTCTTCAGGGATCTTTGAGAGCTTTGGTTTCATAGCGTCAACATCTACCTCGCCTGGAGCCGCGTGTCCGCCACCTGCGCTGTGGTCTGGGAGAACCATCACTGTCAAGTTGACTTTAAGAAAGCCTCCGCCGGTTAAGTTCACAATGACAGCATCAAGTGGGACGCTCGTCGCTTCAAGACGCTTGACGGGCATGGTTGTCTCTGCGCCCTCAATAACAATGCTCGTACCACCTTGTACGGTCGCACCACCAAAGAGCATCTTGCCCGCGAACAAGCCACCAGCACCGACGACGAGAGCGATGATGATCAGCTTCTTAGAGCCGCCCTTGGCTGGCTCTTCTCCTTCTACAGTTTCTTTTTTCTTCTTAGCCATGTTTCCTCGTCTCTATCTGCCATCACACCGTGCTGGATCTATCACTTTTTGCTCAGTCCCAGTGTCGGCTCTAAGACGGTGACAAGTCCGGCGTCTGATGCCAGGTTCTGGGTTTCTGGGTTGCTCACTTAACGCCCGATAAGACGACAAGCTCAACGCGACGGTTTTTAGACTGTCCTTCCGCCGTGTCGTTCGGGGCGAGTGGTTTCGTGTCACCGTACCCGCTGGCAGATATGCGGTTTGCCGGAAATCCCTCGACATCAACGAAGTAGCGAAGCACGTTCGTCGCTCTGGATGTGGAGAGCTCCCAGTTAGACGGGTAGCGCCCGTTACTGATCGGCCGAGAGTCGGTGTGACCTTCGATCTGGACGTTATTGTCTATTTTCGTCAGGGCGCTCACAATTCCGTTGAGGATCTGTTTTCCGCGTATCTGCACATCGGCTTCACCGGAAACGAAAAGAACCTGGTCTGTGACGATGGTGACGACCAGGCCGCGCTCTTCTTGCCGGAAAGAAACACTGTCGCCAAGTCCCGCTTTAGTGAGCTCTTCTTGCAGCTGTGCAGCAATGGTCTTAAACTGCTGCTGCTCGTTTTTGACGAGTTGTTCTTGTAGTTCTTGAGCATCGAGTGCTTGCTCTGCTTTAAGCGCTCGACCGGCGTCCAGACCAAAGTCAACAGGTGATCCTTGAGTAGAGGTAGCTCCACCATCTAATACACCGTCACCACCGGGGAATGGTATTTCACCACCAAACTCTGATGCGAGAGCGTTCGCGACAGCTGCGAACTTCTGCTCGTCTACCTTAGAAGTAGCCCACAAACAAAGAAACATCGCCAGTAGCAGCGTCAGCAAGTCAGCGTACGGAATAACCCAAGCTTCATGGTTGACGTGTTCCTCGTGTTCCTCGTGCTCTTCGTGTTTTTTGTGCCCGCCTTTAGCTCCGTGGGCACCTTTTTCTTTATCTTCCGACGACACTGTTACTCCTTGGCCGCAGACTCACGCTCAGAAGGCGCGAGGAAAGTCACGAGCGTCTCTTCAACAACTCGTGGGTTTTTACCGGCTTGGATACTCATCACGCCTTCCATCAACATCGCGCGATACTCCACTTCTTCAGCAGAGAGTCGTTTGAGTTTGTTGGAAAACGGAAGCATGATGCCGTTGGCCATGAACACACCCCAGAAGGTAGCTACGAACGCTGCTGAAATTCCGTGTGCGAGCAACACTGGGTCATCGAGGTGGCTCATTGTCGCGATCAAACCGAACACAGCACCGATGATGCCGAAAGTTGGCGCAAAAACTCCGAACGCCTGACACCAGTCAGAACCAATTTTATGTCGTGCTTTCATCGCCTTGATATCGGTCTTAAGCACCTCTGAAATGGCTTCAGGGTCGATGCCGTCGATCGCCATCTGTAGACCTTTTTTCAAGAAAGGATCTTCGACTTTGCCGTTCTCGGCCTCAAGAGCCAAAATGCCATCACGACGCGCAGTACCTGCGAACTCGACTATTTTGCGAATTGCACCCATCTTGTCAAGTGGTGGCCCAGGAAGAAAGGTCTTCAAAATCACCTTGAAAGCTCCCGTGGTGTCTTTTAGTCTGAAGCTCATCATCGTCGCGCCGAGCGACGCCAAGATAACGATCAAAAGGGCAGCAGGGATGGAGACGAGGTAAGCCGGGTTGACGCCTTTCATCAAGCCACCAACGAAAATACCAATCAGAACGAGAATAAAACCTACGAGGTTGCCGAGCTCCATGCTCACTCACCTCCGTCTTCGATGGCACCCAAATAGTCGGTGTGGTTAAAAGCAGGATCGGCAGCCAGACGGTGCGCTACAGCCATGGTGACAGCTCTGGCCTCTACGATACGCGCAAAGATGGCATCAGGACGTTCTGTAACCACATAGTGGTCACCGTTGGTCAGCCAGATAGTGGTCTCATGGTGACCTTCTAAGCGCTCAATGAGGTCCTCATTGAGATATAGAGGCTCATCAGCTCGTATGCGTGTAAGACGTATCATTCGACGTTCATCCTTCCTTGTCTGTAGAGACCTAAACCAGCCATTGTCCAGGCGCGCAAGCGTTCTGGCAGTATGCCGGGGCCCGGATTTAGTCTCGGCCCCCTCTTGTAGCAGTTGGCACTACACCAAGTGACAACCATCTCGCCAATCTGGGTGTTTACGGCACAGTCCAAGCCATGACTTTGCTATCTCCGTGCCACGAGCTCTCCGCTCTTGTCTGGGACCTCCGCCAACACCTTGAGGTGCTCGTATACAGGCTTGAAGTTCAACAGCTCCTTTTAGCAGCGTCGCGTACAACGCACGTAGCGCGCGCTATCGCCGATGTGGAGGAGACGACTGCGTTGATAGCTAGTCTCGAGACAGATCTTGCGAGAGCTGCTGCCGCTTCAGCAAAGCTGCACGACGTAGAGCCTTTGACTACTTTGGAGAGTCTGGCAGAAGTGTGCGACCAAGAGCATGGCTTCAGTTTGAAAGATCACCGTACAGCTCTTGTCACACTTGGTTCTCAAGTGGAAGAGCTAGTGCGTTCCAATAAGGATCTCGCGCGCAAAGTAATGCAAGCTCGAGAAGTTATTTCTACTCTCGCACCACAGGCCGATACTTACTCTGCCACTGGGGCACCTGCGCAAACCACAAGGCCTGCGTTGAAGCTCAACCGTACTGTCTGAGGTCTTATGTCATCTATTCAATCACTCAGCTCTGCTCTCTCCGGACTCGTCGCTGCTCGACGTAAGTTAGAGACCCACGGACACAACATCGCTAACGCGTCTACAGAGGGATACACACGGCAGCGTGTTATTCAGTCACCTGTCGGCGCTGGAGTTGTGGCGCATGTGTTTTCCACCTCACCTAGCGATCCAGGTGGTGTTATGTCCATGGGTGTCGAGCGCCTATCAGATGTTTTGCTGCAGTCACGCATGGCAACAGCCGTAGAAGGACAAGGTGCTGCTCAAGCAACAGAGAAGTACATGATGCGTATCGAAGACGCCTTTGCTGAACCTTCAGAGTCTGCTATCTCAGGTCAACTCACACGTTACTGGGGTTCGTGGGCTTCGTTGGCTATCTCTCCTGACTCGACTGCTGCTCGCCAACAGGTACTCGCTGAAGGAGAACAACTCGCCTATTCGTTGCGTCGTGCCGACACAGAGATGTCCGACACGCTTACTTACGCGGGGGCCGAGCTTGAAGCGACTGCTTCTGAGATCAACAATCTTTCAGAACAAATAGCAGACTTAAACGGCGCTATTGTTTCTGCAGGACGTAACACAACGTCACAGGCGGACTTGTGGGATCAGCGCGACCGTCTCGTCTCACGTCTTGCTCAGCTAACAGGCGCTACGTCTCGTGTGCGTGAAGATAGCCAGGTCGCAGTTTTTGTTGGTGGTCGAGTTTTAGTAGACAACAAAACAGTCCTCAAGGTGCAAGCGACAGCTACTGAACTGCAGTGGGCTATTGATGGCGCAAAGGTCGATGCGTCTGGTTACGTGGGCTCTTTGCACACTCTCGTCTCAACAACGATCCCAGCACTTCGCGCTTCGCTAGACGCAGTCGCAGCAGCCCTTGTCTCACAGACTAACGCTATACACACAGCAGCTGCTGACCCGTCGGGTGCAACTGGACGTCTGTTCTATGATCCAGCCGGGCTGACAGCTGCGACGATCGCTATCTCCACTGACCCAACCAACGGCGTCGCAGGCAATCCTCAACGTGTGGCGGCAGCGTCAGTTGCCGGTGCAGTGTTTGACGGCTCAGCAGCGCACGCCCTGGCGTTGCTTGGTGACTCACCGACAGGCCCTGACGCGGCGTACATGGGGTTCTTGTCAAGCCTGGGTGTGGCTACGTCCTCTGCTCGTTCTCGGGCCGCTTCCTCAGAACTAGTGCTCGCTGCGGCAGCTAATGACTACAACGCTACAGCTCAAGTGAACCTGGATGACGAGCTCGCCGAGATGACAGCCGCACAGCGCGCCTATCAAGCGTCTGCTCGAGTTGTGACCGCTATCGATGAGATGCTTGATGACTTAATTCGCCGCTTTGGAAGGGTAGGCGCCTGATGCGTATCTCTCATCTCATGGCCCAGAGTAAAGTCACGTCTGACATGGCACACGCGCGGGAAGTACGCGACAAAGCTGCGTCGCAGATCTCGTCTGGCAAGAAAATCACGCGTCTGTCTGACGACCCAGCCGGCGCGATGGAAGCTCTGCGTGCTCGTCGCGAGTTGCAGCGTGCAGAGATCTACAGCGTCCAGTCTCAAGACGCGGTTGGTTGGCTTGACAACTATGACAGTTTGTTGTCGCAGTTCTCAGATCGCTTGCTGCGCGTGCGTGAAGTCTCTCTGTATGGTCAAAACACTGGCTCTGCAGGACCTGATGTTTCAGATGCGCTTGCTGATGAGATCCTTAGCATCAAGACTGAACTTCTTGCTTTGGCGAACTCCCGTTACACAGGTAAGCCGCTTTTTGCCGGCGCGCAAAACCCCGCATCGGTGTATAACGCTTCCGAGCTTTACGCTGGAGACTCTACTCCGTACATGCGTAACATAGCTCCCGGTATATCAATGGCAGTATCAATACCAGGACCAGACGCGTTCGGGGTTGATGGTTCTGGTACGCAGTTGTTCCAGACTCTGACAATCTTGGAAAATCAGGTACGAACTGCCAACGCTGGTGGTATCACGTCCTCGATTAATAATCTGGACGTAGCGCGTGAGCGCATTGAGACCAACCGTATCTCAGTAGGTGTTAAGACAACGACTGTGGAAGCTGTCCGCACCCAGCGTGAAGTTGCCAATGAGACACTCTCTCGGCAGATCTCGTTAGTAGAAGACGCTGACCTAGCTCAGGCATCTATAGAGTTCAACTCAGCCCAGACGGCGTACAACGCTACGCTGGCAACTGCCGCGCGTTTGTTTGAGTCCTCTCTCGTCAATTACCTGCGCTAGGGACCCACTTAATCCGAAGCTAAAGTACAGGGCCGACTCAGGCTCAGCCCCAAGCGTGCGCCGGGTGTGTGTGCCAGGCACCATACTGGTATGGTGCGTTATTCGGTCAAACTTCAACTCGCAAGCAAAGACTCAGTCCTGCCTACAAAGGATCTAGTAGCATTAGTTTCATCTATCACTGGCGTCGAGACTGAGAGCGTAGGTCTGTACGTGACAAAGACTCACCCTCAGACTGTCTCTTTGTCATTCAAGATCGTATCGCAAGAATCAGACGCAGTGCTGCTCAAAAGTCTCAGCAGCCAACTACAGTTTCCACTACTGCAAACTCTCTCTTTGTCAGTCGCTCAAGAAAGATGAGTACCACACAAGAAGTTGCGTCACTTAGTCTAGACGAAGAGATCGCCGCTTGGGATCGTGCTGAGACTCTGTACGCCACACAAGAGCGCATCCTCGTCCCTGTAGTGAGCGTTGTAAAAGGTGGTGTGATTGTCGATATCGGGTTGCCAGCTTTTCTACCAGGAAGAATGATGGCTACAGGAAAACCCGTCCCTGGTTGCCAAGACGCAATGGTAGGTACCAAGGTAAAAGTGGTGGTGTCTTCATATAACAGGTCAGCACGATCAATAGTTGTGTCAGGCGTTGAAGAGACACATGAAGAGTTTCTAGAACGCTGCGGACACATAGCTCCTAATCCTGACTCTTACAGCACGATTGATGCTACGGTGCTCTCTGTTATGCCGTACGGCGTTTTCCTGAAAGCAGACGGTGTCGTCGGTCTGCTACATAAGTCAGAGATCTCCTGGGGTAAGAACGACCAGGCCCCGCTTGGCTTTAGTCCTGGCCAAGTAGTAAGAGTCGCGGTACTCCCTTTTGGCAAGTCTTGTCGAGTGTGTTTCACGACGAAGGACCCGAATGACTCTCCTTTGCTCGTGGCTTCTCGTCACGCAGGGACCCGTGAGTCTCAAGACGCCATTGTTGTTGGAGCGTTGCCGTTTGGTCTGCGTGTGGAGATCAACGGCGCGCACTCGATGATACACCACTCGAAGCTAGAAGGCGCACCTCTTGCTGAGCTAGTTCCTGTTAGGTCCGTAGCAGAAGAAGACCGAGAAGAAGCCCGAAAGATAATGAAGGAAAGAAGCAGAGATAACACAATGGAGTTGTTGCGCAGATACCCAATCGGTACTGTGCTGAGCGTAGTGATTGACAGTGTCGACATAGACGCAGAACGCATCGACTGCAGTCTGTCTCGCTAAGTTATCTCAGCTGTTCTCGCGCTCTTGTTTCTCTGCAGCTACTGCTTTCTTAACAGCGCCAGCGAGCGCTGCGTCTATAACGCCCCACCCCACCCACGCAATGGCGAACGCCGCTACAAATATCTTTGCTCCGTTGAGCATGTTCTCTCCAGCATAAACAGAGTCCCACAGGCCGCGTCCGCCTATGAGCAGAGCAAAGATCAGTGCAGCTGTTAAGCGCCACGGAGCTAACGGGCCGCGTCGTGACCCGATTTTTGCTTTTTTAATCTCTTTGCGAGCTTCCTTGACGGAGAGCGTTCTTGTTGTTTTAGCCATTGTTAGGCCTCACACGCGATGTCCCATAAAGAGCTAGCCCACAAAGCTCCGCTGTGCTCTTGACCGTCAATTGTTGCTAGGAACGGTGCGAAGTTGAGCATCGCCCCAGGTTGAGAGCATCGTCGAGCATCAACGACGTCAATCACGCAAGACGTACCACCGATCGCGTTCCATAACGCACTTGTCGCATTCACTGAGTACCCGCCTGGAACTACTGCTCGCCAAGAAGCTCGTGCTGCGACTTTACGGGCTCGGCGTATAAAGCTACTCCAGCCAGGCCCAGCGTTGTACTCGACAGCCAGGATGGACACATGACCACGAGAGCCAAGTCTGCCGTC
>Ga0102917_1000540_pt1 | contig 12540 bp, 9 predicted proteins | sample Colrivmet1562A02_FD_78201 | JGI IMG/M metagenome (GOLD analysis project Ga0102917, IMG submission 78201) | Estuarine microbial communities from the Columbia River estuary - metaG 1562A-02 | ecosystem: Environmental > Aquatic > Marine > Intertidal zone > Estuary | place: USA: Columbia River...
AAATACGTGCTAAGAATTGGACAAAAAAAACATTTTATGTGAATTTATTCGGTTGGGCTATATATCTTTTCGGATATGAATTGTTGTTCCGTGGGGTCTTGTTGTTTTTATTGGTTGATGCAGTTGGAGTTCCAATCGCCATCTCCATAAATGTTATGATGTATGCAATTTCTCATATTCCCAAAGGCTTATCAGAAACTATTGGGGCCATTCCGCTGGGTTTGGTTTTATGTGTATTGAGTCTTCTTTCAGGCACCATTTGGATTGCATTTTTTGTTCATATTGCCCTTTCCTTCACGAATAGCCTTACGGCATTAGCACATCACCCAGAAATCACTTATGTTAACTGGAAGAAAAAGGCAACGAATGCACATGATTAACTTTTATTTGCTTCGGGGGCTGTCAAGAGAATCGGCGCACTGGGGGACATTTCCCACGGATTTAGCGAATAAAATTCCAAATTCGCGGGTCATCCAAATGGATTTGCCTGGCGTTGGGGAATTAAATCAAATGAATTCTCCCACAGAAATCCAGTCAATGATTGATATATTAAAGCTTAATTATTTTAAACATGAGGGCACGAATATTTTCATTGCCTCCTCACTTGCTACCATGGTTGCATTAACATGGGTGCAGCGAACAAAAGATGATTTTCAAGGATTGGTTTTACTTTCTCCAGGCTTAAAAGGCATCTGTAAATTTACAGAGCGAATTAAACCACGATCATGGTATGATTGCGGTGTAATCATGTTGCATCCATCGAGTAAAATACGGGAAAAGAAATTGTTAAAAATCAATTTGAATAATTCCATTTCACGAAAAGAGGTGTTTGAGTCGTGGGTAGAAATTCAGAACAAAAGACCCTACAAGGTTAAAAATGCATTTAGGCAATTACTTGCGGGTACTCGATTTAAGTTGTTAGACCAAATCATCGATATTCCAATTTTAATTTCGGGAAGTAAAAAGGATAAATTGGTAGCTTCTGCCTGTTTTATCAAGTTGAAAATCAAATTAGGGGCAGATATAGCTTTACATGATCATGCTGGTCATGCGTTGACATTAGACGCATCCGCTTGGTTAATAGAGAAGATTTATAATTGGCAACAAGCAAAGGGACTCGCATGATCGTATTTATTACTGGTGCCACCAGCACCATTGGAAATCACTTGGTTAATTTGCTCACCTTAGAAGGAATAACGGTGCATTTATTAGTTAGAGACATAAAGAAAGCGGCTTATTTCAATCAGGATAATATTAAGTTGTTTCAAGGGGATATTGATTCTGAAGAGGCCTTAATTCAGGCGATGTCGGGATGCACTCATGTTTTTCATTTAGCGGCTTTAACCAGTGTTTGGCAGAAGAATCCTTCACGCTATTATGAAGTTAATGTTGGATGCACCCTCAATGTGCTTCGTGTGGCGAAAGACCTCGGAATAAAACGCGTGGTTATAACCAGTTCTGCAGGCGGGTATGGCCCTTCGATTTCGTCAATTGTAACTGAAAAAAAAGCAAGGGAAATCGGTTTTTTTAATGATTATGAATGTTCTAAGGTCATTTGTGAATTAAAGGCCAAAGAGTTTGCAATCGCAGAAGCGTTTGATGTGGTCATTGTTTCTCCTTCTCGTGTTTATGGTCCAACCTTGAATGCTGAAGTGTCGAGCATAACCTTATTATTTGATCAATACATAAATCATTCTTGGCGCTTGATCCCCGGCGACGGTAAGGAGGTTGGAAATTACGCTTACATTGAGGATGTCGCTCGTGGTCATGTATTGGCAATGCACCACGGTAAACGTGGAGAATCATATATTTTAGGTGGACATAACATTACCTATAATACATTTTTTAACTTAATGGCAGAGCTTTCATCGATTCAACGTAAAATGATTCATGCGCCCTTTTTACTTCAGAATCTGTATGCCTACATTGAGTTAATTAAAGCACGTTTTGTAAGTGGTGTAGCTAAAATTACACCACAATGGCTAGCAAAGGGTAAATATCATTGGGAGGTAGATTGTTCTAAGGCAATCAATGACCTTGGATATCAAATTACACCCTTGAATGAGGCCTTCAATAAAACAATTACCTTTTTAAAACAGAAAGGAAATGAAACATTTCATTGAGCGTATTGGAAAGAAGACCTTTGTGGTATTTACGTGGAGTATCTTAACGATTGTTTGTTTCGGCCTATTTGCTTTGACCCAATTAACGGATAATATTGTGTCAACCTTTGGGTTGAGCTTTCTACTTTTTTTTGGCTCTATGGCATATGGTTTTTTTTATTTTCAAGCATTTCCAGCTCATCGATTACCAGCGAATTATTATCAAAAGAAAGCAATAGAAACCAAGTTTCTTTATTCTGTATTAGGGGTCGAGCTATTTAGGCGATTTTTGATTAATTCACCGTTTCGAAGATTAAATCAACGTGTTTATTTAAAAGGGCGGAAGGATTACATTGCGATTTTTTTAGAAGAAACGAAACGCTCTGAAACCTCGCATATCATTGGATTAATTGTTGGAATAATATTCACCGGTTATTTCATTCTTCAACAACACATAAGTCAATTTTATTTCGCGCTTTTTTTTAATACGCTATTGAATATCTATCCAATTTTATTGCAGCGTTTTAATAGAAATCTTCGCATCAAGGTAAGGGTTTAATAAGTGCGAGTAATTCTTAGGTTGCTTATGTTACCTTTGCGGTAGGTTAAGAGCCTAATTCACCTTTAAAGAATTTAAACACCAACAACAAAAGGCGTCAATCGAAAAGGATGAATACATGGCTTGGTTTAATTTAAGCGGATTGTAAATGAGAATAGGTAGTGATTTTGATAAAATTGAGTGGGAATTTCTCGGGATGAATTTGTTAGAACCGAATGCGCTGATTGGCGATTTATTGTTGTGCTTTATAGCAATAATGTTTTTTTCTTTGATTAGAAAAGAAACATCGAATCTCTTTGTTCGCTATTGGTCTCGATTTTATTTAACCTTCGCAATTTCATTTGTTATCGGTGGGTTTGGCCACGTGTTATTTAACTATACGCATATTGCAGGTAGAATCCCCCCATGGTATTTGGGTATAATAACGTCATTTTGGATTGAACAATCGATGATTTTATTATGGCCACAACCTAAAATCCGAAAATTACTTCAGCAAATTTCAATGGTAAAATCTGGTTTCTTTTTATTGGGATTAACTGTATATGTATTGGTATGGTTTGATTCACTTTCACTCACTACAGGAATGATTTTCCCAACCTATAATGCAATAATCGGTTTAGGGGGTTCGCTTGGTATCTTAGCGGTGATATATCAGGGACGTTATACCAATGACTTTAAATATTTTTGGTATGGTGCCTTAAGCTTTTTCCCAAGTGCTATCATTCAAGGATTAAAATTGAATATACACCCGTGGTTCGACCGCAATGATTTAAGTCACCTGCTCTTGTTAATCGGACTATTTTTTTATTACAAGGGAATTAAATCAACACAGCATGCAACAGACATGATTCTTTCAAACATGCAAAAGGCTCCCTAAATGGAAAAATCTAACATAACCTATGTTACAGATAACAATCGTCGGAATACCTTGCTCAGAATAGAATCAAATTAATTAGTAACTTAGTAAAAATAACAGGAATGAATAAGCAAATAGAAGCAGCATTAAACGATCAGATTAGTAAAGAAGCATCTTCATCTCAATATTACCTTGCTATGGCATCTTGGGCTGAAACACAAGGGCTTTCGGGAACCGCTTTTTTTATGTATGCGCATTCCGATGAGGAACGGTTTCACATGTTGAAATTAGTAAAATTCGTAAATGAGCGAGGTGGTCGCGCAATCGTCCCTTCTATTACTCAGCCTCCGTCTGATTTTGATACAGTTCAGCGAATGTTTGAGCTCTTATTAGCACATGAACTAACTGTAACACAATCCATCAATGAGGTGGTAGACATTTGTCTTAAAGAAAAAGACTACACTACCCATAATTTTATGCAATGGTATGTTTCTGAACAAATGGAAGAGGAAGCATTAGCAAGATCTATTTTAGATAAATTAAACTTAATCGGAAACGAGAAAGGAGGAATGTATTTATTCGATAGAGAAATGCTAGAAATTGCCAATTCAAGTGCCAATGCCCCAAAGAACAACGGGTAAGAAAACCCTTTTTGTTTTTCTATCTTTTTTCGCGTTTTTCCAATGTTGCTGGACCCAATATCGATTATCCTTTGAGCATTACCGCATCACGGATGGCTTGTCTCAATCCAATGTTACATGTATCGTAGAGGACTCCCAAAATCAACTATGGTTCGGCACTCAAGAAGGATTAAATCGTTTTGATGGAACTTCGTTCGACCCCTTCAATAGAGAAAATGCACCAGCAATTAAAAATGCGTATTTCTTCGATGCCACCAAAGATGCTAATGATGACTTGTGGTTCGGAACACGCAATGGCCTATTAAAGTATGCGTTTAAAAAAGGAGTTTTTACTTCCTATGCAATTTCTAAAAAAAGTACAAAGTCCGTAATGAATGTGGCTGTTTTAGGGCCTACTTCATTACTTGTTTTAACCTCCAAACAGGAACTTTATCGCTTTGATAAACAGAAAAACCGTTATTCCCGCATCAGGTTAAATACACCAGTTAAAACCCTTGTGAAAAGTGATAAAACGTCTTTTATACTCGGCGAAAATAACGTAATATAGAAAGTAAACAAACGGGGTGAACTCTATCCATGGTATAATTCATCAGCCCTAATACATACGATTAAATTCTGCAATAATCAGGTCTTTATTTTTACAAGTAAAGGAGTTTTTTCGATTAATGTGTCCAAAAGAAACATTAAGCTTAAACGCATGTTCCGCGGTGTTCAGGGCTCGAACATTTCTAATATAACAGCCATGGTATATACCGGTGGGATGTATTATATTGCAACAAATCAGCAGGGTTTATATTCATTTGATGAACGGGGTAAACAACTGAATTATTCAGCCAATCTATTCCAAGCGAATCGATTAAACACAAACAACCTGAATTGTCTTTTTTTATCTAAAGACAAGGTGCTTTGGGTGGGGTCTGACCGGGGTGTTTCTTGCACCATGCTTTCTGGATCTGGATTTAACACAATCAAACCGTCTGCCGATTTGTCAAAGGGCCTTCCAAGTGAGAATGTTTGGAGTTTTTCTACCCATAAGCAATCGCTGTTAATTGGAACTGATCTTGGTATCACAAGGTATAATCCCACCACAGAACTCACGAATCATTATTTCAGAAGCGAAAATTTAAAAACAGATGCTTCTGTTATGGATATAGAGTCAATTTCATCAGATGAATTTTTATTAGCGTGTTATGATGGTATTTATCGGTTCAATCCAACGCGTACAAATCCATTCAAGTCCATTCCAATTTCAAATGGACAACTGTCTTCAAAGCATGTACATTTCTTTAAAATAATAGCGTTAAATAAAAACACCTTCTTAATCGGCTCCTCCGCTGGCTTATTGCGTTTGGATTTAGCGAAGGGAACGTTTACCGAAATACATCCGGAGTTGCAGGATCAAGTCCGTGAGATAAGCACAGACGCTCAGGGGAAAACATGGGTTTTATACGAGAATTATGGATTATATCAATGCATTGAGCAACAAACCACGGTTTATATTAAACCATTTAAACACAACCGGAAGTTATTGTCATTAATTACCGATCCACTTACCGCCTTTACAGAACTAAGAAAAGGTGTATTTTTAATAGGCACAATGGGGGCTGGGGTAGTTCAAATTAGTGAATCTACCGGATTACTCAAGTCAATATCGAAATTAGAAGGCCTTCCAAACAATACAATCAATAGCTTAATAAGAGATAGAAAAGGTAACGTGTGGGGAAGTACCAATAGAGGGTTGATATGCATAAATTCTAGAGGAAGTCTTAATTCAAGTATAGAGCGGCGCGGTATTGAACCCAATGAATATAATATGAATGCCTCCTATATAGATGCCAATGGCAAGTTATATTTTGGTGGAATATTCGGACTTGTTTTTTTTAATCCTAACACGGTAATCAATCCGTCGGTCAATTTATATCCCAAAATCACAAAGGTCACCTTTCATAAAAAAACCAGGCATTTTCCATCAGGTTTTGTGACTGAATCACAATTGAAAAAATTAGCATATGCCATTCATCTCCCCTATAATGCAAGAGATTTTGAAATAAAATTTCAATCGAGTCAATTGTATGGAGCTAAACATGTAACTTATAAATACGTGATTATTGGAGAAGAAACTGATACCATTTTAATTGGAAACACCAATAAACTTTCATTTAACTCCCTGGCCAGCGGAACGTATTATTTACGGCTTTATTCTCGTTATGAAAATGGCCCTTGGACCGATACACCGGCTTTATTAACGGTAACCATAAACCCCCCATTTTGGGCCACAATTCCTTTTTGGCTATGCATTGCTGTATTTCTTTTGCTCTGTGCCTATATCTATCTTAAATACCAAGTAAATCGCGAACGTGGTCAACGACTAAAATTAGAGGAACTGGTAACAAAAAGAACGCAAAAAATTCAAGAACAAAAAGAACAAATCGAACGTAAAAACGAGTTGATTAGTCTTGAGAAAGAAAAGGTTCTAGCGCAACAAAAACAGCTTTTCATTGAAAAGGAACGCGCAGAAAAGTGGTTAAATAATGCCCTTCCATCTCAGGCTGTTAAAGAATTAAAAGTACAAGGTAAGGTCTCGGCAAAAGCCTACGAACATGCAACAATCATGTTTACGGATGTGGTTGGTTTTTCAAAGATTTCTGAAAATATCAACCCAACTCGATTAGTTAATAAATTGGATGTTCAATTCCGAAAATTTGATCAAATCATTAAAGCGAATAATCTAGAAAAGATTAAAACAATCGGTGATGCATACATGGCTGTTGGCGGATTACCAGATGAAAATTCTACGCATGCCATTGATGCATGTATCGCAGGATTGCAAATTCAAAGCTATATGCGGGCGAAAAAATTTGACGCCATAGCGAATCATAAAGATTATTGGGAGATTCGATTGGGAATTAATACAGGACCGGTTACCGCTGGAATTATTGGTTCCTTGAAAATGGCATATGACGTATGGGGATCTGCGGTTAATCAGGCACAACGTATGGAAATGTTAGGACAAGCAGGTACCGTTACTATTTCGGAACAAACATTCAAGCTCGTTGAACCGTATTTTGAATGCATACATCGAGGAAAAGCGCAAATGAAATCTAAAGTCATACTGGATATGTATGAGGTCCTTCGAATAAAACCAGCATTATCACTGAACGGTGAAGGTCTTAAACCGAATGATCTATTTTATGAAATCGTGGGATTGCATCATTACAGTTCGATTAAATATTACACCGCTGAGAATGAATTAATTCAGCTATTAGCCCAAGAATTACCGCCAGACTTAAGTTATCATTCCTTGGCCCACACCAAAGATGTTGTCAAAGCCGTAGAGCGTATTGCACTGCTTGAAGGGGTAAGAGATGAGGGCTTATTCTTGCTAAAATCGGCGGCGCTTTTTCACGATGCAGGATTTGTAAAACAATACGAGCATAATGAGCCAATTGGTGCGGCCATGGCGGAAGCCATGCTTCCTAAATATGGGTATAATGAACAACACATTAAAACCATAAAAGAACTGATATTTGTGACTCAAATCCCTCACAAACCAGTGAATAAGCTTCAGGAAATCATGTGCGATGCCGATTTAGATTATCTTGGAACAGATTCCTTTGAAGAAACGGCAAATAAATTAAAGATAGAATTAATGGCTAAAGGTAAAATCCAAACGGATAGAGAATGGGACCAACTTCAAATTACCTTTTTAAAGCAACACAAGTATTTTACACAAACGGCAATTCTGACCAGAGAGAAAAAGAAAAAAGAGCATTTAAAAGGGATTAAACAGCGGTTCGAAGCCAATAACTACGATTAAAGATCTCTTAAATTTCGGGTACGTTCTTTATCTGTTTGCTTTGACTTAGCTATTGAAATAGCATAAGTAAGACTATACATTATACGTTTTTTGGGAACATCATTAATCCATTGATCAAGATATAAACCAATTCCAATGCGTTGATTGTGTTTTAATTCGATGTCTGCTCCTCCGTAATAGCGAATTCGATTGAATTGCTTTCCAACGGCACTATTTTCTGGATTATAAAAGAATTCAGCACTTAATGAGGGATTAATTGGAAGCCCATTGATGTTATATTGAACACTCGGTTTTATTCGCCATGCTTGGTCAAATTCTGAATCATAAGCTGCGCTGATCCGATTAAAACTATATTGATAGCGAATTCTGAGCCCTGCCTCTAAGCGCTTTTTCGTATAAGAAAATTGAAGATTTCCATTAATTCGTTGACTCGTAGAATACGTTCCGTCCAAAGATTTTGAAAATATTACCCGGTAATCAAGGGAAGGCCTAAACCATGAACTAACCTTATAGCGAAAACTTACCTGTGGGAAAAGGGTGCCCAACCCATCATACCCGTAGCGTTGAGTCAAATCTAAGGATGCACCCAGTTTTTTAGTCAGGTTATATTTTACTCCTGTTTCAAGCCAAACTTGTTGCTCAAAGAGCTGTGCCTTGGGTGTTATCAACACTAGGCAAAACAAAAAACCAATAATAACTTTCACTTATTGCTCTTTGTTTAAGATAATTTCACCAAGGTCAACTACTTGATTTTTTTCTGTTATTTCAACCTCAAACAACTTTTCTTTTTGTAATGATGAGCATGGATAACAATTTTCATACATGAACACCACATAGTTTCCAGGTCTTAAATAATTAAACTCAAAACTCCCATCATAGCTTGTACTGATATCATCGCTGTAAAAGCTCTGATCATTACCATAAATAATGTATACATTCTCATCACCTAATGCACTCAATCCAGCAAACAGCGTTAGTTCTGTATCGGTGTAGAATCTTCCTGTTAATTTACCTTTAATGCTGGCTTTTCCTCCAATACCAGGTGCTTTTGAACATCCGAAAAATAAAAGAACTAGACCCAGAAAAAGTGGAAAAAATGATAATCTACGCATAATATTATGTTAATAATTGAACAAATACAAAGATATTCTTTTTTAAGCTTTAGCGCATCTTATTCTCTATTTTGACGTAACTTGCGCATTAATAATACATTAAGATGAGAGCTTCTTTCCTTGTTTTGCTTTTGTTAACAATGGTTTTTCCTGTTACCTCACAGGTATTAATCAATGAGTATTCATGCTCTAATATCAATGGTCCAAATGATGCGTATGGACAGAAAGAAGATTGGATTGAATTACTCAATCCTACAGGGAGTCCGGTTAATTTAACGGGATGGTATCTATCGGATAAACCAACCAACCTTACGAAATGGCAAATACCAAGCGGTACAATTGCTGCCAATGGATATAAGATGGTGTTTTGCTCAAAACGCAATACAGTCAATGGCAATGAGTACCATCCGAATTTTAATTTATCGCAAACAGAAGGAGATTGGATTATTTTAACCAATCCTGCCTTGGCTGTTGTGGATTCCTTTAAAATTAAGCACCTTACTAAGTCCGATCATTCCATCGGAAGAACAAGCAATGGGGCAGCAACCTTTTCGCTGTTTACTACCCCAACACCCAATGCAGCTAACGCCAACCCTATTCCGTTTTACACACCGAAACCCGTATTTAGTTTGGCGCCAGGTTTTTATCCAGGGAGTCAAACAGTAAGTATTACATGCGCAGATCCAAGCGCAAGTATCCGATATACTTTAGATGGTACCGACCCAACAGCCGCCTCACCCCTCTATACTGCGCCAATTACAATAACTACAACCAAAGTGCTGCGCGCTGCTGCCTTTAGTACAAGTCTTCCATCGTTTACAGAAACAAACACCTATTTTATTAACGTTTCGCATACAGTTCCTGTAGTTTCTGTTTGCAGTCAAGGGGTTCAGCAAATGCTCCAAACAGGAAGTCAGAATCCCCCAAATCGTATCGGTTCGTTTGAGCTTTTTGAAGATAACGGGGCATTTATCGATGAAGGACAGGGAGATTTTAATAAGCATGGCAACGATTCATGGGCCTATAACCAACGAGGATTCGATTATATCTGCCGAGATCAATACGGCTATAATGGCGATCTAAATCATCAGATTTTCCCCGAAAAATCTCGAGATAAGTTTCAACGGGTTATGTTAAAACCAGGAGCAAGTGATAATTATCCGTTTGAAAATGGGGCGCATATTCGTGATGCATTTATTCATACCCTATCTGTTCGTGCCGACATGAAATTAGATGAACGCACATGGCGTCCAGCAGTCGTTTATTTGAACGGAAACTATTGGGGGGTTTATGAGATTCGTGAAAAAGTAGATGATCACGACTATACCGATTATTATTACGATCAGAATAAATATAATTTGTATTTCCTGAAGACGTGGGGAGGCACGTGGCAAGAATATGGTTCACCAAATGCTCAGCCAGATTGGACAGCGCTTCGGAATTATGTACTCAATAACAATATGGGGAATCCTACGAATTTTAATTATGTTGATTCCCTGCTCAATTGGAAGTCGCTGGCAGATTATTTCATGATTAATTCCTATACCGTCAACCAAGATTGGTTGAATTGGAATACTTCCTGGTGGCGCGGATTAGATACTTCGGCAGACAAAAGAAAATGGCGCTATGCCCTATGGGATATGGATGCCACCTTTGGCCACTACATCAATTACACCGGCATACCAGACCCGAGTGCAAATGCCGACCCCTGTAATGCAGAAAATTTACCTAATCCAGGAGGACAAGGGCATACGGATATTCTTGAGAAATTAATTTTAGAAAACCCGATTGTAGAACAGTACTACATTACACGCTATGCGGATTTAATTAATACCTCGTTCAGCTGTGCCAGTATGATTGCATTGTTAGATAGTATGGTCAATGAAATTGCGCCTGAAATGACGGGGCAATGCGCAAAGTGGGGAGGCACGTACAATGGATGGCAAAGTCGAGTAACTCAATTAAGAAATTTCATTAATCAGCGCTGCGTAGCACTTGAGCAAGGATTAGTAGACTGCTATCAATTGTTAGGACCCTATCCAGTAACATTTGATGTGTCTCCAGCTGGAGCTGGAACGCTACAGGTGAATTCTATCAATCCGCCACAGTATCCGTGGTCCACCTCCTATTTTGGCGGAATACAAACCAACCTACAAGCAAATGCCAATACTGGATGGGTATTTAGTCATTGGACTGTTACTTCTGGAGCCATGGGGCTTGCCACGAGTGTTCCCAATAATTTCATAAATCTTACGGGACCGAACACCATCGTTGCAGTGTTTGTTCCGGATGTACCAGATATTGATGGGGATGGCTGTTTGAATGTGGACGAAGTTCTTGCAGGAACAGATCCTTCGGTTGCTGATACGGATGGCGACGGAGAAAATGATTGCCTTGAAATTGGAAATCCCGCCGCACCAACAGATACGGATGGCGATGGAATTATTGATGCTCTTGAATCTTCTAGTCAAGATTCCGATGGAGATGGGGTAATGAATGAATTAGACCCCGACAATAATAATCCGTGTATCCCTAATCCCAATGCCGGTCCCTGCGATCAAGACAACGATGGCTTAACGAATACACAAGAAACAGCGGAGGGAACAAGTCCTACAAATCCCGATACGGATGGAGATGGCTTAACCGATGGTGTCGAAGTTTCCGGAGGGTCAGATCCCTTGAATCCATGTGATCCCGATGATACACTTCCTGGATGTCAAATTGATACAGATGGGGATGGATTAACGGATGCACAAGAGGGCGTTTATGGAACAAACTCATCAAATCCCGATACGGATGGAGACGGCTTCACGGATGGACAAGAAGTTAGTATGGCAAGTAATCCCTTGGATCCTTGCGACCCAGATGACAGTTCTCCGGATTGCTCAGTGGGTATACACTTCCCTACGGCATTTTCACCTGATGGATTAGGTGATAACTTAAATGAACAGTATTCGATAATTGTTGGTAAAGACATTAAAGAATTCGTGTTTTACATTTATGACAGATGGGGTAATGTGATGTTTGAATCCTCAAGTAAAACATTGAAATGGGATGGCACTTATAAGGGAGTACCATGTAATACAGGGGTATATGCCTATATGGCCGATGTGGTGTATGTTAGTGGCGATAAAAAAGTGTTTTCTGGAAACATAACACTGATTCGTTAAGATGTGCAAGTATAGTAAGTTCATAGTAATTATGGCGCTCTTTGTCCTCAAGGTAACAGCGCAAGATTATCATTTCACTCAGTACGATCGAGCGATGCTCTTATTGAATCCTTCAGCTGCCGGTAATTTTGATGGTTTTGAGCGATTTTCAGTCCAAAATCGAAATCAATGGGTAGGAACAGGAACCCGGTTTATGACTTCATTAGCTTCCGCTGAATTCACCTTCGGTAAAAATAATTTTGACAATAAATCCTATGCAGGAATGGGGCTCCATTTTAATCGA
>Ga0102917_1000545_pt1 | contig 12464 bp, 10 predicted proteins | sample Colrivmet1562A02_FD_78201 | JGI IMG/M metagenome (GOLD analysis project Ga0102917, IMG submission 78201) | Estuarine microbial communities from the Columbia River estuary - metaG 1562A-02 | ecosystem: Environmental > Aquatic > Marine > Intertidal zone > Estuary | place: USA: Columbia River...
CAACCGCTATCAGTTGATATCGGGGGAGCGGCGTTTGAGGGCGGCTCGTTTGCTGGGCAAAAAGGAAGTCCCTGCCTACGTGATCGAAACCGACAAGCAGGGCATGATCGAGATGGCCCTGGTAGAGAATTTGCAACGCAAAGACTTGAACCCCATCGAAATCGGGTTGGCCTTGTTGCGACTTCAAGAGGAGTGCAAGCTCAACCAAGACGAAGTGGCGAACCGGGTGGGGATGTCACGGGTGAATGTTTCCCATTATACACGGCTGGTCAAATGTCCTCCCGAAATTCAGGCTGCACTGCGCGCAGGGCATCTTGAGATGGGGCATGGCAAGGTCCTGGCCGGTATCGGTCGTGTGGACTTGCAGTTAGAGGCCATGAAGCGTTGCATCGAAGGTGCTTGGAGCGTTCGGGCCTTGGAAGCCTTTGCCAAGTCGCTAGAAACCACCCAACGCCGTCCAGCTGAACCGACCGGTTCACCTTCCAAGACCGCTCCATTGACCCAGGCAGCGGCCTATCAAGCGGTGCAGAACCGATTGGTTCGTCACTTTGAAAGCCCCGTACGGTTGCAGGCCGGTTCAACGGGCAAGGGTGAAATTCGAATTCCTTTTGCCAACACCGAAGACCTGAATCGTTTATTGGATTTGATTTTTGAACGCGATTGATATCAAGCCATGCGTCTTGGTTTTCGCCTTGTTTTTATCACTTTTCTTGTTGGGTTAGAGGTTTCGTTGACGGGGTTTTCGTCCTCTCTATTCGCCCAAGATGCAGCGATTCGCTCTCAGGATGCAGCGATTCGCTCCTTGGATTCCATTCCGCCTTTGCCAGACCCGACTTTGGTTACACGCCGGGCCGCTCTGCTACCGGGTTGGGGACAATGGACCAACCGAGCTTATTGGAAAATTCCGGTGGTGTGGGGAGGATTGGGCTGGATGGCGTACCAGACTTCCAGGACCTCTGATTTGTATTTGGATTACCGCAATGCGTATCGATGGAGGACGGACAACGATCCACTCACACGGGATCCTTTTGAAAGCACGGATAGTGAAGCTTCTTTGCTCCAAAAACGCGATTTACTGCGCAGGAGTCGGGATGCCTATGTCCTGTTGACCCTGGTCGCCTACGGACTTCAAATATTGGATGCCCATGTTGATGCGCATCTCAAGGGCTTTGAACGCTTGGACTTTTCGGTGCGACCAGCCCTACCAGGCCAGGCCCCTGGTCTTGGGGGTGCAGCCCTGACCTGGACCTATCGCTTTTGAAGTCAAAATCTTTTTGTTTTTTAATGTATGAATCTATTGTTTTTGGGACACGGTCGTTTGGCCAAGGTGGTCGCCGAGGAAGCGGCCCAACGTGGGCATCGCGTTGTGGATTTTTTGGATTCCCAACGCCCACTCCAAAGCGAGGATCTCAGGGTTGAGGTGGACATGGTGATTGAAACGGCTTTGCCTGAAGGCGCTATCGAGCGATCCACTCAAGTTTTGGAAGCAGGCAAACCCCTCCTGATAGGGACCACCGGTTGGTACCATCGCATGTCGGAATTGCAAGCCATCTGTTCTCATAACAATGGTACGGTTTTGTGGGCGTCTAATTTTGCCCCTGCTGTCCAGATTTTTAGATCTTTGGCCGCCGAAGCGGCTCAACGATTGGCCTCCTTACCCGGCTACCGCATCGAGCTTCACGAGGCCCACCATCTCCAAAAGAAAGACCGTCCGAGCGGTACGGCTGTTCACACCGCCATGGATTTATTGAAAGTTCGCCCGGATTGGTCCGGTTGGATCCAAGGGGAGGAAGGGGAAGATCTTCGAAGCCTATCCGGCCATCAAGCCCCTATGAATCAATCGCAGACGGAGTTAAGGATTTTTAGTCATCGGACCGAGAACGAAGTGGGGACCCATACCCTTCGAATGCAAGGGGCCTACGAAAGTCTGGAATGGACGCATCGTGCGGTGGACCGAAGGGCTTTTGGATGGGGGGCTGTTTCGGCGGCCGAATGGTTGCAGAACCGACGAGGCTGGTACAGCATCGACGATTTTTACAACGAACTCTGGGCCTCACCCAAATAAATCCCCGTTGGTGGTCGAAGCCGGAGGTACCACCCCCAAATGCCGGTAGGCTCTTTCGGTCAGTTCACGTCCACGCGGGGTCCGTTTGAGGTAACCCTCTTGGATCAAAAACGGCTCGTAGACTTCTTCGATGGTGCCTGCTTCTTCGCCAACAGCGGTCGCTATCGTATTGAGTCCCACCGGTCCTCCCGAAAATTTATGGTACAGGGTGGAAAGAATTCGGTTGTCCATTTCGTCCAATCCCCGGTGATCGACTTGCAAAGCGTCCAAGGCCAAATTGGCAATTTCTTGATCGATAATGCCTCTGCCCTTGACCTGGGCAAAGTCCCGTGTTCTCCGTAACAACGCATTGGCGATACGAGGGGTCCCGCGGCTTCGCCGTGCCAATTCCTGCGAGCCCCCTTCTTCGATGGGAACCCCCAGAATGCCAGAGGAACGGGTGATGATGCGGCTAAGCAAGGCCGAATCGTAGTATTCCAATCGGGCGTTGATTCCAAAACGGGCGCGCAGTGGTGCGGTCAACAAACCGGAACGGGTGGTGGCCCCAATCAACGTAAAGGGCTGCAAGGCAATTTGGACGGAACGAGCATTGGGACCGCTGTCGATCATAATGTCAATCCGAAAATCCTCCATGGCCGAATAGAGGTATTCCTCCACCACGGAACTCAGCCGATGAATTTCATCAATAAAGAGGACATCCCCCTCTTGCAATCCGGTCAGCAATCCGGCCAAATCCCCGGGTTTTTCGAGGACCGGTCCGCTGGTCATTTTGATTTGGGCCTTCATTTCGTTGGCGATCAAATGGGCGAGGGTGGTTTTGCCCAGACCCGGAGGACCGTGCAACAAAACATGATCCAAGGCTTCGCCACGTCCCAAGGCAGCGGCCACAAAGACACGAAGGTTCTCCATGACTTTGGTTTGACCCGTAAAATCTTCAAAGGTTCGGGGCCTCAAAACCAGCTCCTGGTCCTGATCAGGATGACCCTCCGGGAGGGCGTCGGCTTCGAGGTGGGGATTGCGCATGCTCCAAAATTAAGGCGATGGCCGTATTTTGCGGGCCATGGCATCGGATGCGCTGGTAATTGTTCCCACTTACAACGAAAAGGAGAATATCACGGCCTTTTTAACCAAGGTTTTGGCCCTTCCGTACCCGTTGGAAATTCTGGTCGTGGACGATGGTTCCCCGGATGGCACCCAGGACCTGGTACGGCTGATCATGGAACAGCATCCTGGTAGGGTTCATTTACTGCCTCGTACCGCCAAAATGGGTTTGGGTACGGCCTACATTGCCGGTTTCCGCTGGGGACTCTCCCGATCTTATCAGTATTTTTTTGAAATCGACGCCGATTTTTCCCACAACCCCGATGACCTCCTTCGACTCCTGGCCGCTTGCCGCGATAATCCCAGCGATTTGGCCATCGGTTCTCGCTATGTGACCGGGGTGAATGTGGTCAACTGGCCGATGAGTCGGGTCATGATGTCCTACTTTGCTTCTCGGTATGTACAATTCATCACAGGGCTACCGGTGCATGATGCGACGGCTGGTTTCAAATGTTACCACCGCCGTGTTTTGGAAACCATCAACCTCAACAAAATTCGATTTATTGGCTACGCCTTTCAGATTGAAATGAAATTCAAGGCCTGGAAAGCAGGCTTTCACATCACCGAAGTCCCCATCATTTTTACGGACCGTACCCTGGGTCAAAGCAAGATTTCCAAAGGAATTATCAAGGAAGCCGTTTGGGGTGTTTTGATGTTACGGTGGAACGCGTTTTGGGGAATGCGTGGGGCTTTTAATTCCAAACCATGAACCTGGATAACTTGCTGGAGGCCATGCCTTCTCAACCTTTGTTTTTGATTGCCGGTCCCTGTGTAGTCGAATCCAAAGACCTTTGCATGGAAGTGGCCGAAACAGTCCTCCACCTATGCAAGGAGCGGGGCATTCCGTATGTCTTCAAAGCCTCCTACCGCAAGGCCAACCGATCCTCGGCCGCTTCGTTTACGGGTATTGGCGATGATCAAGCTTTGTCCATCTTGGCGGATGTCCGTTCCACCTACGCGGTCCCGGTTTTAACCGATATTCACAACGAAGCTGAGGCCCAAAAAGCCGCCGCATCGGTGGATGTTTTGCAGATACCGGCCTTTTTGGCTCGTCAAAGTGATTTGTTACAGGCAGCTGCTCGAACCGGACGTTGGGTCAACATCAAAAAAGGTCAGTTCATGTCGCCTTCGTCCATGAAATTCGCTGCCGACAAGGTTTCCCAAGAAGGAAACCAGCGGATTTGGTTAACCGAGCGGGGATCGCAATTTGGGTACCACGACTTGGTGGTGGATTTTCGTTCGGTACCCATCATGCAAGGATTGGGTTATCCGGTGGTGGTGGACATCACCCATTCCCTTCAAAGGCCCAACCAAGAAAGCGGTGTAACATCCGGCACCCCTGAGTTTATTGAAACCATGGGACGCGCGGCCGTAGCTGCAGGGTCCCGAGGTATTTTTTTGGAGACCCATCCCCAACCATCCCAGGCTAAATCGGACGGGGCCAACATGTTGCCTTTGGATAAGTTAGAAGGACTATTGGACCGGTTGAGCGCCTTGGCGCGCGTAGTGCATACCTGGTCTTAGGGTGTATCTCAGGCAAGAACGGACTACGGAAGGATGCTAATTTGGGTTCGACGGTCCTTGGCCCTGGATTTAGGCAGTTGATCGGTCGAGCGAGGTCTCGTAGCACCGTACCCAATCGCTACCAATCGACGCGGGTCACAGCCCTGGACGATAAGCCAGTTGCGAATGTATTGAGCCCTGCGATTGGATAAATCGAGGTTGTGTTGGGGCGAACCGGTGGCATCCGTATGGCCTTGGACTTCGATTCGGATTTCGGGATTGCGATTTAACCATTGCAATAGGCTTTGGAGAGCGGGTTCCGAGTCCGCCAAGGGTTGATCTTGGTCCACTCCATAGTAGAGATGATTCAAGACCCATTCGGTGGGACGTTGGGGTAGGGGGGTCGCAAACGTATCGGGGGGACTCAATCGGGGTTGCGATGCTGTATCCAATTCAACACGCAGGAGACGAATCCCTTGCTCGGTTTCACGACTTAACCAAGCCATCCGGCCGTCCGGTTCCAGGACCAATCCCATTTCATCCCTGTAGGTATTGAGGGGAGGCCCCAGGTTGGTGGGAGCCAACCATCGAGCCGATGATAAAGCGTTGGCATCCCTTCGGCTTCGGTACAGATCCAATTGACCCATGCCGGCATGTCCAGACGAAGAGAAATACAAATCCATTCCGTTGGGATGCAAGTAAGGGCTGTTCTCGCTGTACGGGGTGTTGATGTTGCTGTCCAGGGGCACAGGTTCGGACCAAACCAAACGATCCGGGTCCATCCCAGACCAATTCCACCAGGAAATATTCAAAGGGAATCCGGCGGTATCAACGGGCCAACCGCTTGAATCCAATCGCGCATGGCTCATCCACAAATCACTGCCCCCTTGGCTGCCCCTTCGGTTGCTCGCAAAATACAAAGTCAAACCGTCGCTACTTAGGGTGGGATGGGCATCCCAAGCAGCGGAATTCACAAAGGGCCCTGCGGAATGTACGTCGCCCCAACCTTCTTTTTCTTTTATAACATAATACAAGTCACAGGATCCCTGCCCGCCTTCCCGATAACAACCTGTAAACCAAAGCATATGGCCGTCCGGACTTAACCAGCAACCGCCTTCGTCCAAGTCGCTGTTCACGGGCGCACCCAAACGCTGACCCGCCGACCATGGACCGTTTTGTTGATTACTTTCAAAAAAATCCTCCCCCTTTTCATCCCGTCGGGTCAGGATCATATGGCTTCCGCCTTTGCACAAACAGGGCAGATAGGCCTGTTGGCCCCCGTCAAGCGTCGCAGGAGCCGGTTCCAAGCGTTGAGGTCTTGGCTTCTTGAGGGCCTGCCATCCAAATCCGGCTTGTTTGCGCCACAAATCCATATCGCGCAGTTGTTCCGCTGTGGCTTTGGGGAAAAACGGAATCCGGTTGTAGTATTCCATGATGGTGGCATAATCCCCCACATGCATGGATGCATTGAACAGTCCATGAAAGCCTTTGACCGAAAGTCGGGGGTGCAAATCCACACAGCGCCTAAAGGCCCTTTGGGCCTCGGACCATTCCCGTGTTTGAAGGTGCAAATCACCCAAAATCAGCCAACCAGGTGCGTGCTCGGGGTAACGATCGCAGAGCGTTTGGACTTTGGCAATGGCCAAATCGTAACGGCCTTCGTGGACCGGTTCCAAGGCCTTGCTGAATTTGAGGTCTATCTTTCGGGTATCGGTGTACACCGGGATGGCCTCCGATGTTTGATTCCCGGAAGGGGTGGTTTGGGCAAGGGACCTAAGATGAACCAATGCCCAAGCCAGGACAAGGACCTTAAGGAATCTCAAGGTATTTGTGGGTTTGGAGGGACAAGGTCCACTCCGGATTTTCTTGAACAAAACGAACCAAGAGGGGGGCCATGCTTTCTCTTTTGCTCCATTCCGGTTGAACAAAAAGGCGACATCCGGAGGTCAGTCCCGCAACAAAACCCTTCATCCAATCCAAATCCGACGGATGATAAACGACCACCTTGAATTCATGAGCGCGGGCAAGAGATTCAGCCAAAGGCTCTTTGAACTTTTTGGGGGATAGGCAAACCCAGTCAAATTCGCCTCGAAGCGGATAGACCCCGGAGGTTTCGAGCCAAATTTCCAACCCCCGATTTTTTAAGGCCATGCAGAGGTCTCCTAAGTCATAGGTGCAGGGTTCTCCGCCGGTGATGACCACCGACGGGGCACCGGAGGAACCAGCAGCTTCGGCCAATTCTTCGACGGATTGGGAAGGATGTGCTTGGGCATCCCAGGAGTCTTTGACATCGCACCAAACACAGCCCACGGTGCATCCGCCCAAACGAATAAAATAGGCCGGGCGGCCGCTGTGGTATCCTTCGCCTTGCAGGCTCAAGAACTGCTCCATGACCGGAAGCTTGTCCATGAATTAGGTTGGATTGGCTGCCTGCCAGGTATTCTGCAAAAGGGAAGCAATGGTCATGGGGCCCACACCCCCAGGGACGGGTGTGATGGCCCTGCAAAGTGGGGCGACTTCGTCAAAGCAAACATCTCCACGCAATGCGTAGCCGCTGCGCTTGCTGGGGTCCACCACCCGCGTAGTTCCAACATCAACGACCACAGCGCCGGGACGTACCATGTCCGCCGTCACAAAGCCTGGTTGTCCCAAAGCGGCAACCAAAAGGTCCGCTCGGCGGCAATGTTCCTTCAAGTCCCTTGTCTTGGAATGGCAAAGGGTGACCGTACAATTACCGGGGGTGGAATTCCTAGAGAGCATTTGGGCCAGGGGGGAACCCACAATGGAACTCCTTCCCAAGACCACGGCGTGCATTCCGCTGATATCGATGTGATTGCGATGAATCAATTCCAGGATCCCCGATGGAGTTGCCGGTTTGTAACAAGGCAATCCCAAAGCCATGCGCCCGAGGTTCACCGGGTGAAAACCGTCCACATCTTTGGTAGGCGCAATGGCCAAGTTCACTTCCGTAGCATCCAAGTGGGAGGGCAGAGGCAACTGCACAATGTATCCGTCAACTTCGCTGTCTTGGTTAAGTCGATGGACCACTTCCATTAGTTCTTGTTGTGTTACGGTGGCCTCGAGTCGAATAATCTCGGAACCAAAACCGACCGATTCACAGGCTTTGATTTTGTGGGCCACGTACGTTTCACTCCCGCCGTCGTTCCCGACCAAAACCGCCGTAAGGTGGGGGGGACGTCGTCCTGATAACAGGCGCACACGGTTCAGCTCCCGCAATTCTTCACGGATTTGTTCCGCGGTGGCCTGGCCGTCCAGGATGAGAGGTGCGCCGTGGCTCGATAGCATTAGTCTAGTTTGAGGACCGCCAAAAAGGCGCTTTGTGGAATCTCTACATTGCCCACCTGGCGCATGCGTTTCTTGCCTTTCTTTTGCTTTTCAAGCAATTTGCGTTTACGGGAAATGTCCCCACCGTAACATTTGGCCGTGACGTCCTTGCGCAGGGCCTTGAGGGTCTCGCGGGCAATGATTTTGGCCCCAATAGAGGCCTGTATGGCTACTTCGAACTGTTGACGGGTCAACAATTCCTTGAGCTTTTCACACATTTTTTTTCCCAATTCATAGGCCTTGTCAGCATGGATCAGGGCTGATAGGGCATCCACCGGTTCGGTGTTAAGACGAATATCCATGCGGACCAAGCGTGATTGACGGTAACCAATCAGATGGTAGTCAAAAGAAGCGTACCCTCTGGAAATGGTTTTGAGTTTGTCGTAGAAGTCAAAAACGATTTCTCCCAAGGGCATATCGAACGTAATCTCGACCCGGTTGGAACTCAGGTAGGTCTGGTTGGTGATCACGCCCCGCTTGTGCATGCACAATGCAATGACCGGACCTATATAATCCGACTTGGTAATGACCTGCGCATGGATAAACGGTTCCTCGATAAAATCAATATGGCTGGGATCCGGAAGATCGGAAGGGTTGTTCACGGTTAGCATTTCGCCTTTGGTGGTTTGGCAGAAATACGAAACGTTGGGAACCGTGGTGATGACCGTCATGTTGAATTCTCTTTCGAGGCGCTCCTGGATGATTTCCATATGCAGCATCCCCAAAAATCCGCAGCGGAAACCAAAGCCCAAGGCTGCCGAGGATTCGGGTTCAAAAACCAAGGACGCATCGTTCAACTGAAGCTTTTCCATCGAATCCCTAAGTTCCTCGTAATCTTCGGTATCCACAGGATAAATCCCTGCAAAAACCATGGGCTTGACCTCTTCAAAACCCTTGATGCCTTCCGCACAGGGTCTCTCCATGCTGGTGATGGTGTCACCGACCTGGACTTCACGAGCTTGTTTGATGCCGGAAATGATATACCCTACATCCCCGGTTTCAACGGTTTCCCTGGGTTGGGGTTTGAGCTTCAGAATACCGATTTCATCGGCCAGGTATTCCTTGCCGGAATTGACGAATTTGACCTTTTCACCGGTACGAATCCTTCCGTTAAAAACCCGGAAATATGCCACAACGCCTCGGTAGTTGTTGTACATCGAGTCAAAAATCAAGGCCTGCAAAGGAGCCTCTGGATCGCCCTGGGGTGCGGGGATTCGATGCACGATGGCTTCGAGGATGAGGTCCACGCCCTGCCCGGTTTTGCCACTGGCGGGCAGAATATCCTCCCGTTTGCAGCCGATTAATTCAACGATCTGGTCCTTAACCTCTTCGGGGGATGCCGAAGGAAGGTCCATTTTGTTCAGGATGGGAATGATCTCCAGGTTATGTTCCAGCGCTAGGTACAGATTCGAAATCGTTTGAGCTTCAATACCTTGGGAGGCATCAACGATCAATAAAGCCCCCTCGCAGGATGCAATAGCTCGGGACACCTCGTACGAAAAGTCCACGTGGCCAGGGGTGTCGATCAAATTAAGTATATAGTCCTGATTATCAAGACGATAATTCATCTGAATGGCATGGCTCTTGATGGTGATGCCCCTTTCCCGTTCCAAATCCATATCGTCCAGGGTCTGCGCCTGCAGGTCCCGGTCTCCAACAGTTCCTGTAATCTGCAGGAGCCGATCCGCCAGGGTGCTTTTGCCGTGATCAATGTGCGCGATGATGCAGAAATTCCGGATATGTTTCATGGGTACGCAAAAGTAAGCCAACTGGACCCCGGATTGGGACCTTTAAAAGCGGATTAAACCTTGAAATTTGCGGTCATGACTAAGGTTTTTGAGCAAATCAGCGGTATTTTTCGTCCTGACTAATTCCATACCCCTCCGGACCTTCGCCGATTCATGACCCCAGCTCTCTTCCTTCGTTCTCTGTTCCTAACTCTTTTGTTGGGATGGGGCCCCCTGGCCGTTTGGGGCCAGACCTACACCATTACGCCGGTTCCCTTTCTGCCGGCCCCGTACGGTGGCACTTCGCTGACTGGGCAATTCAGTTCGGCCGATGACGGGGTGGCGGGTCCCTTTCCGTTGGGGTTTAGTTTTTGTTATTTCGGGAACACCTATACCCAGTTTTGGGTCGGTACCAACGGTTGGGTGAGTTTCTCTCCAGGACAGCCCAGCACGTACACCTCAGCGCCCATCCCCAGCACCAATGCTTCGGTACCCCGCAATTGTGTGATGGGGCCTTGGCAGGACTGGTGGTCCAACCTGAACGGAAGCGGCAATATTTCCTATCAGCAGGTTGGAACTTATCCCAACCGCAAAATGGTGGTTTCCTTCTTCCAATTACCCATGTTTCAATGCACGTCGCTGTTAGGGACTTTCCAAATCGTCCTGAACGAGTGCAACAATACCATCGAGGTATTTATTGAGAACAAGCCCAATTGCACCACTTGGGCCGGTGGTACGGCCGTGTTGGGGCTCCACAATGCTACCGGAACGGTCGCTTTTACAGCCGCCGCCCGAAATTCTACCCCGTGGACAGTTTCCCCTACCACCCCGGGGTTGGTCTATCCCAATTCTTCGCAGAGCGAAGGTTGGTTGTTCTCTCCGGTAGGTCAGTGCCAGGGGGTTTACTTTGGCGGTTTCAAGTCCATCGACACCACTTCGTATTGGCCGGTGGTGAAACCTGCCTGTTATACCCGCCAAATTGGGCTCAAAGTCAAGGCGGGAGCCCTGGCCTGCAACAGCATTGATACCAACGGGACCGATTTTCGACTTTACAATCCTGCCGGCCAATTAATGCAGATTCGGAAAGCATCCTACACCTGCGTTAACAACCGCACCGATTCGATTACGTTGGAATTAGCGATTGATTTTCTGGTGAACGGGGATCATTACCTGGTGGTGCGTCAAGGGCTTGATAACAACACCCTTCTTGGGGATTGCGGCTCCGGCGCCCAGGAATTTGACACCATTGTTGTACGGCTAGACGACTGTTACGAATACAACACCCCGGTGAACATGCTCAACGTGGATGTAGCGCCGGACAATCAAGAGATTAAACTGATTTGGTCCACCCCGGTGGATTTTGATTCCACGTTTTTTAAGCGCTATGTTTTGTACAAAAACGATGGTCTTCATTCCAATCAATGGTTTCGTTTTGCCTCCGTGGACCGTCTGACCGATACAACCTTGGTGACCAAGGTTCAGGACCCAACGGAGGGCCCCCGGGATTTCCTGGCCGTCCTGGAAATGAAATATTACGGGTTGACCGACAACGGGGATTCGGTCAACAATATTTTTGTTCAACCAGCGGATACCACATTGCGCAATGGCAATAGGGGACCGGGGCGTATCCAATGGACCCCTTACAAGGCCTTCGAGAACCCACGATACAATATTTACACTACCCTGGTCAACGACACGGTTGGCTATTGGGCTGGTTCAACAACGGATACCCTTTTTGAAATCCAAAAAAGCACCAAATTGGGTCGTTACCGGATCTGGGTTCAAGCCGTTAACGATGACAGCAGCCTGATAGCTCATTCCAATTGGATTACGTTTGATATCCTCGATCGGCCGGTGATTGTTTACAACGTGGTTACCCCAAACGGTGACGGTTCCAACGACTTTTTTACCATCAAGGATTTGGTTTATTTCCCCGGTACCAAGGTCACTATTTACGACCGTTGGAACCAGGTGGTTTACAATTCCGACGATTACCAAAACGATTGGTCACCATCCGATATCCCTGCCGGTAATTATTTCTACGTTGTTCGGGTCATTGACAAAGAACCTTTGTTTGGCCCCCTTCAAATAATCAAATAAAATGACACGAATTCCACAATTCATCTTTGGCTTGTTTGTATTGGCTTTGTTTTGGTTAGCCCCTGGGGTTTCCCAAGCAACCCACTTGGCCGGTGGTAATATTACCTATACCAAACTTGCCAACCCGAACGAATACCAAATTACCCTGACCATCTACCGGGATTGTAATTCGATTATGCAGGGACCGTTTACCAATCCTACCATGAACATGTACTATCGGAACGGTTGTGGTCAGACCTATACTTTGCCTGTTGCATGGGTACCGGGTACCGGGATTGAGGTGGTAACAGCCTGTACCATCGATCCAAGTACCTGCAATGGAGGAACCCGTTATGGATTGCAGGAATACAAGTGGACCGGCACGGTTACCTTGCCGTTTTCCGCTACCAACCCGACCTGCAATGATTGGTATTTTGTTTGGGGCACTTCGGTATCGGCTGGATGGTGCTGTCGTAACACCAACAATACCTTGGGACCTGCTCCGGGTCAACAAAACTTTTTCATCGACTCGTACCTCAATAACAATATTCCGAACGGAAATACCTCGGCTCGCTTTAATTCCTTCCAAGTACCGGCCTATTGCATCCAGGAACCAGTAACCGTCGTTTTTGATGTATCGGAAC